>OQVS01000014.1_pt1 | contig 70792 bp, 46 predicted proteins | sample 1691601 | NCBI WGS metagenome assembly OQVS01 (sample SAMN03418268, study PRJEB22391) | human gut metagenome | biome: human-gut; feature: organic feature; material: feces | host: Homo sapiens | place: Tanzania | collected 2013-01 | reverse complement strand
CTCTCGGTACGCCGGTTTTCAAGACCGGTGTAATCGACCACTCTACCATCTCTCCATACTTTGAAGAACAAGCTTCGTGTCTTAAAGCGAGTGCAAAGGTAGGAGTTTTATATGGAATATGCAAATTTTTGAAGAACTTTTTTCTTAAAAAGATGTTTTTTGCTAATTTTGCACTATGATTTATCCTAAGACATTCGAAAACAAAATAGGTTTCAACGAAATAAGAACGCTGATGCGCGAACGTTGCCTCAGCTCTCTCGGAAAGGAGGAAGTGGACAAAATAGCTTTCACCGACAATGTGAAGACCATCAACACTCTGCTGGCAAGAGTGAGGGAATTCCGCAGACTGCAGGAGGAGGCGGAGGATTTTCCGCTCAACTATTTCTTCGACATGAGGCAGCAGGTGGCAAGACTCAGACTGGAGGGCACCCATATGGAGGAGGACGAGCTATTCGACCTGAGGCGCTCGCTGGGCACGGTGTGCGACATCGTGGCATACCTGAACCGCTGCGACGACGACGCTGACGCACACGAGCCGGAAGACGGATGGCAGCGAGCCCCCGTGTACCCCTACCCCGCTCTGCACGAGCTTGCTGAGGGGGTGCAGACTTTCCCACAGATTCTGCAGCGCATCGACCAGATTCTGGATAAATTCGGAAAGATACGTGATACGGCTACGCCAGAACTGAACAACATACGCCGCGAACTGGCGCGAACCGAGGGCAGCATATCGCGCACGCTGTACAGCATACTGCGCTCGGCGCAGAGCGAGGGCCTCATAGAGAAGGACGTGACGCCGGCCATGCGCGACGGCAGACTGGTAATCCCCATCGTGCCCACGATGAAGCGCAAGATAAGGGGTGTCGTACACGACGAGTCGGCTTCGGGCAAGACGCTCTTCATCGAGCCGACCGAAGTGGTGGAGGCGAACAACCGAGTGCGCGAACTTGAAGCTGAGGAGAGGCGCGAGATTATCCGCATACTGACGGAGGTGGCAAAGACTATCCGTCCACACGTGGCACAGATTCTCGACTCATACAGGCTTCTCGCCCAGGTGGACATGATACGCGCCAAGGCGGAGCTTGCCCGTCTTATCGGCGGCATTGAGCCGGAGGTGGGCAAATATCCGCTCATCGACTGGATTGAAGCCTCCCACCCCCTGCTGCGCCTCTCGCTCGAAAAGCAGGGCAAGAAGGTGGTACCGCTCGAGATAACGCTCACGCGAAACAAGAGGATGCTGATCATATCGGGACCTAACGCCGGCGGAAAGTCGGTGTGTCTGAAAACCGTGGGACTGGTGCAGTATATGCTCCAGTGCGGAATACCCGTACCCATGAGCGAGCGTTCGCAGACGGGCGTATTCCAGAACATCCTTATAGACATTGGCGACGAGCAGAGCATAGAGGACGACCTGAGCACATATTCGAGCCATCTGACGAACATGAAGAACATGATGAAGAGTGCCAACGACCGCACGCTGATTCTCATCGACGAGTTCGGCACCGGCACGGAGCCGCAGATAGGCGGTGCCATAGCCGAGGCGGTGCTCAAGCAGTTCTGTACGAAGAGGGCATACGGCGTGATCACCACCCACTACCAGAACCTGAAGCATTTTGCCGACAGCCACGAAGGCGTGGTCAACGGTGCGATGCTCTACGACCGCCATCAGATGCAGGCTCTGTTCCAGCTGCAGATAGGCCAGCCGGGCAGTTCATTCGCCATCGAGATTGCACGCAAGATAGGGTTGCCCGAGCAGGTGATACGCGACGCAAGCGAGATTGTGGGTTCCGACTATATCCAGAGCGACAAATACCTGCAAGACATAGTGCGCGACAAGCGCTACTGGGAGGGCAAGCGCCAGACCATACACCAGCGTGAGAAGCAGATGGAGCAGACCATCGCCCGATACGAGGAGGAGCTGGCGGAACTGGCAAAGAGCCGCAAAGAGGTGTTAGCCCAGGCCAAGGAACGTGCCGAGGAACTGTTCCGCGAGAGCAACAAGAGGATTGAGAACGTGATCCGCGAGATTCGCGAGAAACAGGCCGAGAAGGAGGAGACGAAGAAGCTGCGCGACAGTCTGAAGGACTTCCGCGAAGGCATTGCCGACATGAACAAGCAAGCCGAGGACGACAGGATTGCGCGCAAGATGGCACAGATTCTGAGGCGTAAGGACAACAAGAACAAGAGGAAGAAGGAAAAGGAAGAGAAAAGCGCCGACGGCACGGGAGTGCAAGGAAACAGTGCGCCACAGAGCCGGGATGCAGGGTTCAGTGAGGGCGACACCGTGAGAATAAAAGGCACCACCACCGTGGGAACCATAGAGAGCATACAGGACAAGAACGTTGTCGTGATCTTCGGCGGACTGCGCTCTACCACCACCATAAAAAAGATAGAACACGCCGCGCCACCCAAGAGGGAAGAGCCGCGCCCCTATATGACTGTGGGCAGACAGACGCGCGAGACCATCGACTCGAAGAAACTCAACTTCAAGCAAGACCTCGACGTGCGCGGAATGCGCGGCGAGGAAGCGCTGAACGCCGTGATGTATTTCATCGACGATGCCACGCTCGTAGGCATGTCGCGTGTGCGCATCCTCCACGGCACCGGCACCGGCATCCTGCGCCAGCTCATACGCCAGTATCTTGCCACAGTGCCTGCCGTCAGCTCCTACAGAGACGAGCATGTGCAGTTCGGCGGTGCCGGGATAACGGTTGTAGACCTGGGATAGCCGGCGGCAACAGCCATAGCGGAGAAACAAAACAAATCAACTACAGCAAATATAAAGAATGGAACAAGAAAACAAACTATTTCAGGAAGTGAACGAAGGCTACACGATGCACGAAGCCATCGAGGAGGCCAAGCGCTGTCTGCACTGCAAGATTCCGCAGTGCAAGAAGGGGTGCCCCATCAGCCACGACATACCCGACTGGATACACGAGCTGTCGATGGGAAACCTGGGCAATGCCATGAACATCATCAACAGCAAGAGCAACCTGCCAGCCGTGTGCGGAAGGGTGTGCCCCCACGAGAAGCAATGCGAGGGCCACTGCGTGCTCAACAAGAAGGGCAACGGCATACGCGTGGGCAAACTGGAGCGGTTCATTGCCGACTTCGACGGCGACATGGGGCTCATACGCGAGAACCTGCTGCCCAAGACGAGGGGCAAGGTGGCGGTAATCGGCTCCGGACCTGCCGGACTGACCATTGCCGGCGACCTGGCACGCAAGGGCTTCAGCGTGGAAATATTCGAGATGGAGCCGGAGCCGGGAGGAGTGCTCATGTTCGGCATTCCGGAATACAGGTTGCCGAAAGACATCGTGCGCCGCGAGATAAAGAAGATTGAGGAGTTGGGAGTGGCGTTCCACTGCAACACCACCGTGGGAAAAGACAATCTGACCGTGGACAAGCTCTTCGGCATGGGATTCGACGCCATATTCATGGGCACCGGAACGGGCAAGCCCAAGAAGCTCGACATTCCGGGATGCAACCTCAAGGGCGTGCGACAGGCGATATGGTTCCTGCGCCGCGTGAGCCTCTACAACGAGGGCAACCTGAGCCGCGACGAGGTGGCGGTGCACAAGGGCGACCGCGTCTACGTGATAGGCTGCGGAAACACTGCTATGGACGCCGCCCGTACTGCCGTGCGCATCGGTGCGAGCCACGTGGAGGTGGTGTACCACCGCACGATCAACGACATGAGTGCGCTGCGCTCCGAATACGACGAGGCAGTGGCAGAGGGCGTGAAGTTCAGCTGGGAATCGAGCATCACAGAGATCCACGATACCGACGGCACTCTCAACGAGGTGGTGATAGAGACAAAGAGCGGCGAGCGCCGCACGGAGGCGGCAGACCTCGTGATAATGGCTGTAGGCTCAGCCCCGGCAAGCCGCATCGTGTCCACAACCACCGGCATCGACGTGGACGAGCGCGGCTACGTGCTCACACGCGAGAAGCCCTACGGTATGACCACACGCAAGGGAGTGTTTGCCGGCGGCGACGTGGTGAACCGTCCGTCCACCGTAGTCCTCGCCATGCGCGATGCCAAGCAGGTGGCTGAGGGCATAGCACAGTATGTGGATGCCGTGAAGCTGCTTGAGGCTATCAATCTGGGCGGAGAGCTGAAGAAGCCGGAAGACCAGAAATAAGTCATCCGCCCATCGGGCCGTGATCGACTGCGGAAAGGACGGACTGTTCGATCCGGAACGGCAACACGAGAAAAAAAAGAAGATTTCAGGAATCCCATACCAAGAGAATCCTGAAATCTTCTTTTTTTCGTGTTGCCACTATCAAAATACCGGCGCGCGGCACCTTATTTCATGCTGAACTTCTTACCGTTCCTTATATATATACCCTTCGGCGTGGTGCTCTGCTCTATGCCTCGCATGTCGTATATCTTCTGCGAGCCGTCGGCAGCAGTGCCCACCTCCACGATGCTTATCGCCGTTGTGGAGCCGTCGTCGTGCTTCACCATTGCCTTGTTGAGCGTAATATTCTTCGACACGTCAAAATAGCAGCGGAAGCCCTTTGCCGTCAACGGGTTTGACGGCACGATGTGGTAGAACTTGTCGTTCTGAAGGAAATACTGGTCATAGCCATTATCATTGCCTTTGAGCGTAATCTTGTCATAATTGCCATACATAATCACCTTGCCGCCATTGACGGGGACTTCTATAGATGAACCAGACACTGATTTTATAGGGCGACTGCCTATCAAATAAGTATTGTTGTCGGTGCTTACATACGACGGATTAATGAGATAAGGTGTCTTGGCTGCCAACTCTGTCGCCGAGGCGAAGTTGAGCGTCAGCGCACCGTTTTCGTCAATCATGGCACTGCTGAATGTTTCCAACTTGACACCATCGCCGAAATAAGCCTTCAAGTCAGCCGATGTCATAGAGAACGGCAGACAGATGGTGTTCCATTTGCCGCTGTGCAGCGTTCTCTCCAGTGTTATTAGAACCTTATGATCACCTCCATTGTCGGTTATGGCCTTTACAATACCATCGCTGTTCTCATCAAGCTTTACCGCCGGCACAGCTCCCACAGCCAAAGGCATAATGTATCTGTGGAAGCTTGACTCGGGATTGTCGAGCTGTCCCCAAAGTTTCATACTTGCCGTAGTAGGCTTCGCGTTGTCGTTTAGGATATCGAGTAGATCGCTGTATTTCTGATACACCGTAGCATCTTCCTGTTTCTTGGCCTTATCCCCATACAGGGTCGGCAGGTTGTCCTTGCTGTAATAATATACGTTAGTGCCGCTGTTGTCGCTGAACACGCATATTGGGTCAGCGTGGCATCTGCCGGAAGATTTGTCGCTGTAATATAAGCTGGAACATACGGCACTGTTGGTTATCGAGCAGGGATTACCGCTGCCGGCATTATTGTTCAGACCGCATATTGCCAGTCCGGCGAGATACGCCTGTCCGGTCACGGCGGCATTATGGTCTGTAGACCCAAGCTCCACGCTTCCATAGTTCACGCAATTGTCCACCGATGCAAACGTGCTGATGCCTCCAACATATACATTGTTCACGCTGCCTCCAGTCTTGTTGATACTGATGTTTCCGAAGTTTGCCGACTGCACGCAGCGTGCCATATAGCCCGACAAGCCGCCTGCAAAGACGTCGCTCTCCTTTGAAACAAGCTCCATATTGATGAAGTTAGTGCAGCGGTAGATATTGGCATAGTTGCCAATGCTGGCATCCGGACGGATGAATTTGCCCAATATTCCTCCTGCAAAAACAGCGGTTTCCTTGCGTGCGCTGGCAATGTTGTTGTAGTTATAGGCTATCACTCCTCTTGCAATACAGTTTGACAGCTGTGGGGTGCTGTAAGAGTTGAGATAATTTGCCGCTACATTTATCGTTCCGCAGATGCCGCCGATGCTTGGCGAGCACTGCCCGTCGTCGTTGAACACGTTGAGCCAGCCATTGAAAGAGCAGTTTGCCAACTTGTAATCCTTGGCAAAGCCGTTGTCAATCTCGCTATAGCCAATCACACCACCGATGCAGGTCTGTGTAGAGAAATTCCCCGTATCAAAGCAAATTGCGGAATTCTCCACCGTGCAATTGCTTATTTCTTCATTTTTTGCTCTGCCGACAACGTTGCCGATGTATCTCCATTCATTACCGGAGGCTACGGTTATATCGCGAACTCTGATAAGGCAATCCTTCAGCGTGAGGTTCTTTATAGAACCGCCTTGCACTGCACCGAACAAGCCCAAATAGTTGTCGTATCCGTTGCCACTGGACAAGCTGTTGTTCAAAGCTCCACGATAGCAATAGATACCACTGATTGAATGCCCATCGCCGTCATAATGTCCTTTGAACCAATATGGCGATTCGCTGCCTCCACTCCTGCCATATATTCCAATAGGAATCCAGTCTTTCAGGTTGTCAAGTGCTGCTCCGTTTTGGAATCTGCCATAGGCATCAATAACAGCAGTTTGCAACACATTGTCGTTGAGCACTATATCTACAGTCTGTCTGAAGTATTTTCCATCATATTCCTTATGGTCTAACGCAGATTTGCTCACCTCATAAGCAAGGCTTGCCAGATCCTGCGCACTCTTTATAAGATAAGGATTATCTATGGTTCCTTGGCCAGAGAAATTTGCACTTTTTTTATATTCCCATTTATCTGCCGCACTAACCGTAGCCGGAACGAGCATAGCCACCAACAGCAAAGTCCAGATGTTTCTCAGACCCTGCATAATATTGCAAGTAATTGTTTTCATGCCAATTGTCTTTATTTTTTAGTCTGTAAAATTGTTGTGCTATAGAGCCGTAGTAAGTCCGCTCTATGATTTTTAATGCTCCGAGTTTTGTTTCCTACATACTTAGTCTACCAAACCTCGTAGCCTTCGTCTTCCGGCTGATCCGCTTTCTTTACGGCATCGCCACCGAAACCGATGTTTGGCTGCTGCTCATCTCCTTGAAATTCATACGTTTTTCCCTTTACCCCCCCCCGATACACTGGCAAGGAGGCTTTCCATCTCTGTGTATACCACACAGAGATGGGGGCGCTTGTAAATTTTCTTGTTCATAACGATAACATTTTAATAATTGATATTACTTATATAATTCTATTCATGCGTTAAGACTTCAATATCCGTTCGGCTGCAACGATACACAGCCTTACACGTCTTTGCGTTGTGATTTTTCCGTCTTGCAAATATATATCAAATATCAATATGAGCAAACAATTTTCCGGATTTTATTTTGACATACTATCAATTTTAATGATATTGCAACTTTTTTGTATGATAAGTGTAAAAATACGACAAATGTTTTGCCACACCAGCATTGCATTCATAGATGATTCAAGTTTGCATCCCCCAGGCATGCAGTCAACAGATGGATAGACAAGGAGATCAGGTCGGGTGTTAGAACAATTTGCCACGCACTACATCCGAATGGGTAGCGTACCGTATTATGATTCAATTTCCATCAAGACTGCTGTATAATTGTCATCCCCATACTTCCGGCAGAGTATGTCAAACCCGTGTAGAATATCTTCCAAAGCCTTGTCTTCCATCATAAACTCCGGCAAAGAGTCTGCCTCTACGCTTTTGTGTAGCCCATCGGAACAGAGCAGGATTCTGTCGCCAGCTTGTAAGTCAAACTGTCTGATGTCGGGCACGGCATCCTCCGGATGGGTGGAGAAAAAACATCGCGTCACCACTTCCCATCCGAAGCTCAACGCCACATGGTCTTCCGTCAGATACAGCAGCCCCTCGCCAGGTCGCAGCAGATAGCAGCGGCTGTCGCCCACATGGGCCACCGTCAGCCTGTCCCCCTCGATGCTTGCCATAACCATCGTCGTTCCCATCTCCGGCAGTTCGAGCTCTTCCGATTTCCGGAGCATAGCACCACTTGCTTCCCTGCACGCCGCTCTGACCTTTTCTTCGTTGTCGGCAGCGTGCGCATTCTCCTGCCAATACTTCGAGATGGCATTGCCTACCGTCTCGCTTGCCACTTCTCCGCAAGCGTGTCCGCCCATTCCGTCGCACACGATGGCAAGCAGACGGTTGCTTTCCGGCATTTCCACCACTTTGAAATAGTCCTCGTTGTTGCCCCGTCTGCCTGTTTCACTGATTGCTGCATATTTGATTTTCATCTTCCGATACCTCTGTAAAATGATTGTTCCTTGCGCAACTGTCAATCGTTTGCGAGCAATGAACCATACTTTTGCATTTGTACGCTTGCCGTTTTGTCAATTGCGGAGAGCAACAGTTTCCTGCATTCAGACAACGCCGCATTGAATCCGCTGATATCATTTACGGAGTCAATCATCTGCGTGAGAGAAAGTACCTTGATGTCCAGTATCTCATACAGACAAACTTTGTCTTTGAGCCCCATCTTCCTTTCTTTCTGACAGTCAGCGTTTTCTATTGCCTGTAGAATTTCTTTCTGCCTTGGCGTGATGAACTCAATCCATTCGTCGCCGGTTTTCTTCACAGCATCAATGACTTTCTGCGTAAGTTCGCTCTTGACTGCATACAGACTATTTCGGGGAGCAGCATTTATAGATGCGGATTTTTTAATGTTCCTGGCAATCCTGTATCCGCCCAATACGCTACAGCCAGCAAGTATAAGAGTTCCTATTTTACAAGCCGTTCCTTCAATCAAATCAGTGCAGGTGCCAGCCACCATTGCTCCTGCCAGTCCGTAAAGGATTTTAGATATGGGAGGAGTGCTTTTAGCCTTTCGCTGCTTTATGTCCGATACAGAGTTCGGCACCTGGATAACGGCAAAATATCTTTCAGCCTTTTCCTTCAGTCTGTCCCGCTTTTCAATGATTGCGTCGTTCGCATTCTTAATAATCTCTTCCATAATCATTATCTGTATATTTCTTTAAGTTCTTCATAATAGCCGATAATCTTTTCAATCTTTTTCAGGTTTTCGTTCTGATCATTTATTTCAGCTTCAAGATTGCTGAGATATTTGTCGGCTTCGTCCTTTATCTTTGCCACAAAGTCCGTCTGCATTTTGTCTATGACACTTATTATGCCTGGGTATTGAGCACCGGTCTCTTCGTCAATGCAGCCTTTCAGGTTTTCGTTCACTTTTATCTTCACATCATGCACAACACCCTGCGAAAGATTATAGAAAGCTTCTCTTACGCTGTTGTTATGATTGTTCAGTTGAGACGCGAAATGCTGCGACAGCTGTGATTCCTTCAGCTCGTCTGTCCCGTCAGGAACATACTGGCTTTGCAGTGCCTTTTTTCTTCCTGCCTCTTGGTATTCATCGATTATCTTCCGTATCTTCAGCTCCTTATAGGTCTTCAGCTCGTAGTTCAACGCACGGTCGATGAGGTCTCTGTAGTACACATCGTCGAATGTCAGCGACATGGTCTCCTTGTCTGCCAGATGGATGCAGTCGAGCAAAGCCTTCAGCAGAGCTTCATTCTCCTGTTTAAACAAGTTCTTCCATTCCTTGTTCCATTCGTTCGCGTATTCCGCCACGGCCTTTTCGAATTGGTCCTGCAGTGAGAATGTGTTCACCTGCTGGTATGACACTTTCTCCCTGTTGTGGCCCCACAACTTGCCTTTGCACCTCACGACGCCTTCTGTCGTTTCAGTCGGAATATATCTTATGTATCTGAACTGTATCCTGTTGGCAATCTCTCCCCGTGTATTTTCCTGAAGATTCACCTTAAATTTTCCGAGATATAATTCAAATTCGCGCTTCAAGGAGTTGAACAGTCTTTCCTGCATTTCCTTTTGTTTCTTTATCCCTCCTATGGTTGTAGAGTCCAGCTGCTCCTTGCGCCCTTTGAGTATCTCCAAGGTCTTGGATATTTCTTCATGAATCTCCGTCTGGCGATTTTCGAAGAAGCGTTTGATTTTCTCTTCCACGATAGCCTCCTTGTTCTGCATGAAGAACATGTCGATGCACGCATTCTTTATGTTCTCCATGTTTGCAAGCCCCAAGAAAGAATCTTTCATCCTGTCTTCGGCAAATTCAGCCGGGAAGAAGCGCTGCATCTGCGCCACCACCTGCCTCTCGAGAGGATCCCACTGGCTTTCTTTTTTCTGAACTATAGAGTAAGCGATGCCTGCAGACATTGTCAGCTTTATCCTGTCTCTGATTTCCGGAGCGATGGTGGATGATATTTCATTCAGCCTGTGCTTGAACCTTTGTATCTGTTCTTTCTTTATTGTGTCGAGTGGCGGCACAGGCTTGTTCTTCATCATATAGTCGGCACCGATATTCTGCAGCACGGAATCGAATTTGCTTGCTACCAGAATCACAGTACTGATGCCCGACGCACCGATTCTCGAGTTGAGGAAGTTCACGTCACAACTGCTCAAGAAGGCGGAAGAGGAACTGAGCAGGAACACTCCATGGCATGTGTGAAGGAACATTCGTGTGCGGTTCTCGCGCGAAACGACCGGGTCGTTTACTCCCGGGGTATCAACAATGCGGAGCCCTTTCAACCGCTCGTCGTTCATCTTTATGAAAAGGCTTTTCACTACCGGTGTATATTCGCCGTTTGCTCCCACATACTGATTCAGTACGGTTTTGAGGTCGATTATGTCACTGAATTCCTGCACATCGTTTTTCTTGCCTATCTTTCTTATTGCAGCCGACTTGCAGGAAGAAACCATTTCGTGTGCCGACTGTATAATCGCCGATGTATTGCGTTTCACTTCCGTCTCGATGATGCTCTTTGGAACATCCTTGTTCTGCGGATTGTTCTTTATTTCCTCTTCAATCCTTTCGTATTCCTTGTTTTGTTTTACGAAAACGTCCCAGTCCGTCTCGTTGAAGTATTCTACCTCAAAAGTGTTCCTTTCAGAATATTCCAGAATCGTAAGACCTGCCGTCATAGGGGTCGAGGCTTTGGGCAGCACATCTTCGCCGTTGAAGAACAAGGAGTTCAGAAACGACGACTTTCCAGTGTTCACCTGTCCCACAATACCTATCTGGAGAATATCACTTTCTTCCAGCAGTGCTTCTCCATTTTTCTTGAATTCGTTGAACAGACCGTCAAGAGCGAACAGCCTGTCTTTAAGAAAGTCATAGTCGATTGCCTTAAGTTCATTAAGGCGCTCTTCCGTTTTGTCTATTATTGATTTCAGTTCTTCTTTATTCATATTTTCCTTTTTTTATTGAATGGGGTTATCTGTGAAAACTGTCAGATGATAATATCATCATCCGCATCGTCTTCATTCATACCGGTCTCATTGATTTTTTCCTTTATCCATTCGTAGAATTTTTCCTTGTTCCTGCCGGCAAGGCATTCCACGGATTCGCCGGATCTGGTTTGTGTGAACAGCGCAGACTTGGAGTATTCGAGAACTATTTCACATATATCCTTATACTGGCATTCAACGGCAGTCTGCAGCACGTTATACCCTCTCCCGTCATACGCTTCGGCATCAAAGCCGTTTGCGAGCATGAATTTCACCATCTGGTTGTTGCCCATAGAGGCGGCCAGGGTTAGAGGCGAATAGCCATCGGTGTTGCACAGCGATGTGTTGACGCCTTTTTCAAAACAGTGCAGGAAAGCCTTGTAGTCATCATTGAGTATGCTCTCGAATATGTTCATGCCCGAATCATTTCCATTCTTCGTATCTGCGGCTTTCACATGTGCCCTGTAGTCGTTTATGCCGCTTTTCAGTTCCGCCATAAATATGGTCTTATATTCGGATATGGCATTGATGGCTCTTTCCTTATTCTGTTTCCTTTCCAGTTCTTTCTTGCACAGTTCGCAGACCCTATCATAAACATCCTGCCTGAACCTGATAGCATCATCCTCGCTCTTCTCCACATACTTTATCAGCTTTTCCCTGAAATCTTCGGAATACGGACAGTATTTATTTATTCCATTGTATTTCGCAGAGACATACCTGGATGAATCCCCAGCATTATTTATTACATTCAAAAGATTTTTAGACTTGTTGAAATAGCTGCAATTATTATAATACGACACGACACCGTCATATAAATTGGCAAATGTTTTTTTTAATTCATCCGAACAATACTCATACTTGTCAACAGTATCTGCCATACCGTTGTAATTATCAATCAGAACTTGTTCCAGCGCCAGCATCAAGTCCTCCTTGTCTTTTTTGGCTTGCAGGAAAGTCTTATACAATTCCTCCTTTTTTTCAACTATGCCTATGTATTTCCCCTTTATGCTTTCTATATCCGCACGGCAGGCTTCCAATTCCCTGTCGAACAGTTTTTCAACAGTATCAGTGAGCATACATAATTTTGTGGTTCCGCAGCCAGAACATCTCACAGCCTTTATTATGCTGTCAAGCTTTTTTCTCTTTTTCTTTGAATAATATATTTTTTTGTCCAATACCGAGTAGGCTATGATGTCGATTACATCGTCGGCATTCATTTCCTTGGCCACCAAACGTGCTGCTGCATCAACATTATCCTTTGAAACATCTATGCCCACATTGTCGGCTTTGTTGAAGATTATGAGCTTTTTGCCTTTGAATCTTTTGATAACGTCTATATCATCTTTCGTAATAGTCCCATTATTACTGTCGATAATCCAGAATAGCACATTGCCTTCTCCCAGTGCTTCCGCTGCCACTTCCTTATCGCTTTTGCCGCTGAAGGAATTTACCTTGTCGCTATTGTTATATCCCGGAGTGTCGATGAAAACAAGTCCGTCAAGATTTTCAGACGGTATCTCAACGAACAGCTTTTCCAATACCGATGCGAGATACACATTCGACTCTTCCCCGTGCTGGATAGCCTCCAACACTCCGGTGGGGAGATTCACGAGAATGTTTTTCAGGTTTACGCCTTTCACCCTGACCTGCTGGTGCGCCCTCGAACAGTACAGGTATGTCTTCACGACAGACACCGGCTCTACTCCCGTAGGCAACAGATCGGAACAGTTTGTCAGCATATTGAGGAATGATGACTTTCCGGCACTGAAGCCTCCTGCCACAACGACCTGTGTGTGGAACGTGTTCTGATGTTCGGATATGGACATGGCAATTTCCTTGCATAACCTGTTCAACAGATACAAGAAGTCTTTTTCGAACAGGCTGTATCTGTTTGTCCTGAGAAAATCACGCAGAGAGATACCGGTAACTCTTATCGGCTTGTCGAATGCTTTGTTCAAGTGGTCATAGAATATGCCCAAATCGGCTTCGGACTGTGCCGAGCATATCTTTGCCATCAGATCCATTACATTCTCCGGATTCGTATACGGGCTTATTTTAAGTTCAGGCATAGTTCAATTCATTATTGGCAAGGCCAGGAATATGGTACATACATATGTTCCATATTCCCGACCGTGTATTAATCGTTATTCATCGGCAACCATTGCCTTGAGCTCTTCCACCGCTCCGTTCAGAGCGGCAAGTTCATTCTCAACCACTTCTTTTGATTTGCCTGCATCTGAGATTTTCTCACGCAGACCATCCTTCACCTTCTCCATCTTGGCAACGATTTCTTCATGTATCTTTTCCTTAATCCTCTTCTGGTTTTCCAGTGTCATATTGAGCAGCGTAGGCCGCAGTCCTTCCGCCAGCTGAGTTGCGCCGATTGAAATTATCTTGTTCTTCACCTCGCCGAGGATTTCTTCATCGCTCTTGCCGAAGAGATAGTTTATGAGATTAGGCAGGAACGGCAGTATCACTTTGGCTATCTTGCCCCATACATGTCCGTTGTCAAGAAGTCCATCGATGTAGCTATATACTAAATTGTATATATCATTGAATCCGTCCATGAAGTCTGCCGTCACTTCGATTTCCGCTATCTTCTTCACCGACTCCTGCACGACGCTACCGATAGCGGTCGAATACTGTTCGCTCTCTTCTTTCAGAGAAGCGATAATTTCGGCTCTGACCACACTCGTTATAACCGCCTTTATCTCTTCCGTTTCGCTTTTGTCGATTATCATCTGTGCTATGTCTTCTGCCTTTGCTGAAAGCGCAGTCTTGACATTGTCAAGGATGTCTTGTGTGGATTCCTCCGGGGTATCCACCTTAATGCCGTCTGCCGGCAGTTCTGCCTTGACATTGGCTATTTCTTCCTCCAGCTTTTTCAGTTTCCCTTCCACGTCTTCAATATCCTGCTTGCGGAGCTGTATCTTCACGTCAAGGCATTCGATGGCTGATGCAGCAATATACTCCAGCTTCTTATTGATTCTCCGGGCGATAAGCTCCTCTGCATTCAGCGTGTGGAGATAGTCGGTCAGACCCTTTATGTTGTTGTTCACCGCACACACGGTCGATACGTACGGCTCTTGGTTGTTATTGTAGCGCTTTATCTGGTATGTGATGTATTCCACCACATTTTTTATCTCCTGCTCCGGTTTCTGGTCTATTTTCGAAACCATCACTGCCGGCATCATTCCGTAACGACTGAGTTCCTCCGTGAAGGCGAGCGTGCTCTTGCGGAGCATGCCCTGCTCTATGTCTACAACAAGCACGAAAGCTGTGCCCGACTTTATATAGTTGAAGATGGCAGCATCGTGGCGTTCTATTCCGGACCCCAGACCGGGCATGTCCACCAGGATGATTCCTTTCTCCTGATATTCCTTGACGGTATCGCTCTTGCAGAACACTTTCACTATGTCTCCGGGCATGGTGTCGAGCTGCCTGATGTCGGCCAGCGGCTTTGTGTCTATTTTTACATCATTGCGATAGAGGCATGCACATTCTGTCTCGCCATAATATATTTCGTATGCCACAGCGGTTTCCGGCACTATGTTGATTGGCAGCATCTCCGGTTTCTGCGTGAAGATGTTGAGCAGTGATGATTTGCCGGCATTGAAGAATCCCACAAACGGAACCTTTATATATTCCATCGTGTGAAGGTCATCGGCAAATTGTGCCACTTTCTTTTCTATCTCATCTTTCTGGGTCTCACTGAAATAGCTTGACGACTTGACGAAATCGGCAATCCCGTCAGCCTTCTTCTGAAAATTGATCAATTCGTTCATATCCGTTGGATTTAAAATGTACTTTTTATGTGGATGTATATATATGTGGATATTTTATCTCAATATCCGTAAAACGGCACCTGTGCCTGTCTTATTTCACCTTTATGCTTCTGCAGCCATTCCATGAATATGTTGTAGTATTCCTGCATTGTGCGCTTTTTGTGATGGATGAGATCCATATTCCCCACCCATGTGTATCCGTAGGAGATGATGTCGCTGCGCAGCTTTCCCGTGGGGTGGGTCTTTGCGCCCGGAGTGTCTTTCAGTCCGCTCCTGACGGCATCCAGTGCGGAATGGGGTATTCCTTCTATTCCGGCACGCACGCCCATGAAGAAGTCGGCTATCAGCTCCTGCTCCCACTGTCCGTTGTTCACACCCTCTATCGGTGTGTTCTGCATCAGGCGGTGCGCGTTTTCGTGCGTCATGATCAGCGTGAAGGCATGCTTGCCCGTCACTCCGAGCCGCTTCAATTCTGCAAGGTCATAACACAGGATGTCGTCGGCGAACGACTCCCGATTTCTGTTTACGAACATGGTCTGCCCGTACGGCAGATACGTGAGGTTGTCAATCGATGCCGGCATCGGCATCCCGAAGAATGCGCATGCCGCCTTTATCTCGTTTATGCAGTCCTGCTCTGTCACGCCGTACTTGAAGAGTTCGAATATGGGGAAGCGCTTTGCCGAAATTCTGTTTATAAAATCATTGTTCATAGTATTCATATATTTATGTCTTCTGCTGTTATGGCGCTTAGCTGTTCCCGGGTTGGGGCCGGGATGCGTGCCAGCCGGTCAGACTGCCGCTGTATTATCTTTTCGAAGAGGTTGCGTATGAACCGCGCGTTGCCGAATCTCTCGTTCTTGTGTTCCACCGCGGCTGCCACAAGCTGTTCCACCCGGTGGTATGCATCTCTGGTGATGGTGTATTGTGCCTTGTTCAGATTGAACACGAAGATGTTGAGCAGTTCCTCCCGGGTGTAGTCGTCAAAATGGATATACCGGTTGAAGCGCGATTCGAGTCCGGGATTGGAGTCGATGAACTTCTTTATCTCGTTGCTGTAGCCTGCAAGGATTACCACAAGGCGGTCGCGGTCGTCTTCCATCCGTTTGAGCAAGGTGTTGATTGCCTCCTGTCCGAAATCCCCCTGTCCGCCTTCTGCCAGGGTGTATGCCTCGTCGATGAACAGCACTCCGTCGAGCGCCTCGTCGATTTTGGCATTTGTCTTGGTGGCTGTCTGTCCCACATATTCTGCCACGAGGTCGGAGCGCTGCACTTCCACCAGATGCCCTTTCTTCAGAATGCCCAGATCCTTGTATATGCCTGCCACGATGCGCGCCACTGTGGTTTTGCCCGTACCCGGACTGCCGGAAAAGACGCAGTGGTATGACACCTTTATCCCTTTCAGCCCGTTCTGCTCGCGCTGCTTCTGCACGATGACAAAGTTTCTGAGCGACGCCACTTCCTGCTTCACTCTCCCCAAGCCTATCATTCCTTCCAGCTCGCCCATATAGTCGTTGTCCGTGCCGGGCGCAGCTGGCGCCGACGGCTGCTGTGGGGCTGTACTGCCGGTGGATTGGCTGCTGCCTGCCTTGCTGAAATCCGTGACCGGAGCCTGGCGGTTCTCCTCGATGTCGCGCAACAGCTCCTGCGCCCATACGCATTTCCCCTTGGCGGCTGCCTGCAGGAATGCCATGGCGTTCTGCTCTGCCTTTGGCACGATTTCGCCCCGATACATGAGCAGTCCCACTATGGTGTAGGCATATATGTTTGCGGTTTTGTTGCCGTAGTCGGCAAGCTGCTGCAATGCCGGCTGCGACATGGGCAGGCAGCGGGTCACTCTGCAGTTCATTGCCGTATTCTGCGAATTGTTCTGCAGATACTGCATTATCTCTTGTGCCCAGAGCAGATTGTAGGAAGCCTGCCTGCGCAGGCAGTCGACGGCAAAGGTCATATCCTGCTTGATGATATCCCCCTCAAGAGCCATCACCCCCAGCAGCATTTCTGCCATGGGGTCGCCGTTTTTCATTGCCTGCCATATCTGGTTTAAAGCCTCTTGTGTCATACTGGTTTCGATTTATGAGTTTGGTGCCGGACTTTGATCCAGTCTGCTGCAACAGTTTGCATTGCAGTAGTGCTCGTTATTAGTTTGTTAACAATGATATCAATCACAAAAGTACGAATAATAATTTTTTCTCTGAAATTTTTTCTGCTAAAATTGAATGTTTTTTTTGAAAACAGCTGCAAAATGCTACAGAAATGACATCAGAAGTGTGTTTTTTCCGACAGTTTCGTATCTTTCCTTCATTCTGCTCCTGCCACTATGCCATAATTGCCGCGCAATGTGGGACTTCTGCGCCACTACAGGCAGTAGAAACTCTTGTAGTTGAAGCGCGACAACTCGCTACGTATGTTGTCCATTGCCTTCAGGCATCCGGGGATTTCGTGCAGAGGCACGGCACGGTCAAGGAGTGTCCTGAGCAGGGTGAACATGGTGCGGTTTGCATAATCCATACTCTCTCTGTCTGTGGCGATGCCATACTCCGCTGCCTCGTCCTGCTCGGAGACAATCATTCCCGAGAACAAGCCGTGCAGCCCTTCGCGCCTGGCAAAATCCACGGCATGGCACCAGATGCCGATGATGTTGCCGCCATGCCTGCGCAGCAGATAGCCCTGCGGATGGCCCACGATGATTTTGTCGAACTCGCTCTTCGTGTCGTCTTCACGATAGAACAGTCCTTTTTCCGAACCGTGGCCGAGCAGCATTATACGTTCGCCGGCGGGGGTATGGTGCAGCAGATGCCCCATCTCGCGATTGGAATAATTCCGCGATGCCGTCCGCACTCCAAGTCCCTCGTAGAGAAGCCGGAGCACTGCGGTCGTTCTGTCCTTTGGATGAATTACCAACATTTTTTCTATGCCCTCTGGATTCGTGTCGGGCACAACTTCTAAGTTCTATTACTCTCTCTCTTTTACGCCTTTTTATATATAGAGGGGAAAAGTGTCCCAATTAATGTCAGCATAGGACAGAAAATCTTTACCATAGACAACGCGATGGCTTGCAGAAATGCCTTTCAGAAATGCCTTGACATACCACAGATTTAACACTCTTTCACATCTAAACACAAGAAATTTAACACGTGTAAAACAAAATTCTTTACATTATTCTTTACCGTTATCGCCCGTTCCATACGGTTGGCTGCTTTGCCAAGAGTTTTCTTAGCTGACGATTTTACCGAATGTAGCGTTCCGGTTGACGAAATCACCCAAAATCCGCCTTGAAAACGGTATGTACCCGATGTTTTTCATCACAAACTCTTCAGTCATTCATATCGAACGGTTAAAGCGTTCGATATGAATGACCGCACTTTTCGTGGTTTATCAAAACACCGAAAAGCATAACACACTGAAAAACAACACGTTGCACAAGCCTTCGAAAATTTCGATTTTTGCGCACAATTTTTCTGAAACTTCAAAACATTCGATTCTCAGAGCGTCGGGCAGCCGCAATTTTAACACTTGCGCGTCGCATTCGTGTTAAAATACGCAAACTGCAACACCTAAAGCCTCAACATCAAACGCGCACCACATCCACCACATGGCTGCCGGCACCGATAAGGTCGGCACGCTCGGAGATGCTCTTCTGGTATGCGATGAAATGGGCGAAGGTCTCGTCGCTCATACGGTTGAGTCTTGTGCGCATATAGTCGGATGCGCCATCGGGCGAGAATATCGTGACGCGCTCCAGACCAGCCATCTCGTCCAAACGGTTGATATCCTCCAGCCGCACGTAGTCGTACAGTTCGTCAGCCTGTGCCTGGATATGGAAGCCGGCATCAACAGCTCCACGCTCCAGCAAGCCCCCGATTCTGTCTTCGTCGAAGCAATACGACAGGATGCTGTATTCATTCATCAGATATGCCACGAATATCAGCCCCCCCGGTTTGGTGGCACGCTTGGCTTCATTAAGGGCTTTCAGCTTCTCGCCGTCATCAATAAGATGATAGAGCGGACCCAGCAGGAGTGTTACGTCAGCAAATGCCGTCGGGATGAAGGGCATCTGGCGCGCATCGCCCTGCACCACATCGGCTGCAGGCTCGCGCTTGAGAAATACTTCGATATTGCGGCGCACCAGTTCCACGGCTTTCACCTCATAGCCTTCGGCCATGAGTGCCGAGGTGTAACGCCCCGTTCCGGCTCCTATGTCGAGCAAGCGGAAACCGGGCTGCAGATGGCGGCGCAGATGATACATGGTGGTTTCGAACTCTACTATGCCGTGCCGGCGCTGCAGGCGCAGGTCTTCGGGATGCTTGTTGTAATGTTTCTCTATATTGGATAATGCCATAATGCTGTTCTTTTGCTGTGCTTGTTGTCCCAACTGGCTGCATCTGTGCTACCGGGGATGAATGGAAGCACAAAATTATCGGTTTATTTTGACAATGCCAAACGATTTGCGCGTATTTTTCCAAAACATCAATTCGCATTAACTGTACATTAATTCCGCATTTTTTTATTTTCGGTCAAGGAATACATACGTTTTACGTAAACCTAAAGAAAAAGACCCGATGCCTGGGGAACAATCGTACTGCAACAACAGGACATTGCCCCGGCATCGAGCCTTCGCCTATAAATATAGATTCTGATTTTTATGCGTTCTTCCTACAGCATCGTCAGCGTGTAGAGATATACCACTGCCGCAGGCATTGCCATGAGCGAGGAATCGAAACGGTCGAGCATCCCACCGTGGCCCGGCAGGATATTACCGCTGTCCTTTATGCCAAGGGTGCGCTTGAAGAGCGATTCCACAAGGTCGCCCCACGTGCCGAACACCACGATGACGAGCCCGAGCCCCATCCACTGCACGAGCGACAGGCCGAGGCCGGTGGCGATGTCCGGGAAGACGTAATAGACCACGGCGGCAGCCACGAGCACGAGCACCGCTCCTCCCACGGAGCCTTCCCACGTCTTTCCCGGAGAAACGCGTGGAAAAAGCTTGTGCTTGCCGAAGAGCGAACCGCTGCAATAGGCTCCGGTGTCGTTGGTCCAGAGGAAGATGAACACGCTGAGCGGAATGATGTAGTTGTAGACGGTCTGCCCGTTTGCCGAAGCGTTGAACGCCAGCACATTGATGGTGGAGAACGGCAGGGCTATATACATCTGTCCGAGCATGGTGTGCGCCCAGTTGTCGATGGCATTACGGCTTCCGGTATACAGTTCGCTGATGAACAGATACACGACGGTGAGCAGATAGGGGATGAACACGGCGCCCGTAGGCACCAATCCGGAACAGAATCCGCCCACGGCAAGGAAGAAGTATACTCCGGCAACGGTGCTTATGACAGGGTTCACCTGCAGTCCGCGCACGTCGTTCACCAGTCCGCAGTATTCCCAGATGGTGAGACCGGTGGCGAGCATGAAGAGGAATTCCATCGCAAAGGGATGGAGGAACGACGTCACCACCAATGCCACGAACAGCACTCCCGTGATGCTGCGCACTATCAGGTTGGCCAACTTGCTGTTTTTCTTTTCTTCAGTCATAGTCTTACGCTGTTTTTATACATTTTCCGGCTCCGTACCGGCATTTTCCTCATTCTCCGTTGCTCCGGCTCCTGCATCGGCTGAGGAGGGGGCAGACTTTTCTTCCAGTATCTCCTCGGAACGGCTCACCCAGGGGCGCTTGCCGAAAATCTTTTCCACGTCTTCGGCGAAGATCACCTCGCGCTCTATGAGCAGGGCGGCAAGACGGTTGTGCCCCTCGCTGTGCTCCTGCAGTATCTGCTTTGCACGGCTGTACTGCTCGGCTATCATGCGGAGCACCTCGTCGTCCATTATCTTAGCCGTCGTCTCGGAATACGGCTTCTGGAAGTTGTACTCGTTGTTGTTGTAGTAGCTCACGTTCGGCAGCCTGTCGCTCATTCCGGCGTAGGCTATCATGCCGTAGATGCTCTTCGTCACGCGCTCCAGGTCGTTGATGGCTCCGGTGGATATGTGTCCGGTGAAGAGTTCCTCTGCCGCACGGCCGCCAAGCAGCGAACATATCTCGTCGAGCATTGCCTCCTTGGTGGTTATCTGGCGTTCCTCGGGCATATACCATGCGGCACCGAGGGCCCTGCCCCGCGGCACGATAGACACCTTGACGAGCGGATTGGCATGCTCGGTGAACCACGAAATCGTGGCGTGGCCAGCCTCGTGGATGGCGATGGAACGCTTCTCGGCTGCTGTCATCACCTTGGTCTTCTTTTCCAGTCCGCCGATGATTCGGTCTACGGCATCCAGGAAGTCCTGCTTCTCCACGGTCTTCTTCTCGTGGCGTGCGGCTATGAGCGCCGCCTCGTTGCACACGTTGGCGATGTCGGCACCGGAGAATCCCGGTGTCTGGCGCGCCAGCATCTCCACGTCAACGCTTGCGTCTTTCTTTATCGGGCGCAGGTGCACCTCGAAGATTGCCTTACGTTCGTTCAGGTCGGGCAGGTCTACGTTTATCTGGCGGTCGAAACGTCCGGCACGCAGCAGTGCCTTGTCGAGCATGTCGGCACGGTTCGTGGCGGCAAGCACTATCACTCCACTGTTCGTGCCGAAGCCGTCCATCTCGGTGAGCAGGGCGTTCAGCGTGCTCTCGCGCTCATCGTTGCTGCCCATCGCCGGACTCTGGCTGCGGGCACGGCCCACGGCATCAATCTCGTCGATGAAGATGATGCACGGCGCCTTCTCCTTGGCCTGGCGGAAGAGGTCGCGCACGCGACTTGCTCCCACGCCCACGAACATCTCCACGAAGTCAGAACCGCTCATCGAGAAGAACGGCACTCCGGCCTCGCCTGCCACAGCCTTGGCAAGCAGCGTCTTTCCCGTTCCGGGAGGGCCGATGAGCAGTGCGCCGGTAGGTATCTTTCCGCCCAAATCGGTGTATTTCTTGGGGTTCTTCAGGAACTCTACTATTTCTTCCACCTCCTGCTTGGCGCCTTCCTGACCTGCCACGTCCTTGAACGTGATCACCTTTTCGCCCTTGTCCTTGCTGTATACCTTTGCCTTGCTCTTGCCTACTCCCATTATGCTCGAGCCTCCGCCTCCGCCCATGCGGCGCATGAGGAAGAACCAGATGGCAAAGAAGAGCACTATGGGGCCAACGGCCTGGAGGAGCATAAGGAACATGTTGCCCTGTTCGCTCTCGTAGCTCAGGTCGCCCTTGAAGGAACCCTTGGAGCGGGCATAGTCGACGAAGTTCTCCAGCTTGTCGATACCGCCGTACTGCACTTCCACAAACGGGTTCGTGCCCACACGGTCGGTTCCGGCGTTGAAGAGCTTGCGTATACACTCCGGCTTGACATACATCTTCAGCTTGCCGTTGTCCTTGTTCACCACGAGGCTCTGGGCATAGCCCTGCATCATGTAGGTCTGGAACTTGGTGTAAGATGCCTGTTTGCCGGCACTTCCGCCCACGGAGTTGCCGCCCATGATGTATGCCACAAGCAGACCGATTATGGCAATGCCGTAAATCCAACTCATGTTGAATTTCGGCATCTTGTTGTTGTTTGGATTCTGATTATTGCTGTTTGGATTCATATCATCAGTAGTATTGATTTTCACCTTATATATAATATATAGGGCTATACCTTATTTATATATACGGCAGCCCCATACACCACATATACGTCAGTCGGCGTCCACATCGGGCACACGCGTGAGTTTCGCGTCCTCCCAGAGGTCTTCCAGATTATAATAGCTGCGCAGCTCCGGCAGGAAGATGTGTACCAGCACGTCGGTATAGTCCATCGCCACCCATTCGGCGTTGGTCAGACCTGCCACCTTCACCGGTTTCTCACCAGCCTCTATGCGCGCCGTCTCCTCAACGGAGTCGGCAATGGCGTCAACCTGCGTGGGCGAGTTGCCCTGGCATATCACGAAATAGTCGCATATTGTGCCGTCGATTCCCCTAAGGTCGGCAATAACGATTTCTGTACCCTTCTTCTCTTGAATTCCCTTTACGATCGATTCTACAAGCTTGTTGTTCTTTTCCATTAAAATTAAATAGGATTGTTCTTTTATAATAATATCTCTTTCCTGTTTGCCGGACAGATATGTGGAATCTGCCTCAACAGCATACAAAGGTAAGCCGATTTATCCGAAAAGCGGAAAAAAAATGGGGTAATTTGAATTTTTTTATAAAAAAGTAGGGAAAAATGTTTGTAGTTCAAAAAAAAGTAGTACCTTTGCACACGCAATCAAGCAATAAACAATTGCTCAAGCAAAAAAAGAACAGCAAGCAATTGCTAAAGTAAAAACATTGGGATATGGTGTAATGGTAACACTACAGATTCTGGTCCTGTCATTCTTGGTTCGAGTCCGAGTATCCCAACAGAGAGACGTCCTTACACCAAGGGCGTCTTTTTTTTGTTGCATATTAAATCAAGCGGAATGGCATGGCTATACGCAATGACTGATAAAACAGCATAAGCTGCCTATTATGCATAAGCTGCCTATTATGCATAAGCTGCCTATTATGCATAATATGCACAATATGCATAATAGTCACAGTCTAAGAACAAAGAGCTATTACAAAACAAAACTTTAAACAAACAAGATATGAACACGAACGAAACACCGGTTCTTCTGCTTACCGGCTATTTAGGAAGCGGAAAGACAACACTGCTGAACCGTATTCTCGCAAACGAGAAAGGAATAAAGTTCGCAGTGATAGTGAACGACATAGGCGAGGTGAACATCGATGCCGACCTCATACAAAAGGGAGGAGTGGTGGACCAGGCTGACGACAGTCTTGTGGCACTGCAGAACGGATGCATCTGCTGCACACTGAAAATGGACCTCGTTCAGCAGCTCAGCGACATTGTGGCACAGCACCGGTTCGACTATATCGTCATTGAGGCAAGCGGAATCTGTGAACCGGCACCTATAGCGCAGACTATCAGCATATACCCACAGATGTACCCGGACATGGCGAAAGACGGAACGGCAAAAATCGACGCCATAGTAACGGTGTGCGACGCTCTGAGATTGCGCGACGAATTCGCCGAAGGCACCGACCTGACGAAAGGCGACCTGGGCGAGGACGACCTGGCAAGTCTCGTGATACAGCAGGTGGAATTCTGCAACATCATCCTGCTGAACAAGGCTGACGAAGTGTCGGCAGAAGAGCTGCAGCGCATAAAGGCCATCCTGCGCCAGATACAGCCGAAGGCAGAAATCATACCTTGCAACTACGGCGACGTGGATATAGAGAAAATCATAAACACACACCTGTTCGACTTCGAAAAGGTGGCAACATCGGCACGATGGATTGAGGCCGTGGAGGCAGACGAGGACGACCTGGAGAACGAGGAAGAAGGAGAAGCACTGGAATACGGCATCGGCACATTCGTGTACACACGCCGCCGACCATTCCTCATGACGGAGTTCGACCAGTTCGTGGCACGCAAGTTCCCGAAGAGCGTGATACGCTGCAAGGGACTGTGCTATTTCGCCGAAGAGCGCAACAACTGCTACGTGTTTGAACAGGCAGGAAGCCAGGTTTCGCTGCGCAACGCCGGACAATGGTACGCCACAATGCCGAAAGACGAACTTGAGGAGTTCCGCAGGAACAACCCCGACGCCCTCAAAGACTGGGACCCCGAATACGGTGACCGCACACAGAAACTCGTATTCATCGGACAGAACATGAACCGCGAGGAGATCGAGGAGCTACTCGACAACTGTCTGGCATAGCCTGCAGACAGAAAAAACAGCATATGCGTATTCCCAAAAACAGAAGAACAAAAATCATTTTACGCAACCCACGTTACGGGCATTTGCATTATCTTTGCAGAAGATAAGCTGCGGCTCAGCAATAAAACACAAACAAGTTTGGTTTATATTGCCCTCGCTCTTGCATTATCTTTGCAAACAAACAAAGATTGCGAAAAAGAGCTATCGGGAATACAGAAAAACATTAACAAGAAATATACGAAGACAATTATGAAAAGTATTTTGGAAGGACGCCCGGGACTGGAAACCGAGGTGGAGAAAATAGCAGAAGTTGCGGGCTATCTGTGGCAGAACGGATGGGCTGAACGCAACGGCGGCAACATAACAGTGAACATAACCGAATTCGCCGACGACGAGATGAAGGCTATGCCGGCAATCAGTGAAGTGAAGCAGATAGGAGTGACGCTGCCCGCACTGAAAGGATGCTACTTCTACTGCAAGGGCACCGGAAAACGCATGCGCGACCTGGCACGCCGCCCGATGGACAACGGCAGCATTATACGTATTCTCGACGACTGCGCAAGCTATGTTATCATAGCCGACAACGCCGTATTGCCCACAAGCGAACTGCCATCCCACCTCACCGTACATGCACACCTCATCGAAACCGGTTCTGCATACAAGGCCACGGTACACACCCACCCAATCGAACTGGTGGCTATGAGCCACAACCGCAAGTTCCTGGAAAAGGACGTGCTGACAAACATCCTCTGGAGCATGATTCCGGAAACAAAGGCATTCTGCCCGTTAGGACTGGGCATCGTGCCGTACGAGATGCCGAGTTCAAACGCCCTCGCCGACGCCACTCTGAAGGAGCTGGAAGACTACGACGTGGTGCTTTGGGAGAAGCACGGAGTGTTTGCCAAGGGTCTCGACGTGATGGACGCATTCGACCAGATTGACGTGCTCTCGAAGAGTGCTAAAATCTACATCAACTCCAAGTGCATGGGCTTTGAACCCGAAGGCATGAGCCAGGAGCAGATGGCTGAAATGTCGAAGGCTTTCAATCTGCCCAAGTAACAAGAAGACACCTACTTCATTTATTTTTCTAATATCACACATAGAGGATGCATCAGACATAGGAAACAACCTGAAGTTTGATACATCCTCTTTTCATTAAGACATCTATGAAAACAATCAAGAAAACATTCAATACAATATACACGCAAGGATTCAAGAAAAGCATTTTCGTCTTATCCCTGTTTATGGCGGCAACGAATGCATTTGCCAACGCCCCCATCAACCGTAAAGCCGTAGTGACACGCAACAACCCTCACGTAACGGCTATCGACAATCTCGCGTCGCTATCCGTAGGAAACGGAGGCTTTGCCGTAACGGTAGACGCCACAGGACTACAGTCGTTCCCCGAAACTTACTCCCCTGGAGTGCCGCTCGGCACGATGAGCGACTGGGGGTGGCACGCCTTCCCCAACCCAGAGGCATACAGGGAGGAGGAGAGCTGGGTGGCATACGACTTCGGCAGAGGACACAAGGAGATATACGCCACACAAGCCATCGAAGACAAGCGACGTGAGGATGCAATGAACTGGTACCGCGTGAATCCACACCGTCTGCACCTCGGAACTCTCGGACTCGCTCTGGGCAACGACCCGTCACAAGTAAAAGACATCAGCCAGAGCCTGGACATGTGGAACGGCAGGATTTCGAGCCGCTTCAGCTTCAAGGGCAACCGCTATGATGTGCAGACCGTATGCGACCCCGTGCTCGACATGGTGGCAACAAGGATTTCGGCTGACTCCAAGTTCGCCATCGACCTGCGCTACCCCTACCCCACCGGTGAACACAGCGACGATGCCTGCGACTGGACGAAAGACAAACTGCACTCCACAACGATTATAGAGCAGACCGCCAATTCCGCACTGATAAAGCGCGTGCTCGATGCCACGACATACTACGTCACCCTGCGCTGGCAAGGCAAGGCAAAGCTGAAACAGACAGGCAGGAACAGGCTGCAGCTTGCATCCGCCGGCAAGCAGCTGAGCCTAACCTGCGAATACTCCGAACAGCAATCAAAGGCTATGAAGACTTACGACGACGTGGAGAAAGCGTCAGCCGCACACTGGTGTGCCTACTGGAACAAGGGGGCGATTGTAGACTTCGGCGAATGCAAGGACCCGCGTGCCAAGGAGATGGAACGCCGGGTGGTGCTGAGCCAATACCTGCTTGCCATACAGGATGCCGGAGAGACACCGCCTCAAGAAACCGGACTGACCTATAACTCATGGTACGGCAAGTTTCATCTGGAGATGATTCTATGGCATCAGGCACAGTTCGCCCTCTGGGGGCATCCCGAACTGCTCGACCGTTCCCTATCGTGGTATTTCAAAGCCGAGGACAACGCACGCAAGATAGCACAGCGACAAGGCTTCAAGGGCGTAAGATGGATGAAGATGACCGACCCGTGGGCTGGCGAGGCCCCATCGTCGATAGGCAGCTTCCTTATCTGGCAGCAGCCTCATCTGATCTACCTCGCCGAGCTGCTCTACCGCGCCACTCTCTCGCCACAGATACTGAAGAAATACGAACGGCTGGTTGAGGAAACGGCTGAATTCATGGAAGACTTCGCCACATACGACAACACCAACGACCGCTACGTGCTGAAAGGATGCATCGCCGCACAGGAAACGCTGCCTGCCGCAACGACCGTGAACCCACCGTTCGAACTGAGCTACTGGCACTGTGCGCTCCAAATTGCACAGCAGTGGCGCGAGCGCCTGGGCAAGGAGAGGAACGCGCAATGGGATGACATAATAAGGAAGATTTCGCCGCTGGCATCGAAAGACAGTCTGTATCTCGCCGCCGAGACACAGCCCGACACTTACCAGAATGAAAAGATGTACAGCGACCACCCCGCGGTAATGGGTGCCGTGGGACTGCTGCCCTTCAACAGCCAACAGGTTGACATGGCAAAGATGAAGAAGACGGAACAGTGGATATGGAAAAACTGGAAGTGGGACACGTCCTGGGGATGGGACTTCCCGATGATGGCGATGGGTGCCGCACGCATGGGAGAACCCGAAAACGCCGTCGGTGCACTGCTTATGAACGAAGTGAAGAACACCTACCTCAAGAACGGACATAACTACCAGAGCGACCGCCTGCGCCTCTATCTCCCCGGCAACGGCGGATTCCTGCTCGCCGTGGGCATGATGTGCGCCGGATGGGACGGTGCCACGATGCCCAATCCGGGCTTCCCGAACGATGGCAAATGGAACGTGCGCTGGGAGGGACTGAAGGCGATGCCATGAAGATAAACTGCACCTCAACAATAAAAATGAATGAATTCATTTTGAATTGTGTTCGGTTTGCATTATCTTTGCAACTGATATGGACAAGATGATGAATCCGGCAAAATGGAGCGAGAACGTTATCATCGCCGATGCCGACTTTATAGACAAGGTTGCATTCGACCTTACAGTGAACTTCGAGCGTATGCTGATGCGACGCATTCCCAAGGCTGACCTCGCCCGATGGATAGACTGCATAGCACTCGACGGAGGAGTGCGCGAAGGCGCAAACAGCGTGCAGGTGGTGCTTATCCACGACAAGCAGAAAACGCAGCTTGAGAATTTCGCACCGGCAAAATACGATGGCGAAATCAACGGCAAGGCTTTCAACGACCACCTCGGCGAATTCGCCCTCAGTGCATATCCCGTGGAGGAACTCGTGAGTAAGAGCGACTTCATCGCCGAAACGGCACAGATAGCATGCTCGCAGAAGGAGGTAAAGCGCGTGATGGTAGTTCCCGACGACGAGGAGACCTACGCCAAAGTGCGCCACGCCCTGCGCCGCATCGACGACGATGGCAAACGCATCACGCTGTTCGCCATGCAGCCGATGGAAGGCGGAAACTTCCGCCAGGAGATACTGGGCTATTCGCTGATGAACGCACTGGGAATAAAAGGAGAAGAAATCAAATAAAAGAAAAGGAATATGGGAAAAGTACTTATTATCGGTGCCGGAGGCGTTGCCACCGTAGCTGCCGTAAAGATTGCAAAGAATTCTGATGTCTTCACCGACATCATGATTGCAAGCCGCACAAAGTCGAAGTGCGACAAGATCAAGGAGTATATCGGCAACCCCGACATCAAGACCGCACAGGTTGATGCTGACGACGTGGAGCAGCTCAAGGCTCTGTTCAACGACTACAAGCCGGAGCTCTGCGTAAACCTCGCCCTGCCCTATCAGGACCTCACCATCATGGAGGCCTGTCTGGCTTGCGGAGTGAACTATCTCGACACCGCCAACTATGAACCCAAAGACGAGGCGCACTTCGAGTACTCTTGGCAGTGGGCATACAAGAAGCGATTCGAGGATGCAGGACTGACTGCCATCCTGGGCTGCGGATTCGACCCGGGCGTGACGAGCATCTTCACTGCATATGCCGCCAAGCACCACTTCGACGAGATTCAGTATCTCGACATCGTAGACTGCAACGCCGGCAACCACCACAAGGCCTTCGCCACCAATTTCAACCCCGAAATCAACATCCGCGAGATTACCCAGAAAGGTCTCTACTGGGAGGACGGCAAATGGGTGGAGACAGCGCCGTTGGAAATACATCAGCCGCTCACTTACCCCAACGTAGGCCCCAAGGAGAGCTACCTGCTCCACCATGAGGAGATCGAGTCGCTGGTGAAGAACTATCCCACCATCAAGCGCGCACGCTTCTGGATGACCTTCGGACAGCAGTATCTCACCTATCTCGACTGCATACAGAACCTCGGCATGTCGCGCATAGACGAGATAGAATACGAGGCCCCGTTGGCTGACGAACCGGAGAAGAAGGTTAAGGTGAAGATCGTTCCGCTGCAGTTCCTCAAGGCAGTGCTGCCCAACCCGCAGGACCTGGGCGAGAACTACGACGGCGAGACAAGCATCGGCTGCCGCATACGCGGACTCAAGGACGGCAAGGAGCGCACCTACTACGTATACAACAACTGCAGCCACCACGCCGCCTACCTCGAAACGGGCATGCAGGGCGTGAGCTACACCACCGGCGTGCCGGCAATGATCGGCGCGATGATGTTCTTCAAGGGGCTGTGGCGACGTCCGGGCGTATGGAACGTTGAGGAGTTCGACCCGGATCCATTCATGGAGCAGCTCAACAAGCAAGGACTGCCGTGGCACGAGATTTTCGACGGCGACCTCGAACTGTAATACATACTACATGTATATATATTATCGGCAACAATCAAAGGGCATTCCCCTCAGATTGTTGTCTTTTATCCAACTATAAAACAATAATCTATTATGAAGCATTTTACTCTTCTGGCACTATCGGCAACAATAGCCGCCCTGCCACTCGCTGCAAACGCACAGCGACAGAATGCCCAAGTACAGAACGCAAGGAAAGCAGCCGCAATCATCGGCAAGGCTTTCGGCATCAAGCGCAGCTGCAATCCACAGAGAACGATGGTTGCAGGAAAGACGTATCAGCCAGGCACCGTGAAGGAATACCAGTATACCGGCAGCACCATGGAATACACGCTCACAAGAAACTTCACCTACGACCAGTACGGGAACGTGCTCAGCACCACATGGTGCGACGCTGACGGAGTGAAGACGGGAACGAAATACAAATACGACACCGTAGAGACAAGCTACCTCGTGCTACGCACCCAGGAATCATACGCCAGTGCTGTAGACAGAGAGCCCGAACACATTTATGTGGACAAGCGCACCGATGTGACAAGAAACAACAAGGGACAGCTGACGGGAATCGCATACTACGGTCCGAACAACTCCTACACGGGGCTCGTGGACGAAGGCAAGATAGACATCACATACGGCAGCGACGGCAAGGCCAACAGCATATCCATGACAATGTACGACGAAGACGGCAATATGGCCATAACGCTCAAGGATATAATATGGGAAACATACAACGGCAACCTGCTCGGCATGCTCGACGAGTATATGGAGAAATCAGTCTTTGACTCCGGAAACCTGATAAAGTCGGCAAACGTATCCATGATGGGAGACGGTATGGAAATCGCCGGAACTGCAACCGGCACATACAACGGTCCCGAGAGAGAGCTTGCCTTCTCATTCGAATACTACGGTATGACTATGGCTGAAACATCATTCTATTACAAGTCCACCGACGACAACGGCAGCTACATCACCATAGAGAAATCATCCACGATGGGAACTCCCCCTGAAGCCTACGGCGAAACCGTAGTATACAACGACAGGAAGGACATCATAGAGGAGAGCGAATCGGAAGGCACTTCTGCTGACGACCTTGCCGTGCAGGAATCGAAGAAATATGAATACACCTATAACGAGTCCACCGGCTTGGCTGACTACTGCTTCGTGAAAAAACTGGACAAGACGAGCGGAAATTATAATCCGAGCCAGAAGCTCGAGTTCAGCAACTACAAGGAGATTGGTGCCGGCATCACCACTGCCACTGCTGCCACCGGCAAGACTGCCGTATACAACGCCAACGGCATATATGCAGGCAGTTCTACAGCCAACCTCCCCAGCGGTCTGTATATCGTGAAGCAGGGCGCAAAGAGCTTCAAGATAATGAAATAAAACAACCTGTTTGCACACGCACAAATCACTGTATTTGTTTTATGGCAAGAATTGGAGAATTTGAGAATGGGCGACATTGAATTGGTGATATTTTACAGGAATGGGAGTGCGGCATTATCGCTTACGACCAATTCTGAACATTTCCCAATAATTCCAAGAATATGATTTCATTCTCAAATTCTCCAATTCTTGAAAAATTAATCAATGAATTTCATTTCGATCAAGAATTGGATAATTTGAGAATGGGCGACATTGAATTGATGATATTTTACAGGAATGGGAGTGCGGCATTGCCGCATACGACCAATTCTGAACATTTCTCAATAAATGATTAGGATATTTGGAACAGTTTTACACCCAGCCTGCATGACGGGGTTACACAGAATTGTAGTAACTTTGCATTATATTCGTAATATAACAAACCAAGTCATATACAGGCATTATGAAAAGATTCAGGATAACAGTTTGCTGCCTGGCAATTGCCGCCGCAACAAACAGCACACTCGCACAAAAGGTTGAACCCATCGCCTTCGGCAATATGGACAGTTGGGTGGTGAGACACATCAAGGAATCGGCTGTAATCGGCGGAAAGACGAAAACCGTTTATGCCATCGGACCAAACATCACCATCAACGACAACAGAGCATACCACAATATGGGCGGTTCGCCGTGGGGCTCATCAAACGTGATGGCAAAGGTGATGGGAATAGTGAAAACGAACAACTCCGTATTCCGCGACACTCACCCCGGACACGGCCACTGCGCAAAGATGATGACACACATCGAGACCTGCAAGGCACTTGGCATCATAAACATAAAGGTGCTCGCCGCAGGCTCCATATACCTCGGCGACATGAAGGAACCGATAACCGGAACGAAGGACGGACCGAAGAACATGAACTGGGGCATCCCATTCAACAAGCGTCCAAAGGCACTGCGCTACGACTACAAGGTGGCGGTGCCGGGTACGAAGAACCGCATCAAGGAGACGGGATTCAGCGGAAAGACCACCGTGCCGGGACAGGACTTCTGCATCACGGTGCTCTATCTGCAAAAGCGCCACGAGGACGCCAAGGGCAACATCACGGCGAAGCGCGTTGGCACACTGGTGGTGAAATACGGCAAGTCGACAAACGGATGGGTGGAAGGCGCGACATACGAGATAATGTACGGCGACATACGCAACACCCCCCACTACAACACCGCCACGATGGGACTGCGCTCCACCGACTACGCACGCAACAGCAAGGGCAGGAGCGTGCCCGTGAAGGAAACGGGATGGGCTGCACCGGGAGAAACGCCCACCCACCTAACGCTGCAGTTCTCGTCGAGCCACGGCGGAGCATACATCGGCACACCCGGCAACACGCTGTGGATTGACAACGTGGCCCTCGTCTACTGACACCCACACACCGCAACGGAATCTAACAACAACACCACAACGGAAATATGCATACACTGAGAAACGTATACCGATGGTGCCTCAAGCCGGCACACCTGTTCTTCATCACCATCGCACTGCTACTGCTGCCCAATGCCGCCCTGTGCCTCACGGAGCACCTGTCGCCATGGGCAAGCCTTGCCAACATGCTGCTGCCAGGCGGCATCTACTGGCTGCTGATGACCCTGGCAAAGAAGCCGGGCAGGATGATATGGTGGCTCTTCTTCTTCATATTCCTTGCCGCCTTCCAGATTGTGCTGCTCTATCTCTTCGGCAGAGGAGTGATAGCCGTGGATATGTTCCTCAATCTCGTGACCACCAATCCGGGCGAGGCACTGGAACTGCTCGACAATCTGGTGCCGGGCGTGGCGAGCGTGTTCGTGATATACCTGCCGCTGCTCGCCCTCGGGGTGATGTCGGCTCGCGGCAGCGAACGTCTGCCGGAGAGCTTCACGTGCAGGCAACGGACGGTTGGCGGCAGCGTGCTCGCCGCCGGACTGGCGTGCATGGGCGCAAGCTATGCCACCGACAGCAACTACCGCGCCTCGCTGCATCTGTATCCAGCCAACGTGCTGTATAATATGGTGATGGCAGCCGAGCGCACACAGCTGACGGCACACTACAAGGAGAGTTCAGCCCACTTCTCGTTCGGAGCAAGATTGACTACGGAAGAGCGCGCGCCGCAGATCTACGTGATGGTAATCGGCGAAACGGCTCGCGCCTGCGAGTTCCAACTCTACGGATGGTACAGCCGTCCCACCACACCGCTGCTCGCACGCGAGGGAAATCTCGTGGCATTCAGCAACGTGATGTCGCAATCAAACACCACCCACAAGAGCGTGCCAATGCTCATGTCGGCGGCATCGGCGGCAGACTACAACCGCATCTACCGCGAGAAAGGCATCATCCGGGCGTTCCGCGAGGCAGGCTTCCACACCGTGTTCATATCCAACCAGAAGCCAAACCATTCGTTCATCGACTTCTTCGGCGAAGAGGCCGACGAATGGCGATTCATCAAGGAGAACGCCCCCGAAGGCAGAAACACACCCGACACCGACATGCTGCGCATGCTCGACGGCGTGCTGGCTAAGAAACGGCAGAAGGAGCTTGTGGTGATACACAGCTATGGGTCGCACTTCAACTACCGCGACCGCTATCCGCGCAGTGCCGCCTTCTTCCGTCCCGACGACACCACGGAGGCGAAGCCCGGCAACAGGAGTCAGCTACTGAACGCCTACGACAACACCATCAGATACACCGACACCTTCCTGCACGGAATCATCGCCCGGCTGCGCCGCACGCGCGCCATAGCAGCGATGCTCTACACCTCCGACCACGGCGAGAACGTGTTCGACGACGAGCGCCGACTCTTTCTCCACGCCTCGCCATCGCCATCCTACTACGAGCTGCACGTGCCCATGCTCGTATGGCTGTCCGATGCCTACCGCACAGCATTCCCTGACGTCCTGCCCACACTGGAGGCAAACCGCCGGAAACCCGTGGCAAGCAGCGCATCGATGTTCCACTCCATGCTCGGCATCGCCCACATAGCCACTCCGCTGCTTGCCGACTCACTGAACGTGGGCAGCCGCAGGCTTCATTCCGCGCCGCGCCGCTATCTGAACGACCACAACATGCCCGTGACGCTCGAACAGGTGGGCTTCACCGACACCGATTTCCGACTGATGAGGAAATACGGTGTGAGCAGATAACGCCCACACGCGTCAGCCTCTATAGCCCACGGTCTTCAGTCTGTGCTGCACCCACAGGAATGCCGGCACGAGGAATATGTCTGCCATAATCCACGCTACAGGGTCGCCGAAGCAGACTCCCGTCCAGCCGAACACAGGCACGAGCCAAAGGCTCACGCCGCAACGGGCTATCATCTCCATCACTCCGCTCAGCATCGAGAGATTGCTGAAACCGAGTCCCTGGATGGAATAGCGCAGGATTGCGAGAAGACCGAGTATGGGGTAGAAATAATTGGTTATGCGCATATACTCTGCCGCGAGCGACACCACCGCCGCCTCGCCACTGTCCACGAAGAGGCGCATCATCCAGTCGGCAAAGGGATAGATTACAACAAACGTGAACACGAAATATATGAGCATCAGGCAGATGGTGTCCTTCACCCCGTGCACAATGCGGTCCATGCGCTGCGCTCCGAGGTTCTGTCCGCAGAACGTGGCCATTGCCACACCGATATTGTCGAATACACAGATGAAGAGGTATTTTATACGCAGCGAGGCTGTGAACGCCGCCACGCAGGTGGTGCCGAGAGCATTGTTTGCGCTCTGCAGCATTATCAGTCCGATGCCCGTGATGGAGAACTGCAGCCCCATGGGCACTCCGTTGTTCAGCAGGATGCTCGTGCGCTTGTTGTCGAAGCGCCGCTCGTCGCCCTTGGGTATGAGCAGCTGCATGCGGCTGCGGATATACCACAGGCACAGAGCCACCGACATCGCCTGCGAGAGCCATGTGGCAAGACCAGCTCCCGCCACGCCCATGCCGCAGCCGAGAATCAGCACCACGTCGAGAAGGATGTTCACCACAGCCGAAGTGATGAGAAAACAGAACGGCTGGCGCGAATTGCCCAGGGCACGTATCTGCCCGGCAAAGAGGTTGAAGCCGAACGTGAGCGGAATTGCCGCAAACTGAAACATGAGGAATATGTATGCATCCTGAAATATGTCGGCAGGTGTGTTCACGAGCTGCAATATCCTGTGGCACAGCATAAGCGACACCAGTGTGACCACAGCCGCTATCACTGCCGATGCCCTCACGGCATTCGCCACATATACGCGCATCTTGCTGTATTCTTTCGCGCCGAACGCCTGCGCCACGGGGATGGCAAAGCCTGCGCTCGCCCCGTTGCAGAAGCCCATCACGAGAAACATTATCGACGCCGACGCGCCCACCGCCGCCAGTGCGCCCACGCCGATCCAGCGCCCCACGATGGCTGCATCGATGATGAGATACATCTGCTGGAGGATATAGCCCAGCACCAGCGGTATGGCAAACCTGACAATCTTCTGCATCGGCGCCCCTGTAGTCATGTCGCTCACGGCAACGGTCGCCGTTTCCGGCGCAGCCGCCTGACCTTTTCTTTTTTCTGTTTCCATTTCCCTTTTCTGAAATCTATAGTTATCCTTTTTTATGAATCCTTCTGTCGGTTCTTATCTTAGTCTGTTCTTCTTATTAGTTTGTTTTTTCAGTGCAAAGGTATATATTTTGCAATAAACAGGAGTAAGGATACTGTAAAAAAACAATGGTTCCACGCGCGGAAATCTCAGCACTTGTTTCAGAACTCCGATAGAAGTACTGGAGTAATCCGCCAGGCTTCGTCATCGTGTCACCCCAAAATCCTCATCAAAAAGTATAGCTATTTTCTGATGCCTTGCCATCAGAATAGTCTGCGCATAAACCTCCTTGTCAAGAAGTAGCTTGATTTGTATGGTTGAACACCACGAAGTTTTCCAATCCGTATTTGTTTAATCCGCTTGCCTATTGCATCCGCGAGGGCAACAAGTATGAAGGGCATACAATGCCTACTGTGCGGAATAGAATGAATTATCATTTCCCCTCAGCCATTGATTGTTCTATTGATAAAGAATATTTTTTCAGGATAGAAAAAACCGCCATACGTACGGTTGGCGCTCCATCGTGGCGTGACGATGTGGGCCGTGGCGTATGGCGGTTTTCGGGGTGGGAAGCCTATTTATTTCATAATCTTCACGGTCTTCTTCTCACCGTTGCTGTATTCAATGCTCTTGATGCTGATGCCCTTTGCCGGAGCAGAGAGTTGGCAGCCGTTGAGGTCGTGGTAGGTCACGCTCTTCACGTCGGCGTTTTCTGCCTCGGCACCGCTGATGCCGTCGATGGTGTCGAACTCTGCCATTGCTGACTCCAGACGTGTGTTGCCGTCGATATACACAGCCTTCACGCCAATCTTGATAAACGAGTTGTAGATGAACACGCACTGATTGCCGTTGTAGAGCATGAAGTCGTGGCCGACTCCGCCCGACGACTGTGTAACTTTCTTGTCGATGAAGCTGTATGGGATGTCGGTCATTTCCTCAGTCAGATATACGTATGATGCCGGCTTGAAGGTGTGGAGCTTGCCATCGAGATATACGTTGTATACGATGTTGCTCGTTCTGAGTTCTTTTCCCGATTCGGAGAGGTTGCTCAGCGCGTACACCACGGCACCCGTCTCGTCGCCATTGGCGTTGAATGGGAATACTGTGCTGATTGTTGGTTTTGCCGGAACCTCCACTGCGTAGTTGGCTTTCTTCAGCGTGGGTGCCTTGAATGCTTCGAGTACACCGCCGTAGTATTTGCCCATGTATACGGATATTACGTTTGTCGATGTCCACTCACCCGTAGTCTTGTTATACTTGAACTCGAGGTTGTCGAGCAGAGTGGATGAAGAGTTGTCTTCGGAGATGCTGAACGGGAACATATATTCGTGTACCGTATTGCGGATGGTTTCGGTGCCGAGATACTGTCCTTTCGGGAATATCAGCTTGTTGTCTTCCTTCGTTCCCTTTATCCAGCAGTTCTTGTAGAATCCGCCGAGATAAATGTCGTCGCCGTCGAAAACCACGTCAACATCCTTTGTCACTGCGGCTGATGTGGAGTAGTCGGTGTACGACAGCAGGTATGATTCCGGCTTGATTCCCAGGGTGGGTGTCACCACCTGGTCTGTCTGCTCGATGAGCACGTTGTCCATCGATGCGTATCTTGCCCACTTGCCGTCGCTGCCCACCAGTCCGATGGCGTCGGTGTAGGCCATCTGCTTGAGGCTCTTGTCGGATGCTGACCACTTGAACTGCACGCTCTGTGTGCTCTTGTCCACGGTCACCTTGCCTGCATCCTCGTCCACAATCATCTTGTAGGCATACATCGTGCCGGTGGATGTGCTGTTGTATACTGCCTGCGGGAAGTTGAACGTCACGGTTCCCATTGCGTCGATGTCGCCCACGATCCATCCTGTGTCGAATGTGCAGATCGGGTTCTGCAGATAGAACTTCTTGCCGTCGGCCGATATCACCACGTCTGCTGCATATCCGTCTCTCGCCTTGCGGTAGGCATATCCGTCGATGCCCACGTCGAATGCGTCGCACTGGCGGTACATCTTGTATACGGTGCCCTCTGGCTGTTCGCTGATAATCTGCGACGCATCGGGCAGCATTGCTGCGCCTTTGGTTGCAAAGTCATTTCCCGTGAATTTCACAGACTCGCCCGCTGCGGTCTGTGCCCATGTCGTAGCTACGGCAAGTGCCATAGCAACGGTTGCGTAAAGTTTTCTCATAAAATGTTTTTCTTTTTAGAATAATTTTCGACAAATGTATGAAGAAAAACGGCAAGTAGCAAACGATATGTATAAAAAGTGGTTTTTTAACGTAAAAAAACTGCCGCCAATGCTTTATTCCGTGTGGAATGGCAGCATTGGCGGCGGCTTGTAATGTCAATATGTGGGCGGTATTGTTATTTCATTATCTTCACGGTCTTTGTTTCGCCGTTCTCGTATTCCACGGTCTTGATGCTGATGCCCTTTGCCGGGGCAGAGAGTTTGCGTCCGCTGATGTCGGTGTATGTGGTGTTCTTCACCTTGGCTGTCTCGACGGCTGCGTCGATGCCAGTGTCGGGCGAGAATGAGTATTCGCTCATTTCTGACTCGAGTCTCTTGTCTCCGTCAACATAGATTGCCTTTACTCCAACCTTGTTGAAGTTCTTGAAGATGAAGATGTACTGCGAACCGTTTATTATCAGGAAGTCGCGTCCCTTTGAGCCGGAGAACATGTCCGTGTAGTTGTCTGCGAATGAGTATGGCACGTCGGTCAGACTATTGTTGATGTAGTAGTACTTGTCTGTGTCGAATGTCATCAGTTCGCCGTCGATATAGATGTTGTAGACGATCTTGTCCTGGTTCAGCTGCTTTCCTGATGTTGACTTGGTGCTGAGGGCGTACGATATGTAGCCGTAGTCGCCGCCTTCATATCCGTAGGGCTGGCAGTCGGTGATTTTGGGCTTTGCCGGTGTTTCCACGCTGTAGTCCATTTTCGTGAAGCTTGGCGCGATGTACATCTCGAGGGCAGACATGTTCGTCTTTCCTATGTTCACCAGGATTGCCTTCTCGGTGGAGAGGGCTCCTGTGGCGGCGTTGTAGTTGAATGTCAGCTTCTCTTCCGCTTGTGTGGTGTTCACGTCGAGCGGCAGCATGTATGCGTGCGACGAGTTGGCGTGTACGCCCATATACTGTGCCGGGAATGTGGCCTTGTTGCCGCTGATGGTGCCCTTGAGCCAGAATCCGGGGTCGAAGATGTCGCCCAGATAGATGTCGGTGCCGTCAATCACAACTCTTGTGGATGCTGTCTTCTGGCTTCCCGATGTGTCGTAGTATGACATGCGGTATGTGTAGGCCTTCGATTCGTCGGCGGGCTTTGCTCCCTTTTCGTCCATCACGTACATCACCGTCTGCGATGCTGCATAGCCCATCCATTCGTTGTTCTCGTTGAGCATGCCGATTATTTCGTCGCTGTTCTGCTGCGAGAGAGTCTTGCCGTCCCATTTGAACTTCACGCTCTGTGTCTTCTCGTCGATGCCGATTTCCTGTCCGCTGATGACGAGCTTCCATGCGTAGCCCTTCACTCCCTGCTTGTTGTAGATAATCTGCGGGAACTTGAATTCGGCAACGCCGTTGTTCAGTTCGCCTTCAATCCATGTGCCGGGTGCGAGCTTGATGTAGGGGTCCTTCATATAGATTTTCTTGCCGTCGGCAGACACTACCACGTTGCCCACATATCCGTCGTATGTGCGGTTTGTCGACATAGAACCGTAGGCGGCATACACGTTGGCGGTGCGGTACATGTTCTCGTAGAGGGTTCCCTCTGGCTGCTTGTCGATGAGTGTGCCGTCGGCAGGCAGAGTGTTTTTCCCCTGCGCGAATGCCGTGAGCACGGCGAAGAGGAACGCGATGATAGAATATGACCTTTTCATAAAGATGTTGTTGTTTTGGAATTTGTTAAAAGTGTGTTATTCTGTTATTTTATTATTTTCACGGTTTTCACGGTGCCGTTCTCCATCTCCACGGTCTTGATGCTGATGCCCTTTGCCGGAGCAGAGAGCTTGCGGCCGCTGAGGTCGTGGTAGGTCACGTTCTTTGCCGTTGTGCCTTCGTTCACGGCTGCGCTGCCGATGCCTGCAAGGTCGTTGAGGTCGAATTCCGCCATTTCAGATTCGTTTCTTGTGGTGCCGTCGTTGTAGATTGCCTTCAGTCCTACCTTCTGGAAGTTCTTGTAGAAGAACACGCACTCCATATTGGAGAGCACCTGGAAGTCGAAGCCTACAGCGCCGGAACTCTGTGTGAAGTTGTAGTCGGCGAACGCGAAAGGTATGTCAGTCATTTCGCCCGTGAGGTAGTAGTAGTCTTCCGGTGTGAAGGTCTGGAGCTGGCCGTCGAGGTAGACGTTGTAGAAGATGCACTCGTCGTCCATTTCCTTGCCGTCGTTTGTCTTGGTGCTCAGTTTGTACACCAGGCCTGACACGCCCTGCATCTGCGTGTTGTACGGCAGCACGGATGCAATCTCTGGCTTGGCCGGAGTGCCCACCACGAAGTCAGTCTTCAGCAGAGTGGGATACATGATAACCCCTACCAGTCCGGCGTCGCCCTTGCCCACGTTCACTCCGAGGATCTGGTCGGAAACCAGTGCTCCGGTGGCTTCGGTGAGTATGAACTCGAGGTTGTCGTATTCTATCACGCTCTGGTTGTCGTCGGCGATGCCGACCGACACCATAAACTCATGCACGTTCACCTTGCCAATCGTTTCGAGACCGAGATACTGGTTTCTGGGGAACGAGATCTTGTCGCCGTCCTTGGTTCCCTTTATCCAGTAGTTGTTGTAGAATCTGCCCATATACACGTCGTTGCCGTCGAAGATGAGCTGCACGCTCTTGCTGGCAGCCTGCTGTGTGGCATAGTCGGTATAGGTCATCTTGTATGTCTTGGCGGCGAGCACGTCGGCAGGCTTCACGGGCTGCTCCGTCATCACGGAGTATTCGTTGCCGTAGGAAGCGTAGCCGGCAAACATTCCGTTGGCGTCGGCCATGCCGATAACGTCGTCTGGATTCAGCTGTGTGAGCTTGTTGTCTTCCCACTTGAACTTCACTTCCTGTGTCGTCTTGTCGAGGTATACCTTCCAGTTCACGTTGTCGAGCACAATCTTCCACGCATATTCGGTGAGCTCGTTCAGCCCTGTGGCCTCGCCTGCCTGCTGGTGGTACACCACCTGTGGGAACTTGAATGTGACGATGCCGCTTTCATCGAGGTCGCCCACGATCCATCCCGTGTAGTAGGAGGGGAACGGGGTCTTTATGTAGAGCTTCTTCTGGTCTTTCGACACTACCACGTCGTCGGCATAGCCTTCGTACGTCTTCTCGTAGCCGTTGTCGAGACCCTCGGCCTTGCGGTACATGTTCTTGTAGAGGGTGCCCTCAGGCTGCTCGCTGATAATCTGCGATGCGTCGGGGAGTCTTAAGGGTGCCTTTGCCGCACCGTTGGCGGCAACGCTGGCGGAGCTATATGCCCTTTCGGATACACTTCCCATAAAAAAGTTTGTGGTCTGGGTTTCGCTCCTCTCGGCAAACGGAAAACCTGCATTTGCAGGAGCCTGTGCCCATGTCGCGGTTACGGCAAACGCCATAGCCACTGCGGTGTAGAATTTCTTCATAAGTTAAATGTTTTGTATATAAATGTAATTTTGTGCAAATATAGGAAATAATCACTTTCCGAACGAATATAAGCGACAAAATGTTTACTATTTCAGTAAATTAACCTTATGTTGTAAATGATACATCTAATAACGCAAAATGAGTAAAATTGGGACAATTCTACTAACTAAACGATGCAGTATTTTCTTATTATAGAATAAAATGCAAGTGGGTCGCAGAAAATTTGTGGATAAAAGTTTGGACGCATTCAGAATTTTTGTACTTTTGCGCATCAGATAAAATCGACCAAAAAACAGTTCTGAGATATATTTAACAAATAAACAAACAACGCGTATGAAGAGACTCTATTCATTACTGCTTGCCGTAGCGGCAATGCTTCCGGCGGCAGCACAGGAAGGCAAGGTGCCGACACTTTACGGAAACCTTATCTGGGATGACACGTTCTACGACACCACCGACAAACGTATGGGCGTTTACTCGTTCCCGGCAAAGGCGGAGGGATTCGAGATGACACCGCTTGCCACGAGCATAAACTTCAATGCCACGGGCAACGGAATAATGGACGGAAGAAACTACTGGTTCCTGATGACCGACTACTGGGACGGAGAATACTACACACAGCTGTACCGCTACGACATGGAGACATGGGAGAGAGTGGGGAATCCGCCCGATGTGGATATGGACTTCAATGCTGCCGACTTCGCGTACGACCAGCAGACAAAGAAAGTGTACGGACTGTGCACCTCGTATGCATACAATCAGGAACTCTGCGAGATGGATTTCCCGAACAAGAAGCGCACCTCGCTCGCTGCCATCGCCGACAGCACATACATGACGCTCGCCGCAGATGCTGAAGGACAGCTGTATGCCATATCGAAGAATGGAAACCTCGTAATGCTCGACCATGAGGCAAACCCTACATTCGTGTGCAGACTGCTCGACGGACAGACAACAATGAGCGACCGCGTACAGAGTGCAACATTCGATATGGAAACGGGGATAATGTACTGGGTAGCGCAGCTGTGGGACAAACCGAAGAACAGAAAGCTCATCAGTGCGCTCTACGCCGTGGACGTGAAGAAACGTGAGATGACGAAGATTGTGGACCTGCCGTACAACGCACAGATAGTGGCTCTCTACGTGAAACAGCAAGTGGTGGCATCCGGAGCGCCGGCGGAACCGACGGATGTGGGCAAGGACTTCAGCGGAGGCTCGCTCTCGGGAAACATCACATTCACCGCGCCCGACAAGACGGCAGACGGTGCGGAGCTGAAGGGAGAAATAAACTATGAAGTTGTGGTGGACGAGACAAATGTGCTCGCGGCAGGAAAGGCACAGCCGGGCACAAAGGTCAGTGCGCCTGTGGCGCTCGCAAAGGAAGGCACCACGCGCTTCGTGGTGCGCTGCAGCAATGCCGAAGGAACAGGAAAGGAAAAGGCATACACTACATACATAGGCTTCGACCAGACTACAGCGCCGGAGAAAGTGAAGACAGAGTTTGATGCCGACGGAAATGTGAAGATGACATGGGAAAAACCGGAGTCTACACTGAATGGCGGATATTGCGACATGGACGCGCTGAAATACAACGTGGTGTGCCACCGCTTGGGCGAAGACCCGCAGACCGTTGCAACGGGATTGACCGCAAGGGAGTACTCGCTCACGCTGCCGGCAGAGACATACGTGAAATACTGCTACGGAGTGGTGGCGGTGAACGACACGCATGAGTCGGAGGAGGCTTTGGGCAACGATTTCGCCTACGGACCGGCAATCAGCGTTTCCGAGGCTGAGCCATACACTGAAGGCTTCGACACGAGCGACTCCTTCCGGTTCTATACGGCGCTCGACCTTAACGGCGACAAGAAGATAAGCGACTTCTCGTATATGGGCTTCATCTTCTATTACGGCTTCTGGGGATATTCCACAAAGTATGACGGAACGGCGATATACTATAATGCCGACAGCGGACTGACCGCCGACGACTGGCTGCTCACGCCGATGCTCAATCTGAAGGCTGGCAACAAATACAACCTGGAATTCCAGATGTGGCGCGATTCGGAAAATGTTACCGACAAGGCGGAAGTGGCATTCGGCGAGGGATTCGACACCGCGTCATACAAAAAGGTGCTCGACACCTTCGTGCCCGGCACATACGATATAGAAACATCCACCGCACCTGCTGCATACAAGGTGCAGCTCGCACCGGAGAAGGACGGCAGATATATGGTAGGGTTCCACATCGTGAGTGAACCGTATAAGGGTGGCAACGTGTATCTCGACAACGTGAAACTGGCGCTCGACCCGACTTCCGGCATAACAGCAGTGGAAGGCAACGGCAAAAATACGTTCGACATCTATTCGGCAAGCGGCATACTCGTGCGCAGGAACGCAAGCAGCACGGATGCACTGCCAAAGGGTGTTTATGTAGTGAACGGACGTAAGGTGGTGGTAGAATAACCTTATCTTACCTGTTGGCAGAATTAAGTATGCACTAAATTAATTCCGCCAACAGGTAGTGTCCTATAATAATATAATGTGGCACCGAGAAAAGTAAGCTAATGTTAAAGCAGGCTTTTCTCGGTGCCGGTTCGTATTCAAAAAAGGCTTGTCCGACGGAAAACAGCGCGCAAAAAGTTAGCTTTTCGTCACTTTTCTTTGTCAACAAACAAAAAAATAGTATTTTTGTGCCATTGTATATATGAACTTCACATAACATAACAAGAAAGATATGGGTTTAAAAATCATCGTACTTGCCAAGCAGGTACCAGACACACGTAATGTGGGCAAAGACGCCATGACGGCTGAAGGCACAGTAAACCGTGCCGCATTGCCTGCAATTTTCAATCCAGAAGATTTGAACGCGCTCGAACAGGCGTTGCGTTTGAAGGACCAGAATCCCGGATCTACAGTGGGAATACTGACCATGGGACCTCCGCGTGCAGCAGAAATCATACGCCAGGGACTTTACAGAGGAGCTGACACGGGATGGCTGCTCACCGACCGCTTGTTTGCAGGTGCCGACACCCTCGCTACATCATACGCGCTTGCCACGGCAATAAAGAAAATAGGCGGAGCCGACGTGGTTATCGGCGGACGCCAGGCTATCGACGGAGATACCGCACAGGTGGGACCGCAGGTGGCACAGAAACTCGGACTGTCGCAGGTTACATACGCTGAGGAAATAGAGAAATGCGAGAACGGAGTGCTCACTATCCGCCGCCATATCGACGGTGGAGTGGAGACCGTTGAGGCTCCGATGCCTATCGTGATAACCGTGAACGGAAGTGCAGCCCCGTGCCGTCCGTGCAACGCAAAGCTCGTGATGAAATACAAGCGTGCCAACGTGCCGTTGGAGCGCACTGAGGACATGCCTTACGCCGAACTGTATGCCGAGCGCCCGTATCTGACACTCAACCAGTGGTCGGTGGCCGACGTTGACGGCGACCCGGAGCAGTGCGGACTTGCAGGTTCGCCAACCAAGGTGAAGGCTGTGAAGAATATCGTGTTCCAGGCAAAGGAGAGCAAGACGCTCACCGCCAGCGACGCTGATATCGAGGGAATGGTAAAGGAATTGTTGGACGAAAAGATTATTGGATAAAAGATGAACAACGTATTTGTATATTGCGAGATAGAGAACACCACGGTTGCCGAGGTTTCTCAGGAATTGCTCACAAAAGGACGCAAGCTCGCCAACCAGCTGGGCGTTGAACTTCATGCCATCGTTGCCGGAACCGGCATCAAGGACAAGGTGGAAGACCAGATTCTGCCATACGGCGTAGACAAGCTTTTCGTGTTCGATGCAGAGAGACTCTTCCCGTACACATCGGCTCCGCATACCGACATACTCGTGAACCTGTTCAAGGAGGAAAAACCGCAGATATGCCTTATGGGAGCTACCGTAATCGGACGCGACCTGGGACCGAGAGTGTCTTCCTCGCTGACAAGCGGACTGACCGCCGACTGCACGCAGCTCGAAATCGGCGACTACGACGACAAGAAGACCGGCAAGCATTTTGACAACCTGCTCTATCAGATTCGTCCGGCATTCGGCGGAAACATCGTTGCAACCATCGTTAACCCTGAGCACCGCCCACAGATGGCAACAGTGCGCAGCGGAGTGATGCAGAAGGCTGTGTACGATGGCGAGGCACGCCACGAGGTTGTATACATGGATGTGGCAAAGTATGTGCCAGAGACCGATTATGTGGTGAAGGTAATCGACCGCCATGTCAAGGCTGCAAAGCATAATCTGAAGGGAGCGCCAATCGTTGTGGCAGGAGGCTACGGCGTGGGAAGCAAAGAAGGTTTTGACCAGCTCTTCCAGCTCGCCAAGGAACTCCACGGTGAGGTGGGCGCAAGCCGTGCAGCTGTGGATGCAGGATGGGTAGACCACGACCGCCAGATTGGCCAGACCGGTGTAACCGTACATCCAAAGGTTTACATCGCCTGCGGTATCTCCGGGCAGATACAGCACATCGCTGGAATGCAGGATTCAGGTATCATCATCTCCATCAACAGCGACCCTGAGGCTCCAATCAACAAGATTGCCGACTATGTAATCAACGGCACGGTGGAGGAAGTAGTACCGAAATTGATAAAGTATTATAAGCAGAATTCAAAGTAAATGGCAAATTATTATACAGACCATCCGGAGTTTGATTTCTATCTGAATCACCCGGAAATGAAAAGAATCGTGGAGTTGAAAGAACGCAACTTCGCAGATAAAGACACGTATGCTGACGCACCGGTAGATTTCGAGGATGCTATCGATAACTACAAGAGAGTGCTTGAAATAACCGGCGACATCGCCGCAAACATCCTTGAGCCGAACAGCGAGGAGGTAGACCTTGAAGGGCCGCACCTCGTGGACGGACGTATGCACTACGCATCAAAGACCTACGAGAACATCGAGGCTACGCGCAAGGCTGGACTTTGGGGCATCTCGATGCCGCGCCGCTACGGCGGTCTGAACCTGCCCATCACTCCCTATTCGATGGCTTCGGAGATTGTAGCCACGGCAGATGCAGGATTCCAGAACATCTGGAGCCTTCAGGACTGCATCGAGACCCTGTATGAGTTCGGCAGCGAGGAGCAGCGCCAGAAGTATATCCCGCGTGTTTGCGCCGGAGAGACTATGAGTATGGACCTCACAGAGCCGGATGCCGGTTCCGACCTGCAGCGCGTGATGCTCAAGGCCACATACAACGAGGAAGAGGGCTGCTGGCTACTGAACGGAGTGAAGCGTTTCATCACGAACGGCGATTCCGACATACACCTCGTGCTCGCACGTTCCGAAGCAGGCACACACGACGGACGCGGACTCTCCATGTTCATCTACGACAAGAACCAGGGCGGAGTGACCGTGCGCCACATCGAGAACAAGCTCGGTATCCACGGCTCTCCTACATGTGAGCTCGTATACAAGAATGCCAAGGCTGAACTCTGCGGAAGCACACGTATGGGTCTTATCAAATACGTGATGGCACTGATGAACGGTGCGCGTCTGGGTATCGCAGCCCAGTCTGTCGGCGTGAGCCAGGCTGCCTACGACGAGGCTCTTGCCTACGCCCGTGAGCGCAAGCAGTTCGGCGAAGCCATCGTGAACTTCCCTGCCGTATACGATATGATTGCCAAAATCAAGGCAAAGCTCGACGCTGGCCGCAGCATCCTATATCAGACAGCGCGCTACGTTGACATCTACAAGGCTCTCGAAGACATAGCACGCGAGCGCAAGCTCACACCGGAGGAACGCCAGGAGCAGAAAAAATATGCGCGACTTGCCGATGCATTCACACCTATCGCAAAGGGTATGAACTCGGAGTATGCCAACCAGAATGCCTACGACTGCATCCAGGTACATGGCGGTTCGGGCTTCATCATGGAGTACAAGTGCCAGCGCCTGTACCGCGATGCCCGCATCTTCTCTATCTATGAGGGAACGACACAGTTGCAGGTTGTGGCAGCCATACGCTACATCACCAACGGCACATATCTTTCTATCATGAAGGAGATGATTGCCAAGGAGGTGGCAGAGGAGCTGCGCCCGCTGCAGGTTCGCATCCAGAAGATGATAGAGCTCTACGAGCAGTCGCTGGAATACGTGAAGCAGAGCGAGAACCAGGAGGTTCAGGATTTCCTCGCACGCCGTCTCTACGATATGACAGCCGATATTCTTATGTCGCTGCTCATCACCGACGATGCCACTGCCGCACCGGAACTCTTCGCCAAGAGCGCACAAGTTTACGTGCGCCACGCCGAGGAAGAAGTTATCGGCCACAGCTGCTACGTGAAGAGCTTCATCGCTGAGGATCTGGTGAATTTCCGCGCTGAGTAAAAAAGGAAAATGTTTTTAGAAAAATAAGAAAGAGGGGGAAGTCCGTATTATTATAAAGCGGATATTCCCTCTTTTCGATTGACACCTTTTGCCTTGCATACTGCTTATCGTATGTCTTGCTGTGCTATATGCCCTGCTTTACTACATGTCTTGCATATACTATATGTCTTGGCGTACTGTATGGCCTTGATAAAAAAATGCAACCATTCTTTTCAACCCTTAAAATAACTATAAATCATTCTCTTATGAAGAACAATAAACTCGTGTTTCTGCTTCTGGCGGCACTGATGCCGTTTACAGGAGCTTTGGCGGCAGACGACAACCGTGCCGACTACGCTGTGGTGCCGATGCCGCAGCAGGTTACGCCCACACGGCAGGGAGCCTTCGTGCTGACTGATGCCACCCGGATTGCTTATCCCGAAGGTGATGAACTGCTGAAGAAAGACGCTCTCTTCCTGAGCGATTACATTGCCGATGTTACTGCCCTGAAAATGTCCGTCACCACCGGAAAGGTGAAGAACGGCATCACACTGCGGCTGAACAAAAAAGTGCAGGACAAGGAAGGCTATGTACTCACAGTAGACAAGAAAGGAGTGCTGATTGAAGGTGCCACGGCGGCAGGTGTGTTCTATGGAGTGCAGACGTTGCGCAAATCTATCCCCGTGGACAAGACTCAGGCTGAGGTTACGCTCCCTGCAGTCATTGTGAAGGATGCCCCACGCTTCGGCTATCGCGGAATGATGCTCGATTGCGTGCGGCATTATTTCCCCATGGAGTTCGTCAAACGGTATATCGACCTCATAGCCATGCACAACATGAATGTCTTCCACTGGCATCTGACCGACGACCAGGGATGGCGCATAGAGGTGAAGAAATATCCGGAACTTGCCAGAATCGGTTCGGTGCGCAAGAGAACAGTGGTGGGACGCAACTCGGATGTGTTCGACAATACACCATACGGTGGCTTCTACACCCAGGATGAGGCTCGCGAAATAGTGAAGTATGCAGCCGACCGCTTCATCACTGTCATTCCCGAGATCGACATGCCGGGCCATATGGTGGCGGCATTGGCGGCATATCCCGATATGGGTTGTACCGGCGGACCTTACGATGTGTGCCAGATTTGGGGAGTATTGCCCGATGTGCTCTGTTTGGGCAATGAGAAAATATACACGTTCTGCGAGGATGTGCTGACCGAGATGATGGACATCTTCCCGTCGGAATATATCCATCTTGGCGGTGACGAGACACCCTATAGCCGTTGGGAGGAATGTCCCAAGTGCAAGGCTCTTATGGCGAGGGAGAATCTCGCGCCGAACAAGTTGCAGGGCTATTTCACCAACCGCATAGAGAAATTCGTGAACAGCAAGGGACGCCGCATCATCGGTTGGGACGAGATACTCGACGGCAACATAAACCAGAGCGCCACCATAATGAGCTGGCGCGGCACGGAACCCGGCACACGTGGTGCGAAGCTTGGCCACGACGTGATAATGTCGCCGGCCTCGCATGTCTATTTCGACTATTATCAGACGCGCAAGGATGAGTCGCAGTGGAATGAGCCCCTGCTCATCGGCGGCAACCTGCCCATCGAGCAGACTTATTCGTTGGAACCCGTACCCGAAGATGCCGATGCCGTTACAGCAGGCCATATCATCGGTGTGCAGGCAAACTTGTGGACAGAGTATATCCCTTATCCGCCACTTGCCGAATATCAGGTTCTGCCGCGTATGGGCGCACTCTCCGAGGTGCAGTGGAGACCGCAGGGAAAGAAAGACTTCGGCGACTACAAGCTCCGTCAGTCAAGGATGCTGAAGCTCTACGAGGCATACGGCTTTATGTATGCCAAGCACTTGTGGCATAGAACAGAAAAGCAATGATACAATGAAGCCATTTTGCCGCAGGATATTCCGCTTGCCGCAAAATGGCTTCCTTATAATTATAGAGATAATTATCTGTTGACGGACGACAACTCATCTTCTGACGGATGATAAATCATTTCTCCGTGTTCGTGTCAGTAGCAGGTTTCTCCTGTATGATCATAAACGCTGCGCCGAGCATATTCTCGCCGCATGAGATGTGGATATACTTTGTACGGGCGTCGCCGGAGTTCGGAGTAACTTCAAACACGATTTTCTTGTATACCCCGTCTTCCTGTTCCACCGTTGCTGTGAACCATCCGCCTTCGGTAACGTTCCTCGGGTCCTTTATCGTTCCGTCGGAAATCTTTTTCACGTTCGTTTCCTTTCCGCTCGCTCCCAGCTTGTCGTTAATCTGCGTGATTTTCACGTCGGTGCCGTTCAGCACCGTCAGCACCTGTGTGCCGCCATTGGCACCAACCTGTATGTCCTTGTTCGGCGAAAGCTTCGGGACAATCTTGTTTTTGTATGCACCCTCCTCACTTTCATCACAGGCCGTGAACGCTACAGCGCACAGGGCAAAGAGCATAAATAAACACTTTTTCATATTATTATTGTTGTTGTTAAATATTATTCCTACATATATATAACGCCGCCCCCAAAAAACATTGCATCAGCGGTCTTTCCAGAATCCGCGCGTGAAGAGAACCACCACGCTGAATATCTCGAGTCGTCCCATGAGCATCAGGATGGAGCATATCCATTTGCCCACGTCGGGCAGGATGTTCCACGACACCGTCGGTCCGATTTCCAGTCCGAGCGTCGGTCCCACGTTGCTGGCGCAGCTCATGGCTATGGTTATGGAGTTCGTGCTGTCCACTCCCATGCATATCAGGCAGAAATACGCGAATATGCAGAGTGCCATATACAGAGTAAAATACACGAGCAGCGTCACCTGACTTGATGTGCTCACGATGTTTCCGTCCACTCTCACCGGCAGCACCGCCTTCGGGTGGAGTATGCGCTTCAGTTCGTTGCGCACCAGCTTCAGCAGAATCACGCCGCGCACGCTCTTGAATCCACCGCTCGTACTTCCCGCACAGGCACCGATGAACATACAGATTGTCAGTATGACCCACGTGATGTGGTGCCACTTGCCGGCATCATCGTTGAACACGCCCGTTGTGGTAAGGAATGACACCACCTGGAATATTGCGCTGCGGAAGGCGTTCACGATGCCGTAGCCGTTGTAGCGTATCAGGAAATACATTATTCCGAGCGTGGCTGTCATCACTACCGTGAGATATAGCCTGAACTCGGAACTGAGAAACAGCCGCTTGAACTTGCGCTTGAAGAAGGCGAGATAGAGCAGCGTGAAGTTGGTTCCGGAGAGGAACATGAAGAGCACCGACACATAGTCGATAGCCACGGAATGGAAATGCCCCGTACTGTCGTTATACGGTGCGAAGCCGCCTGTTGCCGTGATGCTCATCGAATAGTTGGTACTGTCGAAGATGTTCATGCCGCACAGATACAGGCATACGGCACATCCCACCGTGAGCAGCAGATACACGAGCCATATCGACTTTGCACTTGATGATATTCGCGGATGCACCTTGCTCTTGATCGGTCCGGTGGATTCCGCCGAGAACACCCTCATCGTTCCGCCCACGAGCGACGGCAGGATAGCTATGGTGAAGAATGCGATACCCAGTCCGCCTATCCATTGTGTCATGGAGCGCCAGAAGAGCAGTGCGTGTGGCAGCTTCTCCACATCATCGATAATCGTGGCACCCGTAGTGGTGAATCCCGACATGGTTTCGAAGAACGCGTCGGTATAGCTCGCTATGTATCCGCTAATGATGAACGGCAGCGCGCCGAAAAGGCTGAACAGCACCCACGTCACGGTGACGAGCAGATAGGCGTCGCGCCTGTTCATGCTGTTCTGTGCAGACTGTCCGTTGTATTTGAGCAGGAATCCGGTGAACGTTATGATGGCGATGGAAACGGAGAAGGCTACAGTGTCGTCCTCCTGATAGAACAGAGCCATCACCAGGCATACTGCCATCATCACGGCTTCAAGAAAGAGCAACTGTCCGAGCACCTTGCATATTAACCTGAGATTTATCACTTCCTGTATTTGTTTTTATTTAAAGAATTTCTCCAGTTTGTCCATCCTCATATTGTAGCAGAACACCACCACGATGTCGCCGGCTTCAATCTGCGTGCCTCCAGACACGAGGAATCCTTCGCCGTTACGCACCAGTCCTCCGATTGTAGCGCCCTTGGGCAGTCCCAGTTCGAACACTTTCTTGCGTGTCACTTTCGACTGTGGCTGTGCCGTGAACTCTGCCACGTCGGCATTTGCCGTCATGAGAAATCTCACGTTCGTCACTTCCGTGTCGAGCAACATCTGATAGATGTGGCTTGCGGCGATTGCCTTCTTGTTCACGATGGTTCCTATGTCGAGCCCCACCGCCATATTGGCGTAGTTCATGTTTTCCACGGCAGCCACCGTCTTTCTCACTCCCATCTTCTTTGCCGTCAGGCAGGCGAGTATGTTCGTTTCGGCGTTTCCCGTCAGCGCCACGAATGCCTGTGTGCTGTGTATGCCCTCTTCGTTGAGCAGGGCGATGTCGCGCCCGTCGCCTTTTATCACGAGCACGTTGTCCTTATCCAGCTGTTCGTTCAGGTAGTCGCAGCGGCTCTCGTTGTTCTCCATCACCTTCACGTTCATATAGTCGGGCATATTCTTCAGTGCCCTTATTGCCGTGTTTCCGCCTCCCATTACCATCACGTTCTTCACGTCCACATAGTGTTCCTTGCCTACAATCTTCCTCACGTACGGGATATACTGCTTTGTGGTCATGAAGTATGCCATGTCGTATGTGCAGAGCACGTCGTCGCCTCGCGGTATGATTGTTTCGCCTCCTCGCTTTATCGCCACTATATAATATGGTGAGTCCGGCTTACAGAGGTTTTTCAGCGGTTGGTTCAGAATCTCGCATGTTTCGCGCAGTTTTATTCCGAGCATTACCAGTGCACCGCCGTGCACGTCCCATCTCTGTCTCACCCAGCTCATCTTCAGTCCGTTCACGATGTCGTAGGCTGCAAGGTTTTCCGGATAGATGAGCGAGTCGATGCCGAGCTTCTCGTAGAATTTCGACATTTCCGGTTCCACGAACTCATAGTTGTTCACCTTTGCCACCGTGCGTTTAGCCCCCACGGCCTTTGCCATCACACAGCTGTTCATGTTCATGTTCTCGTCGGGTGTGACGGCTATGTACAGGTCCGCTTCCGCTGCCCCTGCTTCTTTCAGAGCCTTCAGACTTGTCGGCGATGCGTGCATCGTCAGTATGTCGTAGTCGGAGCTCACGTTCTCAAGTCTTTCGTCGTCCTCGTCCATGAGGATGATGTCGTGGTTGTTCCTTGAGAGTAGCTTCGCCAAGTGTGAACCGATTGCAAGCGCTCCTGCTATAATGATTTTCATTTTGTGCGATATTTATTTTGTTATATCTTCTATTGCCGAGCGTATTGCTTCGGCATCAATTCCTGTGATGTGTTGCAGCTCTGCCACGGTGCCTTGTTCCACGAAGTGGTCCGGCAGTCCGAGCCTTACCACTTTCGGTTTGAAGCCGTTGTCGCTGAGCCATTCGAGCACAGCCGAGCCGAATCCCCCCTCTCTCGCTCCGTCTTCTACGGTGATGATGCGGTCGAATTTCCGTGCCACCTCCGTCAGCAGTTCCGTGTCGAGCGGTTTCACGAAGCGCATGTCGTAGTGCGCCGCGCTCGGTTTGTGCTGTTTGTCGTGTTGTGTGTTGCTGCCGTCGTCATCGAGCGATGCAATGGCTTTCTGCACGTTGTTGCCGATGTGTCCTACGGAGAGCACCGCCACGTCGCTGCCTTCGGTCAGCATCCTACCCTTGCCCACGGGTATCTCCTCTAACGGGCAGTACCAGTCTTTCAGCACTCCTCTGCCTCTGGGGTATCTTATGACGAACGTTCCCTTACCGGGCAGCTGCGCCGTATACATCATTCGGCGCAGTTCATGCTCGTTCATGGGTGCCGCTATCGTGATGTTCGGTATGGGTCGCAGGGCTGCCATGTCGAATGCGCCGTGGTGCGTGGCACCGTCTTCGCCCACCAGTCCTGCCCTGTCGAGACATATCACCACGGGCAGGTTCAGTATCGCCACGTCGTGTATTATGTTGTCGTACGCTCTTTGTGCGAACGCGCTGTATATGTTGCAGAACGGCTGCAGCCCGTCTTTCGCCATGCCTCCCGAGAATGTCACGGCGTGCCCCTCGGCAATGCCCACGTCGAACGCCCTTCCCGGCATCTCCTTCATCATGATGTTCAGCGAGCATCCCGTGGGCATGGCTGGTGTGACGCCCACTATGCGGTCGTTCATCTGTGCCAGTTCCACGATGGTATTTCCGAACACGTCCTGGTATTTTGCCGGTTCCGAGCCGTCTTCGCTCTTTATTCGCTTGCCGGTCTGCACGTCGAATTTTCCCGGAGCGTGCCATATCGTGGCAGCTTTCTCTGCCGGGCCGTAGCCGTGGCCCTTTATTGTGTGCAGATGCAGCAGTTTCGGTCCGCTCATGGAACGCAGCTGCCGCAGCGTCCTCACCAGTTCCACCACGTCGTGTCCGTCGAAGGGTCCGAAGTATCTGATGTTCATTCCCTCGAATATGTTCTGCTGGTGGCTTATTGCCGATTTCAGTGCGTTGTTCAGCCTGATTATTCCCTTGCGCCGGTTCTCGTCGAGCATTCCGTTCGCTTTCAGCCATCTGGCGGCCTTGAACCGCCATTTGTTGTAGGTCTCGTTGGTGTTCAGCTTCAGCAGATAGTGCTTCATTCCCCCCACGCTCCGGTCGATGCTCATGTTGTTGTCGTTCAGCACGATGAGCATGTCGTTGTCCGTGGTCGATGCGTTGTTCAGTCCTTCGAAGGCGAGTCCGCCGCTCATGGCTCCGTCGCCTATCACTGCCACCACCTTGCGTTCCTTGTGTCCTGTTTTTTTCGCAGCCACCGCCATTCCGAGTGCAGCTGAAATGGAGTTTGAGGCGTGTCCGCAGGAGAACGAGTCGTATTCGCTCTCTTCGGGCGACGGGAAGGGGCGCAGTCCGTGCAGTTTGCGGTTTGTGCAGAAGGTGTCGGCCCTTCCTGTCAGGATTTTGTGCCCGTAAGCCTGGTGTCCCACGTCCCACACTATTCTGTCGTCGGGCGTGTTGAACACGTAGTGCAGCGCCACGGTCAGCTCCAGTGCCCCGAGGCTTGAAGCCAGATGGCCCGGGTTCACCGACAGTTCCTTGAGAATGTCGTCTCGCAGCTCGTCGCACAGTTGCGGCAGCTGTTCCACCTTCAGTTTTCTCAGGTCTTCGGGATATTTTATGTGCTCAAGAATATTCTTTTGTCCGTTTTCCATTATAAATAGATTTACTCTTCGCCAATATTCCTTATCAGGCTTTCAAGCTTTTTGTCGTCTTCGCATGCGTTCTTCAGTGCCATGACGAAACGCCTCAGCATTTCCTCATTTTCCGAATATGCGAAGAACTTGTCTGCCTCGGGGTCGAATTTTATCTCGTCTTCTGCCTCGGGCATTTCGGTGCGTATAAACTCCTTGGCAAGGCGTTCCCAGTCGTATCCGTTGCCAAGGAGCTCATTGTCTTCAAATTCGTCAGTCTTGTATTCGTCTTCAGCGTTGAGCGACACCGTGTATTCCCCATTGTCATCATTCCTGATGCTGAACGGGTAATACGGACTGTCTTCCACCACCTCCAGCATGCCGTCGTTGTCGGCACTGCGTTTTCGGCGTGAAAGTTTTTTCTTCAACGCCTTTAAAATATTTCCCATATATCTTTTTTACCATTTATAATGCGTACAGTTTGCAAATGTAGCAAATTATTTCCATACGCATTATAAGTAAGCGTTAAAAAGCGAGAATTCAGACAAGTTTCATTCTTGTTTCCTCGTATTCCGCCATCATTCTTCCGATGATGCTCTCTGCTGTCTCTATTTCCTTGATGGCTGATGCCACCTGTCCTATCTCGAGCTCGCCGCTGTCCAGGTCGCCTTCGAAGATGCCTCTCTTCGATGCCGCCTTGCCCAGTATTTCTCTGAGTTCGTCGGCTGCGGCACCCTTGTCTTCGGCATCCTTTATCGTGTCGTAGAGCTTGTTCTTTATCAGTCGGGTGGGGGCTATCTTCTTCAGGCAGAGCATCGTGTCGCCCTCCTCGAGCTGTGCGCAGCGCTGCTTGAATGCTTCTGAGGCTGAGCTTTCCTGGCTCATGGCGAACACTGTGCCGCACTGCACCCCCTCTGCTCCCAGTGCCACGGCGGCGAGCATGGCCTGGCCCGATGCTATTCCGCCGGCTGCTATAAGGGGCAGCGCTGTGGCTTTCCTCACCTGCGGTATGAGCGCCATCGTCGTGGTCTCCTCCCTTCCGTTGTGGCCTCCTGCCTCGAAGCCTTCGGCCACCACTGCGTCTACGCCTGCCTCCTCGCACTTGCGCGCGAACTTGCTGCTCGACACCACGTGTACCACGGTCACTCCTGCCTCGTGCAGCATCTGTGTGTATTTCTTCGGGCTGCCTGCCGACGTGAACACGATCTTCACTCCCTCCTCCACGATCATCTTCATAAGCGTGTCGATTTCGGGATACATCAGCGGCACGTTGATGCCCCACGGCTTTTGGGTGGCTGCCTTCATCTTCTGTATGTGCTCCTTCAGGGTTTCGGGGTGCATGGAGCCGGCTCCGAGCAGTCCCAGTCCGCCGGCGTTGCTCACTGCGGCAGCGAGTCTCCAGCCGCTGCACCATACCATTCCTCCCTGTATGATCGGATATTTTATTCCGAAAAGCTTTGTTATTCTGTTTTCCATATTCTGTTCCTTGAATTTAATGTCCGTGCAAATTTACGAATAAAACCCCAAGAAGCAATGTGTTTTGCCCAATATAATTATCTTTGCCGTTCAGCTTGCTTTCTGGGGATGGCAGAAAGCGTGATTAAGCGATGGGGTTATACGGAATCCGCCACCGACGTTTCGGGCTGTGCGGCAGATGTACGGTAAAAAAATAACATTCTTTCACAATTCTCCGCGGTTGATTTAACACGCACAAAACAAAATTCTTTACATTGTTGATTACTCTTGTATACCGTTATTGCCGATTGGGGGGATTCCGCGCTAAAGGGGATGATGAGAATACTCTGAAAATGTAGCCGTTTGAATGACAAAAGCGCAGAATACGCCCTCAGGAGCACACCTCACCCCTATGTTTTCATCACAAACTTTGAAGTCGTTCATATAGAACGGTTAAAGAGTTCATATTGAACGGCGTGGTTTTCCGTATGCTTTTCCAGTAGTGGGATTTGTATTGTATTGATTAATAAGTAGTTATGCGAATCGTGATTTTTTGGCGTTTTTCCGTACCGAAATTCTTTTTTTCGCAAATACGCGATTCTCAGAGCGTCTGCGGCCCTCGGATTTAACATTTGGAGACACCGCGAGTGTTAATGAATGTTTAACCGGGGCTTTTATTGTCGTCAAACTGCTGTGTGGGTGGAAGATAAAAAAGCCACACCCGTCTTCCTCTTCCCGACGGATGTGGCCTTGCTGTATGCGCGTGTTGCTGGCAGACTGCCGTGTGTGGCGGGTTATTCCACTATAACCTTCTGGTTGTTGATGATGTAGGAACCGTTCTTCAGGTTCTTCAGCGTCTTCATACCCCTGCCTATGAGTCTGCCGTCGATGGTGAACACGTCGTATGAAGATGTTGCGCCGGCTGTCTCCGCTGTCTTGATGCCGGTCGTGATTGCTTCTGCAACGGCTGTTTCCGATTCGCCTTCGCCATAGAGAGCCGTCACGCCGTAGACGTACGTCTTGCCCATGCCTGCCGTTTCGTCGGTGAATTCAGTCTTGTCGGCATCCACGGTATTCAGCAGTGTGCCGTCGCGGTATATCCTGTAGCCAATAATCTTGCCGGAGCCAGCTTCATACTTGAAGTCGTCGAGCATGAACATGAAGTTGTCCACCTTCTTCGTGTTCTGGTGTATGGCGAAGCGTGTGGAGCCTTCAGGGATTTCCACTCTCACTTCTGTCCATTTGCCGCTGCTCACGGTATGGCCCTTGCCTATCTTCACGAACTTGTCCACGTGGGGACCCTCCTTGGAGTACATCACGTCGAACGTTTCGGGATACGTGGAGTATCCGTCGTTGAGATTGGAAACCCAGAACGAGACGGTCTGTCTGTTTCCGCTCAGCGACGGGCTGATGATCCAGTTGTCGGCATCGTAGAAGTCTTCGCCGAAGGGGTCGCCGTTGAACTTCTGGAACGATGCTATGTATTTATCGCCCGAGTGCGCCTTCAGTGCCGGTGTATTCCCAAGCATGGTTTCAGTTATCCAGTTGTTCAGCGGATCCACCACGGTGAATGCGAACCTGCTGCCCTGGCCCGGATAGGCGAAGGTCAGGAACAGTCCGCTCGTCTTGGCGTTCTCCGGTGTGGAGGAACCCACCACTCCGGTCCAGTTGCCGATTTCGTCCTTGATCCACGAGTTGTAGCTCTCGAAGTCCTCCTCCACGCTTGTTGCCGTTTCCGTAGCGGCACTCCACTTCACGCTCACTCTGCCGCAGCCGTTGTCCGTAGCCGTCACGTCTGCCGGGCGCGGCTTGTCGGAAATGCTGAATTCCACGGTCGCTGTCTTCGTGTTGTCCTCCGGGTTCTGGTCTTCGGCGAATTCCACTTCTGCCTTCAGCTCGATGGAGCTTTCCTGTATCATAACGTTTGAAGCGTACTGGAAGGAGTAGGTCTTCGTCTCATAGGGGGCGAGTTCGGCGGTTTCCTTCTTGCTGTCGGCGAGCTGACCGCCGGCATAGAACTTCACTGTGTAGTCCTTCGCGTTCCTGCTGCCGAAGTTGCACACGCTGACGTTCACCTTGGCTGTCTCGCCCTTCTTCATCCTGGCTGGAGCGGCGATGTCGGCCAGAGAGAGGTCGGTCTCGTATACGTCGCGCACGTAGAACTCGTCGAGCAGAATCACCTGCTCGTTCTTCGCCATGCCCGTGAACCGCAGTATGATGTATGGCAGCGAGGTGTATTCCTGCTTCAGCTTTATTGTCTCGCGTGTCCATTTACCGTCGTCGGCATCGGCGTTGACGATTTTAAGGTCTTCCACCGTGCCGTCGGGCTTCTGCACCGAAACCACAATCCTGGCGTTGCTGCCTGCCTTTGCCATGTGGCTGAAGATGAGCGTGGGGTCGTTCGTTCCGGCTATGTTTATCTTTCCGCTTCCGAGCATTCCGTAGCCGTCGTCGGCACCGCTTATCATTGCTATGCATCCGTCGTCGCCGTCGGACGACGGTCTGGCTTCGCCCAGAGTGAATCTGTCGGAGAGCACCCACCACATGTCGTTCATCAGGTCTCCGCCGGCCACACTCTCAAAGAACGGAACGTCGTAGGGCTTGCCCACAATCATTGCCGGCGAGATGCCGATGGCGCTTTCCGTGCCGTTGCTCACTGCCGACACGCCGAAGCGCACCAGTTCTTGTTCGCCCTCGTTCGTAATGCAGTCCATTTCGTAGGTATTCTTTCCTGCCGGGATTTCGGCTTCGAGATTGGGGGTCAGACCGGAAGAACCGTCCTCGAGAGTATAGAACTTGTGTGCCAGCTTGTCCCTGTCCACATATCCGCCGTTCACGCCTCTCTCCTTGTCGGTCCACGACACGGCTACGGAGGTGATGTTGTCTGCCACAAAAACATCCGGGTATGTGGGCTTGTCCACACCCACGTATACCTTCACCGGCTGTGACGTGCGTCCCGCGCCGTCGGCATTCTCCGTGCTCAGGCAGTAGCTGTTGAGTCCCTCCTTGGCATCGGCATCCGTGTATGTCTGCTTTGAACCAGCGGCAACGTCGTTGAACTCCTTTATCATCTCGCCGTCGCGGTAGAGCTTGAGGTTCACCTTGCCCGAGAGGGCAGAGCCGTTGATCGACTTCGACGGTGCGGTGAACGTCAGTGTCACGCTCTTCGCGCCCCTGTCGCCAGCCGTAGCCACGAGGTCGTCCACGGCATCAGGAGCCGTGGATGCCAGTCCCACGTCCACGCTGATGTCGTCGAGGTCGAGGCTGTATCTGTTGGCGTCGCTGATGGCGTGGAATCCGATGTGGAGCGTGCCGTCCTCTGTGGCTTGTATCTCCTTCGAGTATTCCACGAAGCCTTCGCCCGCGAGATCGGTAGCCGGCAACAGCTCATGCGTCATGGCGGCGACAGTGTTCCCCTTGCCGTATTTCACTTCAAGACGCTCCATATAGTAGGTTATGTTCGATCTCGCCTTGAACTTCACAACGTATGCCTTGCCCTTCTCTACCCTGATGGCAGGAGTGATGAGCCAGTCATCGGCTTTGTTTGCCGAACTGTATCCGTATTTCACGTAGCTGTTGTTGTCGCCGGCAAAGTATTCCCATGTGTTGTCATCGTTGTTGCTGTCGATAATGGTGAAGTCGGCGAGTGCCTCCTCCGTGTCGAAGCCCTCGAAGTATGGCGGAGCCACGGTACCGGCATTTGCTCTGGAGGCAGCCTTCGCCATACTGCCTGGCTGTTTCCTGCCCGTCGGTGCGCCTGTGGTTCCTGGCGGCACAGTCGGCTCGGCGACCGTTGACGCGATGGCGCCGTCGGCACTCAGGTGGTGCAGTCTGGTGGCAGGAGTGGTCTTCATGAACTGCTGTGCCACGGATGTCGGTATGGATCTGCGCAGCCCCGTTTCCAGTTTTTGTGCATCGGTCTTCATCGGCATCAAAAGCATTGCCGCTGTAGCTCCTGTAACTATGAGGTTCAGTCTGTTTTTCATAAGCTATAACATATATTATTGAATTATAGTAATCGTTCAACTGTCAGCAAAAGTATGTAATATTTTTAAATGGTGCAAATAAAACCGAGATAATTGCAAATAATAATGTGTTTTAGTATAAGTCGCTGCAAAGTGATAGCGTGGACCTGTAATGATTCGCATATTGTTCTTGTTGCCCTTTGTGTGGATGGCAAAAAAAAACAGGAGGGAAACTATAAAGAAACGGTTTCCTTCCTGTTCTGATTATTCAATGATGTTCAACCTCTGCGGTTATTTGATTTCTATACTCTTCACAGTCTTCTGCTCTTCCTTGAGCTGCTTTGGGATAACCACGGTGAGCACACCGTCGGCAACCTTTGCGCTGATATTGTCGCGGTCGGCATTCTCAGGCAGAGCGTAGGTCTGCTCGTAATTGCTGTATGAGAACTCGCGGCGCAGATAGCGTGCGCGCTTCTCGTCGCCCTTCTCTTCCTCCTTGTGCTCAAGTTTGTTCTCGATGGCGAGATTGAGGTTGCCCTCATTGTCGATGTGCATGCGTACCCATTCTTTCTTGAGTCCAGGCACTGCTACTTCCATCGTATACTCTCTTGCCGTCTCCTTCACGTTCACTGCCGGTGCAGTGGCATTCATACGTGGCATAAGAGCTGAATCAAAGAAATCGTCGTCAAACCAATTCGTCAACCAATTCTGATTATTGTTTCTGCGAGCTAACAACATAATTAAAAACCTCCTGATTATATTTTTCTTGTCCTCTGTTCGGCTTCAGCCTCCCTCGGGATTTCTGTTTGTTGATAAATGTTCTGTTGAAAGGGCTGCCTTGCTGGTCTGGGGCGGTGCTTTCGCTCTCCCCCTCCGCCCTTCGGGCTTCGGCTTTCACTTGATGTAGTGCAATAAGTGTGCCATTGTGTGTGGTGTAATGTGTTGACTGTCAGTGATGTCAGCCGACTGTGCCATTGTTTCAGCAAAAGCCAAATAAATTAAACATCGGGCATCGAATTTTAAACATTGCTGACAGGATTTTAAACATTACTGACAGGATTTTAACAATTGTGCATACGAAGTGCCGTTCGGCGAAAAGGACTTCAGCTCTCTCCCTACTCTTCGGATTGTCGTTGGGCATCAAGGCGCAGTTGCTTTGATTGAGGACGCTTGGATTGGAGATTATATATCGAGGAAACTATAAATAATAAAGAGTTAAGGATTCATGCGGTCCTTAACTCTTTATCTATATGTATACACAGTTTTTTGTGTGGCCGTATGTTGTCTATACGGAACTATTGTGCTTTATGCAGTCTTGTGGATTTTAAAGTCCTATTACCGCCTTCTCTACCCAATATACGGCGATGCCGGCAATATAGCCCACGAAGGCAATCCATGAGATGCGCTTCATATACCAGCCGAAGGAAATCTTCTCCAGGCCCATTACGACAACTCCTGCGGCAGAGCCGATGATAAGCATCGAACCACCCACACCGGCACAGTAGGCAAGCAGCTGCCAGAATATGCCGTCAACCGACATGTCGCCGCCCAGCGATGGGTCAACAGGATACATGCCCATACATCCGGCTACGAGAGGCACATTGTCGACGATGCTCGACAGCACACCGATAATGCCCGTAACGAGATAGTGGTTGCCGTCGAACCATACGTTCAGTCCCTGACCGAGCTGTGTCAGCACTCCGATGGTTTCCAGACATGCCACAGCCATCAGAATGCCGAGGAAGAAGAGGATTGTGGACATATCGATGCGCGAGAGCATATTCGTCACGCGCTTCTGCATTCCACCCTCGTCGGGCACGTTCGGCAGACGGCTGTAGAACACCTCCGTTACGGTCCAGAGCAGACCGAGGATAAGCAGGATGCCAACGAACGGAGGCAGATGGGTTATCGACTTGAAGACGGGTACGAAAATCAGTCCGCCAACGCCTACAACGAACACCACCTTGCGCTGGCTGTCGGTAAAGTCGCCGCCAGCCATCACCGCGCCTTTGCCGGCTGCTGCAAGTTCGCCCTTGAGCGACAGCGACAGGATGAGCGCCGGAATGACCATCGACACGAGCGAAGGCAGCGTTATCTCCTTTATCACTCCGCCTGCCGTGATTACACCCTTGTTCCAGAGCATGATGGTGGTTACGTCGCCGATGGGTGAGAACGCACCACCCGAGTTTGCCGCGATAACAACGAGCGCAGCATAGATGATGCGGTCTTTGTGGTCGCTCACGAGCTTGCGCAGGATCATTATCATCACAATCGACGTGGTCAGGTTGTCGAGGATTGCCGAGAGGATGAACGTCATGAAGGCAATGCGCCACAGCAGAGCCTTCTTGCTCTTCGTCTTCAGCAGATCGCGCACGAAGTTGAATCCTCCGTTCTGGTCCACCACTTCCACTATCGTCATTGCTCCCATAAGGAAAAATAGTGTAGTGGCAGTGCTGCCCAGGTGGTGCTCGATGGTTTCGCTCACCACAGTTCCAACCTTGTCGCCCACGGCGGCTGCGAGATACTGTCCCGGGTCGAGCATGAATATAGTCCAGCAACCCACGAACATCAGCAGTGCGACTGCTGCCTTGTTCACTTTCGTCACACTCTCCACGGCTATGAAGAAATAGCCCAGAACGAAGATTGCAACGATACACATTGTTAATGTTGTCATCTTGTTTTTTTGGTTATAATACGTGCATTATGTTATTTGTCTTTTTGTTTTGTCATAGATTCATATATCTGCAGGTATATGTCAATATACACAAGTATATATGTATGTATCTTTAGGCGTGTGTCAATATATACAGGTAAATATCTATGTATCTTTAGGTATATGTCAATCTGCAGATCGATGTATTTTCAAATGCATATCTATGTATCTTTAAATACATATCCATGTATCTTCAAATGCATGTCTTTTCGTCTTTAAGTATATCTCTGTTTGTCTTCAAGTAAATTCATCGGATATGTCTGTGCCGTGTCTTGGCGTGTATGGCAGCCTTTAGAGGCGTAAATCCACGCTTTGCCATATCGACTTTGCAAAGTTAAGCAATTAATCATTATCTGCAAATATTTTAACCTATTTAAATATATATGGCACAAAAAAAAGTCGGAGAACCTGGTTTCCACCGGATTCTCCGACCATATATTACACTTTTCCTTTAGCTTTTATTTCTTTTCTCTTATCCGCAGTGGAAGAAGCGTGTAACGAGTTTCTGCACTTCCTCCATGTTGTTCTCGATGTCCTTGCGCATAGTCTTGTCCTTGAACTCGCGGAGCTGTGCGATGATTCCGTCGATCATCTGCGGGCTGAACACTCCGTGCTCTTCGAACGCCTTGCGCTGAGCCTCGAGGCAGTCGGCAGAAGCCTCGCAGCTGTCAGGCAGCTGCTTCAGTGCTGCTACGCGCTCAGCATACTCAGGAGCGTGGATGTTGTAGTTCACGTATGTGATGTCGGCAACTTCCAGTGCCTTCTGCATCTCGAATCCATGGCGGCAAGCCACGCAGAGACCTGCGATGAGCTGGTAAACGTCGGCAGAGCCGTCCGGTGAGCGCATCTCCACAGTCTGCTTCAGCGTGGTGTCGAGGTTCCATACCGCATCATGCGGATTTGCTGTGTGGCACATATCCTTGTTTGAAGTCCATCCCAGTGGCACGCGGACGAGCACTGAGCGGTTGCAGTCGCCCCAGCATACGTTTGTCGGAGCCTCCTGATGAGGCACGAGGCGGAAGTATGAGGTCGGGTTCTTGTTTCCGAATGCCGTGATAGCCGGTGCGAGATCCATCATTCCGGCGATTGCTGTGCGAGCCTCCTCGCTCAGCTTGCCGTCCTTGACCATCATGTTCTTGCCGTCCTTCATCAGTCTCATGTGGATGTGCAGACCCGATCCAGCCTTTCCGGCGGTAATCTTCGGAGCGAATGTCACGTCGAGTCCCATTCTGTATGCAACGTTTCTGATAACCCACTTTGCGATCATCAGCTGGTCGGCGCTCTGCTCAGCAGGAACCGGCAGGAATTCTATTTCGCCCTGCTCATAGATATTTCCGTCCTGAACGAAGTTGCCCACCTCTGAGTGTCCGTATTTGATCTGGCCGCCAGCACGTGCGATGTAGTCCATGCACTTTGTGCGGAAGTCAGTTGTCTTTGCGTATGGTGCAGACTCGTGGTAGCCCTTCTGGTCAACGGCCGGGTATGCTCCGGTGTCGGGAGTGATAACGTAGTACTCCAGCTCTCCCATTGCGTGGAACTCCATTCCTGTAACCTCGCGGAAAGCCTTTGTTGCCTTTGCGAGAGTGCGCTCTGGTGCGCTTTCGAGCGGCTGTCCGTCCTTGTCGAAGAAGGAAGCGAGCATGCAGAGAGTAGGAATCTCTGCGAATGGGTCAACGAAAGCTGTGCGGAAGCGTGGCACCACATAGAGGTCGCTGCTGCTTGCGCTGATGAAAGAGAAAAGGCTTGAGCCGTCAACGCGCTCGCCGCAGGAGAGCACGGTATCGAGATAGCTCAGGCTGTTGACTACGAAGTTGAGGGTCTTCAACTTGCCGTCGCCGCCTGGATACATAAAGTTCACCATTCTTATCTCCTTTTCACGGATAAAGTTGATGATGTCAGACTTTGTGAAGTCGGCAGCCGGTTTCTGAAGGTATGCTACAACTTCATTTGCATTAAGTATAAGTTCTTCGCTATTCATAGTGATAGTGTTAAAGTGTTATTAGATAAGGGTTGTTTTTCGCCGCAAATTTAGTAATTAAGTTTATGCCGCCCAAATTTTTCGGCAATATTTTGACATTTTGCTTGATTTCCATGTGTTTTTCCCCATCGGCACGGTGTAAAAGTGTCTTGGCGGGGATGTCTTGGATCGTTTTCCGTCCTGGCGCGGTGCGGAGCTTTGCCCGGCAAGAAATGTTTACAAAAAGGGTAAATACTGACGAATATGTTAAAAAGCAGTTGCAAAAATGAAGATTTCTTTATACTATGGTATGAAAGTTAAACATTATTTGTATTTTTGCGGTGTAAAATATTAATAAATTTAAAACGCAAAGTTTAGAGTATGAAAAATCATCTAAAGCATCTCCTTCTGGTGGCAGTGCTCGCATTGGTCGGCACAGCTACAGCTGCAGCACAGTCTGTGCTCAGGGGAAAAGTAGTTGACGCGGAGACGGGCGAGCCGTTGATCGGTGCCACTGTTTCCGTTGGCGGTTTGAACGCAGCAACCGACATCGACGGTGTGTTCGTCGTGAAAGGCGTGAAGTCAGACGCGCAGGTGTCAATCCAGTACGTGGGTTTCAAGACAAGAACCCTCAAGCAGTCGCCGCGCAGCAGAGGCGAGCTGGGAACGATAAAGATGGAGTCTGACGGCAGAATGCTGAACGACGTCATCGTGACCTCACAGATTGCCGTTGCACGCAAGACTCCGGTTGCAGTGTCGTCAGTGCCAATGTCGTTCATCGAGGAGAAAATCGGAACACAGGAGTTCCCAGAGATTCTGAAGTCTACACCGGGTGTGCATGCCAACAAAGAGGGTGGCGGCTACGGCGACTCAGAAATCTATATGCGCGGATTCGACAACACCAACATTGCCGTGATGGTGAACGGTGTGCCGATGAACGACATGGAGAACCAGAAAGTATACTGGTCGAACTGGGCTGGTCTGACCGATGTGACCCGCACCATGCAGACACAGCGCGGACTCGGTGCCTCGAAGGTTTCGGCTCCGTCGGTGGGCGGTACCATAAACATCATCACCAAGAGCCTCGAGGCAAAGAAGGGCGGCTCTATATATTATGGTATGGGCAACGACAACATGAACAAGGTGATGTTCACTGTTTCCACCGGAATGTCGAAGAGCGGATGGGCAATGACGCTGCTCGGCTCGAAGACATGGGGCGACGGATACGCACAGGGCACCGACTTCAAGGGCTACACCTACTTCCTGAACATCTCTAAGCGTCTTAACGACAGGCACCAACTCTCGTTCACGGCGTTCGGAGCACCGCAGGAGCACTATCAGCGCAAGGGAGCCCTCACGCTTGCCGACTGGAAGATGACCGAGCAGGTGTGGGGCGTGCAGAACCACAAGTACAACTCGTCGTACGGTTTCGACAAGAACGGACAGCGCCGCTCTGCCGAGTATAACGTCTACCACAAGCCGCAGCTGAGTCTGAACCACCAGTGGCAGATTAACGACAAGTCATCGCTGAGTACTGTGCTCTATATGTCGATTGGCCGCGGCTACGGCTACAGCGGACAGGGTAACGGCACATACGGATATTCCTACACCGACTGGTATGGAGCAAACTACGGCACACTGCAGACAAAATACCGCAATGCCGACGGCACATTCAACTACGGAATGATTCAGGACATCAATGAGCAGAGCGAGCACGGCTCAATGCTCGTTATGGGCAAGCTGAAGAATTATCACAACTGGTATGGTCTCGTTTCCACATACAACACCAAGCTGGGCAAGGACTTCGACTTCTACGGCGGTATAGACTTCCGTGCTTACAAGGGCGTACACACCAACGAAATCGTTGACCTCTACAGCGGCAAGTACTATATCGACTCTTCGCGCAAGAACGCGAAGGCAATCAACAATGTGAACGCCGCTAACCCGGACTGGGTGAACGAGAAGCTCGGCGTGGGCGACGTGATGTACCGCGACTACGACGGACACGTGGTGCAGGAGGGTGCATTCTTCCAGACAGAGTATTCAAAGAACGACCTCTCGGCATTCATCGCCGGCTCTCTCTCCAACACTACATACTGGCGCTACGACCGTCTCTACTACGACAAGGATCACGCCAAGTCTGATACCAAGAGCTACATCGGCTTCACGGTGAAGGGCGGAGCAAACTATAACATCAACGAGAATCACAACGTGTTCTTCAACGCAGGCTACATCAGCCGCGCCCCGATGTTCAACAATGTCTTCCTGACATTCTCCTCAAGCAATGTGACCAATCCCGACGCAAAGAACGAAAAGGTGCTCTCGTTCGAGGTTGGCTACGGCTTCCGTCTGAAGTGGCTCCAGGTTGACCTGAACGCCTACTGGACAAAGTGGATGGACAAGAGCATGGCAAAGCAGCTGTCGGTGGGTGCACAGCAGACCGACGGCTACATAAACATGGCTGGTCTCGACGCGCGCCATCAGGGTATCGAGCTTGAGGTGAAAGCAAGCCCGCTCTATTGGCTCGACCTCAACGGAATGTTCTCCATCGGCGACTGGCAGTGGGACAGCAATGCCAAGGGATATATATACGACGCCAACGGACAGCCGCTCGACAAGGACGGAAACGTTGCCAGCGCACCGCTTGCCGACGACCACTACTTTGCCGGTGTCGCTCTGAAAGGCATCCGCGTGGGAGGTTCTGCACAGACCACGGCAGCCCTCGGAGCAACAGTGAAGATAGGCAAGCAGATACGCATAGGCGCCGACTGGACACTCTACGCACGCAACTACGCCTACTATCAGGTAGGTTCAAACAACCTGACCCCGGGAAAGACAACCACCGTTGCCGACCCGTGGAAGGCTCCTACAGCAAGCCAGTTCGACCTCAACGCCTCTTACAAGTTCAAGCTTGCAGGACTGAACGCCACGATTTCCGGAAACGTAAACAACCTCTTCGACTATCAGTATCTGGGCAAGGTGTGGAACCCGCGTTCCGGTGCTGCCAACAAGGACAACATTTACGGATTCTATGCCTTCGGACGTACATTCAGCACAAGACTGAAAGTTAATTTCTAATCACACCTATTATTATACATAAGACATAAGATTATGAAAAAGATATATTTCCTGTCGGCAGTAGCCCTTATGGGATTGGCTTCGTGCAACGACTTTGACGACCAGTTCGACCTCGCCAATCAGATTGGCGACAAGAGAGAAGTCACGATGGAGCTCACCGATGCCGACTATGCCTCAATAGCGAACCTGTCGGCAAACAAGGCTCTTGCCGCAGAGCTCGACAAAAGCATCACCGACGGCACAACGCCTTATACCGACGCTCTGAAAGAGCTGAAGAATAAAAAATATTTCGGCACACTCATCACTGCCGACCAGTTCCTGCCGGCTTTCATCCAGGACAAATACCCCGAAGCAGACATCGACTCTAAGTTCAAGGTGTCGTTCAACGAGTATTGCGGCAAGTCGGAATACCTCAGCGATTTCGACAAGCTGATGGGCGAGGTGACACTCTCTGCCGACAACTACAGCACGGTATGGGAAGGCAAGTCGACCGCAGCCTATCTCACTCCGGCAACAATTGGCAAGATGTCTGACGTGCTCGACGATATAATCCCGGATGCCGAGGAAGGCAACACCGTGGTTGTGAACTACGCCTACTCCGACTATGAACCGGCTGGCGGCGGCAGCACCGACACCCCATCCGACGGCACAACGAAGATTGCCGACGTGATTGCCGACACCGAGGGCGGCGAGTATGCCGTTAAGGGCATCGTGTGTGCTACATACAGCCGCGGCTTCCTCATGACCGACAAGACGGGCTACATCCTCGTGTTCAAGGCGAGCGAAGTGCAGATAGGCGACGAGGTGAAGGTGACTGGCACCACCACCAAGTACGGCGGACTGATGCAGTTCCCGAAGAAGGACACCGAACTCACCGTAGAGGTGACCAAGGCTGGCAAGGAGCCAAACTACAAGCATCCTGCATACCATTATCTCGATGCAGCCGGATTCGAGGAGTACGTGAAGAACCCCAAGGTGGAATACGTGAGATATGCCGGCAAGCTCACCATCTCCGGCAACTACTACAACGTTGCCGTTGAGGGAACCGAAATCCAGGGCAGCCTTGCCAACGTTCCAGAGGGTATGGTGGATGCAAGTCTCAACGGAGCCTACGTTATCATCCATGGCTATGCCATCGGCGCCACCACAAGCAAGACTGGCACCACATACCTCAACACGATGATACTCAACGTGGAGAATGCCGCCAACTCGGCCAAGGCAAGAGCAGCAGCACGCGCTGCCGCAGCCGCCAAGCCGAACAAGTCGGTGGTATACAGATACAACGGCACATTGTGGAAGCCATACACAACCGACGGTGCAAAGGTCATTGCCGCACAGCCGGAGTGGTACACCATGATCGGTGCCAACACCATTTCCAAGCCAGACGCATATCTGCCAGCACTCCTGCAGCGCGAATATCCGTTTGCCGAGGACGGACAGAAGGTTGCCGTGGCTTACCGCAAGTCGGCATCGGCAATGGCTGTAAAGGAATACACCTTCAGTGCAGCCGGCGGATGGGCAGAGTCAAAGGAATACAAGAAGGAGACAACCACATTCTCAAAGTCGGAAAACGGCATCGAGGCACGCATCAGCATCTACATGAACGAGTCTCTGCTCGGCAACGAGGGTGGCTTCAAGATCTACAACGTTGACCTTGGTGGTCTCTCCTTCGTATGGCAGAACACGACGAACTACGGTTGGAAGGCTTCTGCCCACACTGACAAGAACTACGCTTCGGAGAGTTGGCTCGTTTCTCCGGCAATCAACTTCAAGAAAGCCATCAACCCCGAATTCGTATTCGATGAGGCATTGAACTTCCTGAGCGGATCCAACCGTGAGGACTTCGTACAGGTGAAGGTTTCGGCAGATTTCGACGGCGAGAATGTTGCCGCTGCCACATGGGAGAACCTCACCGTGAACAATGGCGCCGAAGGAACATCATGGACATTCAGCACTGTCGATCCGATTTCTCTCGCACAGTACGTGGGCAAGAACATCCACATCGCCTTCGTATACAAGAGCACTGCAGAAATCGCTCCTACATACGAGTTCAAGAATATCATCGTAAGGGAAAAGGAAGAAAACTAATCCCTCCCTCTTCTCTCATTGCAAAGCAGAAAAGCAATACCGGAATATAAGGAATGCGGCTCCGTCAGGCGGAGCCGCATTTTTATTGCTTTCCGCGTCCGTTCCATACGGCGAGATGTAGTATTTCTGGCTCATCCGTAATTTGAAGTGATGAACGATTAATGGTTGACATCAGCAATTTATAAAATTCCGTTTCCACAAAACCCTTAATATACAAGACTAAGAGAACTCAAAAGTCTTAATTTGCATATAATGTAAGAAGATATTGTTTTTCCTGACTTCGTCATTGCGTCACCCAAAAATCTCCATCAAATAGTTTAGCTATTTTTTGATGTCTTGCCATCAGCATGGTTTGGGTGTAAACCTCCTTGTTCAGAGGTAGCTTAATTTGTATGGTTGTGATGGTCTTAGCCAATGCAAGCACCTTGTCTACGCTCATCTTAATCTCTGAGACTTTCAGCATGCGCTCCAATTCCTTGTATACTTTCAAAGCCACAAAGCAGATGCATATATGAGC
>OQVS01000013.1_pt1 | contig 76592 bp, 74 predicted proteins | sample 1691601 | NCBI WGS metagenome assembly OQVS01 (sample SAMN03418268, study PRJEB22391) | human gut metagenome | biome: human-gut; feature: organic feature; material: feces | host: Homo sapiens | place: Tanzania | collected 2013-01 | reverse complement strand
GGCGACCTACCGCTTAGGAGGCGGTTGCTCTATCCTACTGAGCTACGGAACCATATAAACAGCTCAGGCAGAACTCAAGCCTTTCCACCCAAGCTGTATTAACTATTATACCGCAAAAAGCTCTCGCTGGCAATGAGGAACTACCAACTTATGCCTTAGCATTGTTTTCCTCTTTTTCCTTTGCTAAAAATTCTGCTACAGCAGGCAAATTATCAAAAATAAACTGCTGCACTGTCTGAGGATAATAATTTACATAGTAACCCTCACTAGAATATTGACTTTCACGTTGCTCTGTAACAATGCCAAGCGCAACTCCTTTTTCACTAGCCACTTTATTTTTACCGTTGTCTGCCATTTGCAAATAACCCATGCTCATCAGCCAGCGCCCCAGCCCAGGTGCTGTTAGCTTACGCATTTTCTCATTAACAATAGCAGGAATACTTTCATTAATATTTTTAACAACAAACGAAATCGACAAAGGCATTTCTGTCGTCTTTAACTGTACAATATCCTCCGGAGTTACCCAAAAAACCTCTTTTTGACTTTTAGTACCTGCTACACTAAAGTTTGTACTTTGCGATACCAAGTTCATAATTTTTCCATACACAGCAATCACCTCTGCTGCATCCCTTAGAGCCGCCTGAACCTCCGCACTCTGCACAATCTCCAGCGTCAGTTCCTCCTCCGCAAATGGATTCTTGTTCTGACTAAGTTGATTAATAACTTTGTAGGCATTACGTAACTTGTTAATATCCAGCATTTTGTTCCTCCTTAATTATAAACAAAAAGCAGACTCTCAACTATTACATCAAGAGTCTGCCCAAAATAATCAGCAGTCAGTATGCTCCTCTGCAAGCACCTCTTTGGCAATATCATCCGCCATGCCCACAGGAATGCTCCATTCCACACGCACGCCGGTATTGCCCCACAAACGAGTCAGTGCTACCTTAAAGCTTTCGATATCCGCCAACGGCTCCAACGTTTTCGTCACAAAATCGCGGATAGTTTCGCCCTGCGGCACGTCCAGCGTCAGCGGTGCAGCCAAGAATTTCTCCACAGCAGCCTTCGCCTCTGCCACAGCCAATTTAACACTGGCAGTTTTTGTTGCTTCATTATATTCAACATAACCGTAGTTACATTTGTAATTTAAAGTCACAGCATAATTACTCATCTTAATCCCCCTCTGTCTATATCATTATAATTATAGCAAGTTGCTCTGCTAATAGCAACAAGTGTTATTAATCGGGTATTTAAGATGTTTATCTTCTGCTGAACACAGGCTGCAGGCGTTTCTCCATCGGCAGCTTATCCCCCGCCGCCGCCAGCTGTGCCATTTCATATAAGGTGCTCTGTACGCTCACCGGCTCCAGCTTGTTACGCACGCGGCGATATGTACCGTTCGACTGCATCATATGCGCGCCGACGTTATCACGCAGATACAAATCCAGAAGTCCTTTGATGCGCTGGATATGCTCCTCCGTTTCAATCGGGAAGAACAGCTCTACGCGGTCGTTCAGGTTACGTGGCATCCAGTCGGCACTCGACAAATACAGCTGCTCCTCGCCGCCGTTGGCAAACCAGAAAATGCGGCTGTGCTCCAGCTGACGTCCGACAATGCTGCGCACCGTAATATTCTCGCTGATGCCCTCAATGCCTGTACGCAGGCCGCAAATGCCGCGCACAATCAGGTCGATATGCACACCTGCCGCCGATGCTTCGTACAGCTTCTGGATTACCGGCTGGTCAATCAACGAATTCATCTTCGCGATAATATGTCCCTGCTTGCCTGTCTTCACCATTTCAATCTCATTGTCAATCAGCGCATAAATCTTCTCGCGCAGTCCCAAGGGCGCCATGACGAGCTTGTTCCAAACCGGCGGCTCGCTATAGCCGCTGAGCAGGTTGAAAAACGCCGAAGCATCGCTGCCAAATTCATCGTTCGCCGTCATCAGGCCAAGGTCAGTATAAAGCTTAGCGGTGCTGTCGTTATAGTTGCCTGTGCCCAGATGCAGATAGCGCTTAATGCCGTTATCCTCACGACGCACAATCAAAATAATCTTCGCATGTGTCTTTAAGCCTACAAGGCCATAGATAACATGGCAGCCGGCCTTCTCCAGACGACGTGCCCAAAGGATGTTATTCTCCTCATCAAAGCGGGCCTTCAATTCTACAAGCACGGTAACCTGCTTGCCATTCTCCGCCGCCCTCGCCAGTGCAGCGACAATCGGACTGTTGCCGCTCACGCGGTACAGCGTCTGCTTAATCGCCAGCACCTGCGGATCGTCAGCCGCGTCGCTTACCAGCTTCACCACAGGGTCAAAGCTTTCATACGGATGGTGCAGCAATATATCCTTCTCGCGAATCGCCGCAAAAAGGTCTCCGTCCTCAGGCAGCTCCAGCGGACGCTGCGGCACAAAGGGCTCATACAGCCACGGCCACATTCCCTTCATGCCGGTAAATTTAAAGAAGCAGGTCGGGTCCAGCGCTCCATTAATTTCATAAACCTCCATATCCGTAACGTCAAGGTTATCCTCAAGGAACTTTTTAATGCGCGTATTATTCGTCTTGAACAGCTCCAGCCTTACCGTAACGCCACGCTTACGCTTACGCAGCGACTCCTCGACCTCCTTCATAAGGTCTACGCTGTCCTCTTCCTCAATATCCAAATCGCTGTCACGCGTAACGCGGAACGGCACCAAATCGAGAATATGGCAGCCCTTAAACAAATCGTTGCAGTGGCTGGCGATAATATCCTCCAAGAATACGAAGGTGCGGCGTCCCTCCGGCACGACCTCTGTGATGCGGTCCAGTACGGAAGGCACCTGAATCAGTCCCATGCTGTGCTCGCCGTCCGCCTTCACCAGCTCCACCGCCAGATTCAGCGTCTTGTTCGCTAAGAATGGGAACGGACGCGACGCGTCGACAGCCATCGGCGTCAGTACAGGATAAACAATCTCGCGGTAATATTCCTCCAGCCAGTCGCGTCCCATTTCGCTCAAATCGCCTACGCGGCGGAAGTGCAGGCCAACAGCATCCATCTCTGCCATTAGTGCCATCAGATACTTGGTCTGCGTGCGCACCTGCGCATGTGCAGCCTCAGAGATAGCATCCAGCTGCTCCTTTACAGACAGACCGGAAGCATCACGCTTTTCGATACCGTTATCATAATTGCTCCACAAGCCCGCCACGCGCACCATAAAGAACTCGTCCAGATTGGAAGCAGAAATTGCTACAAACTTCAGGCGCTCCAGCAGCGGCGCTTCCTTCACCATTGCTTCCTTCAAAACGCGCAGATTAAATTTCAGCCAGCTCAGCTCTCTGTTATAAAAGTATTCCGGCTTCGTCAAGTCTAATTTTTTCATTACTTATTCACCCGCTCCAAAACTGGTTCCATACCATATACTTCTTCAAAAAAGGCTGCCTTATCTGTAAAGGTCCAGATTTCCAGCGCCAAATCATCCTTGCTCACGGCCTGCAGCTTCAGCTTATTATCACGCACCGTAACCGTGCAGCTATGAATCTTCTGCATATAGCTGCGGTCCAGCGCATCTGCTAGACGCACGATGGCAGCCAGCTTGGCAACAACAGCAATCATATTCTCCGGCACCAGCGGTGCGTTAGGCTTCGTCTTATCAAACAATCTGTTGGCATGATAATAGGATGCCAGCGCCACAATGCGTTTATCATTGTTGCTCAGGCCGATAATATCTGTCGACATAATCAGCTGATAGCTATAAATCGAATGGCTGCGCATACAGATATATTTGCCTATATCATGCAGAATGCAGGCCGCCCTGAGCAGCAGACGTTCATGCTCGCCCATGCCGTAGCTTTTGGCGATTTTATCAAAAATAATCAGCGACAGACGCTCCACCTGCTGAGCATGCTTTCTGTCATACAAGTAGCGCTTGCCAATCGTATGGAACAAGCTGATAAGCTCCTGCTCCCAAGCCTTGCGCATTGCCTCATTAGTCTTTCGGCCGATATGCAAAAGCTGCATACCATCGATAAAGCGGTCTGCCGTAATAATAATCTCCTGCGCCGGAATCAGATGCAGCAGCTGCTCATACAGCAGCACTGTCGGCAGCACCAGCTCCGCCGTGCTCTCCGGAATATTATAGGCCTGAATAAGCTGCGGCAGATTCATCTGACGCATATTATCGAAGAAGGCATGGAATTTTTCCGCCTTAATGCGATGCACCAGCTGTTCCTCATCGAGTCCCAGCATCCGCAGCAGCAGCTCCGTCTCTGTACCGGAGAGGACAAGGTACTGCACCCGCTCATCGCCCAGCTCATTACGCACAGGCCCGATGGTGCTGCTCAAAAACTCGGTCAGCGCCTTGTTGAAGTGCATACTCTCGCGGCGGTTGCGCTCAAAGCTTTCCTTTGTACGGATAATGCCGACATGGAAGTTCTCCTGATAAGCGATTTTCTCGTCGCGCACCAGCGTCACGCCAAGGCCGCCGGAGGAAATATCCATCATCAGCATGCCCTCACGCTCGCTTGAAAGCTTCTCGTTTTTCAGCGTGTTACGAATAGCGACATACTTCGTGTAGATTTCCATCGGCATATCGACAACGTCGACAATGAGTCCGGTCTTATTGTAAATCTGGTCCAGCAGAAAAATCTGGTTGCTAGCTTCACGCACAGCGGTCGTAGCCTGCATCTTGTACTCTTCTACACCATATTCCTCCATCAGCAGCTTGAAGCCCTGCAAAATCTCGCAGATTTCGGAAACCAGCTTGAAGGGAATGATTTTGTTTTTGAAGGTTGCCTCACCTAGACGGATGCGCCGATTGCAGCGCTCGATAACTTTATATCTATCAGTATTACGATACTCGGTAATCTGCATACTAATCATCTCAGAGCCTAGATGGATGGCAGCAAAGGTTGTGTAATTTTTACGCTTCATTAGAGTTTGCCCCCATAATAATACTTTGATAAGTATAATTTCTTGCTTGCGCAAAAAAATCCTGCGTCTTTTCCTACGATTATACAGGAATTTAACAATTTAACGAGAAATTTACGCCGGCACGCAGGAATTTAAGCATTTATGGGTAATATAATTATTATGAGGATTTTGTTAGGCACATCAGCGCGTGGCAGGAAAATACTAAGCTGCTTGCTGTGTGCTCGTTTAAGAGGAGAATAAAAATGCAAAGGATAGCAATCATCGATATCGGCTCTAACTCTGCGCGTCTGGTTATCAGCCATCTCTATAAAAACGGCGCGTATAATATGGTCTATAATCAGAAGGAGGCACTGCGCCTCAGCCAAAAGGTCAACGCCCAGAACCTGCTGACGGAGGAGGCCTTCAGCAGCACCATCGAAACCATGAAAAGCTTTGCCTATATGTGCAAAATCTATCAGGCAGACAAAACCATCGCTGTAGCCACCGCCGCTATCCGCAACTCGCAGAACGGCGCAGAGCTTGTTGCGCGTGTGGCGGAGGAAACCGGCATTCAGCTGCACATCATCTCCGGCAATACAGAGGCCTACTTCAGCTACCTTGGCGTTATCAACACCCTGAACGTCAAGGACGGCATCATCTTCGACCTTGGCGGCGGCAGCACCGAGCTGATTTTATTCAAGGACCGCAAGATTTTGGAGACCGTCTCCCTGCCCATCGGCGCAGTAAACACCACCGCAATGTTCAACACGCGCAATGTTATGCCGCCGAACGTCTACAGCGATGTCAGCTTCTTCATCATGAGCAGGCTCGACCAATATCCGTGGATTAAGCAGGCAGGCCTGCCGCTTATCGGCGTCGGCGGTACAGCACGTACTGTTGCCAAAATAATTCAGCGCAGCAAAAAATATCCTGCGACGAAAATCCACAAATATGCCTATACCATGCAAGTCTATCGCGACTTCTTCAACAAACTGCGTAGCACAAATCTGGAGCAGCGCAAAAAAATCTCCGGTCTGAGCAGCGAGCGCAGCGATATTATTCTTGCAGGCAGCAGCATTATCCGCTGCCTGCTCGAAGCGACAGGCGCCCCCAAGCTCATCACCTCCGGCTGCGGTCTGCGTGAAGGCCTGTTCTACGATTATTATTCTAAATCGTTCAAGGTACCGCTGATTGCACCGGATATTCTGGCACGCAGCCGCGAGAACATGCTCAAGCTGTACGAAAAGACTGATTCCACACACGCGCGTCACATCGCGCATCTTGCCCTGTCTATGTTCGACAGCTGGAAGGAGCTGCACGGCCTGCGCCAAAGCTATCGCCGCCTGCTCGAAACAGCAGCCCTGCTGCACGACATCGGCATCACCATCAACTTCTACAGCCATGCGCGCCACAGTGCCTATATGATTCAAAACGCCAAGCTCTTCGGCCTTACGCACAAGGAGCAGCTAATCACCGCTGCTATCGCAGGCTGGCATAACGGCATTTCCAAAAGCTATTTCAAAGACCGCTTCTATAAGGATATGCTGACCGAGGAGAACTGGAACACCATCAACAAGCTTGCCCTGCTGCTGGCGCTGGCAGAAAGCCTCGACTACACAGAAACAACGCAGATTCACATCATTCAGCCGACGCTGAGCAAAAAATCTGCTCTGCTCAAGCTTTACGCCCAAGGCATCCCCAGCATCGAAATGCATCAGATAAAAGGACATCTCGCCTGGTTCAAGAAGGCCTTCGGCGTAGACCTGCAGATTGAGCTGGCAACAGCAAAATAAGCAAAAAATAGCAGCGTCTCTTATGCACAAGCACGAGAGACGCTGCTTTTAATTATCATAACCTTCACTTTTTACTTACCAAACTTTTCGACTTCCTCCTGTACGTAATGCGTCGTAAAAACAGGTATTCACCTGCCAGTTCTGGATGCTTGGCTTCCAATTCAGCTAAAAATTCCTCAGCAGACATTGTTCTCCCTGCCTCAATATCATCTAAACCTTGCTTCAACGCACCATACAATTCAAAACTTGCTGTAAGCTGTTCGTAAGCTTCAATACTCATTACCGCCAAATCGCCCTTGCCATTTTTGGTAATGAAAACAGGCTCGTCATACTCATGGCAAAAAGAAGATATTTCGTTATAGTTATTGCGCAGTTCCGCGCTTGAAGTAATTTTAGGCATTATCGCACCTCCTTGTATAGTAAAATTATAACTAAATTTCTGTATATCGTCAAATTTTTGCAAGAAAAAAGTCTGCACATCAGCTGACATGCAGACTATCAATTATTTTATTTGCTTATTTTGCTGCGGCCTTCAAAATACCGTGTACCATGAGAGCGCTGTTATATAAATCCTCTTCCTTGATGAATTCGTCAACAGTATGTACATTGCTCATGCCCGTGCCCAAGATTACGCTCGGCAGGCCATAAGCATTGAAGAAGTTGGCATCACTGCCGCCGCCGGTAACGGTGATTTCCGGTGTAAAGCCATGCTCTGCGCAGGAAGCCTTCGCCAGACGTACCACCTCGCTGTCCTCAGCAACGGAGAAGGAGGAATACTTGTGCTCAACAGCAGCCTCAGCCTTTGCGCCATACTTTTGCGCACTGGTCACGATGGTATCCACAATCTCGGAGCAGATAGCTTCGAGCTTTTCTTTATTACGGCTGCGTGCATCGCCCTCAATCGTTACGAGGTCAGGCACGATATTCGTTGCCTTACCGCCGCCGATAATGCCGATGTTGCAGGTTGTTTCCTCATCAATACGGCCATAGCGCTGCACGTCAGCCAAAGCCTTAGCAGCAATCATAATGGAGTTGATGCCCTTTTCCGGCTCCAGACCGCCATGAGCAGTTTTGCCGATGATATCAATTTTATATTTTTTCTGTCCCGGTGCGCCAATAACAATCTCGCCCGGTGCGCCTTCACCATCCAGCGCATAGCCAACGTCTGCACGCAGCTTGGACTTATCCATGCAGCGAGAGCCGTTTACGCCGCCCTCCTCACAGATAGTGAAGAGAATCTGAATTGCACCATGCGCAGTGCCTTCCTCCAGCAGCAGGCGGATGCCCTCTAAAATAGCCTCTACGCCAGACTTGTCGTCGCCGCCTAAAATAGTCGTGCCGTCGCTGTACAGCACGCCGTCCTTTTGTACAACAGTCGTGCCGCCGCAGGGCTCCACGCCGTCCATATGTGCAGAAAGCAGTACGCACGGAGCCTTCTCGCAGCCCTCGCTTGCAGGCAGGAACGCCCACAGGTTGCCGCAGTTGCCGCCTAACAGCTCACCGGCATTATCCTCCTCTACAGTAAAGCCCATAGTCTCCAGCTTGCCCTTCAGCAAATCGAAAACAGGACGCTCCTGTAAGCCATGGCAGGGAAGTGCCACGATTTCCTTAAACTCTGCGAGCATACGCTCCTTGTTTACTTGTGTCATATATATCAATCCTTTCTATAAATAGCTTATAACCAGCCAGTGTGCTCCAGCAAAATCTTCACACCGATGCAGATAAGCACGCTGCCGCCGCAGATATTCGCGCGTGCGCCCACCGCACTGCCCAGCCTGAAGCCTGCCAGACCGCCAAAGGCAGCAATAACAAAAGTAACAACGCCAATCAGCGTCGAGGACAGCCAAATATTGACGTTCAAAAACGCCAGGCTGATACCGACAGCCAGAGCATCAATGCTGGTAGCAACAGCCAGCACCGCCATCTCCTTCGTCGTATAGCTTTTCTTAATGTCGCAGGCCTCCTTCGCCTCGCGAATCATGTTCACGCCTAGATATAAAAGCAGCGCAAAGGCAAGCCAATGGTCATAATCAACAATATAATCACGGAAGGACGCCGCTCCGAAATAGCCGATAACAGGCATCAGAAACTGAAAGAATCCGAACCAAAGGCCAAAGCGCAGCGCACCAGCCGTTCTGCTCTCCGGCGCCAGCACCATACTACCGCAAACAGACACCGCAAAGGCATCCATCGCCAGACTGACAGCCAAAAGCAGCAATTCTGCTAAGCTCATATTTTCCCCTCACAAAATAGAATATCACAAAAATCTTCAACAACCAAATCAGCACCAAAATCACCTAGAAGGTATTAGATACATCTCATTTACTTTCTTTTTCCTTGCGCAACAGCAGCAGCAAACGCTTATGATCCTTGCTCATCTTAAACACACGGAATACACTCGTCATCAGCATCATGCCCAAGGCAATCGCGCTGGCATCCATCACCGTAGTAATCAGGATATTCACGCCTGTATCATAATTATTTTCGATAATCGCCGCCATGCCTCTGTACATGCCAAGTCCCGGCACAATCGGAATAATACCTGGAATAACAAAGATTGTCACCGGCTGCTTAAAAACACGCGCCGCCAGCTCACTCAAAAGCGACAGCACCACCGTCGCCGCAAACATAGCATAGAAGGAATCATAATGTAAATCCTTACGGATATAGACATAAACAACCCAGCCTACAGCACCAATCAGGCCGCTGACGTGCAAGCTTTTGCGCGGCGCCTGAAACAGCACGCCGAAGGCCGCTGTTGCCAGAAACGAAAAGAGGAAGGCCTCCCAGTAATTTATGCCCATAGCTTCCACCCCCAGTGATACCAGATAAGCAGGCTAAAGGCCAGGCCAATAGCGATAGACGTAGCAAAGAGCATAGCCTCCGCTATACGCGCGTTGCCCGACATCAGGTCGCCGGCCATATAGTCACGCAGACCATTGGTGAAGGCCACGCCAGGCAAAAACGGCATCAACGCGCCTACGATAATATTCGTGCGCGTACACTCACCGTCCATCTCACAGCACATAATCGCCAAAGCACCGATGGCTGCACCGGAAAGCGCGTTCTCCCAAAAGGCACTCGGACGATAGCCGCCAAGTTGCTTTAAAAGCACCATCGACAAGCCGCCCGTGATAAACGCCGCTATAAAGTCGTGCGCATTACCGCCCAGCATCATCGAAAAGGCCGCCGAGCTGACTGCCGACGCTGTACAGACGCTCCACTCGCCATAGGGCGGAGCCTTATGCAGCAGGCCGTCCAGGTAATCCAGCGTCTGCTGATACGTCAGCGGCCAGCTGTTGACGTTATAGGAAAAATCGTTGACCTCGCTGATAACGTTCAGATTCGTGCTGCGCGAACGGATACGGCTGATAATCGTCGAGCCGTCGCTCGTCTCATCGCCCAGAATAATGACCGTCGGCGTTACGAAAACGTTGATGTCGTGATAGCCATGCATATGACAAAAGCGTGAAATAGTGTCCTCGACACGCGAGGTTTCCGCGCCGTTTTTCAGCAGCGCCTTGCCCATCGCCAGCGCCAGATGCAGCGTCTGCTCACGATTTAAGCTTCCTGCTTCCAAGCCCATGCTACTCGCCTCCGCCTAAAAGCTCCGCTACAGCCGCCTTAAAGCGGTTTGCACCGCCCATCGACGGATGAGGCACAGCCATGCAGTCCACGCCATAGCGTGTCAAGGTCGCCTGTGCCTTCTGCCCGATAGCAACAATCCTCATCCCCGGGCGCAGCTCCAAAAGCATCTTGGCATATTCAATGCCTACATCCAGCTCGCTCATTGTCGGCGTGCGGTTGGTGAGCAGCTTGCCCTCCTTATAGGGGTGAAAGGGAAAAATATTCCATAAAATAACATCAAAGGAAGCCAGCCCATGACGGTTCAGTGCATTCCAAACCACAGTGTCCGTCGGCTCATTAAAGCCCTTGAGCTTCTGCGTATTATTCAAAAGCGAGCTTTGCGCATCACTCGTGCGGCGATAATCCCATTCGCCCAGCACGCTTTTTTGCTCAACGTCAGGATGATTGCCAAGAATTATGCGCTCCGACGTAATCGCAATACCGGAAAAATGGCCGCCCTGGTAGCCAAGCGCTTCAGCAATAAAAAGATAATGCGCATTCTGGCGCAGCTCCAGATAGCGGCGCAGGTTCGCGCTGCGGATTACAGGCGCCTCGGTACCGATGTCGCAGCTTGTATCGTATTCACGCCAGGGATTGAACACCAGCGGACTTTGATAGCTTTGTAATTTTTCAAGAAAAGTATTAATCTCCATAATTTCCTCCAAGATATATTATAACTCATACAGGCAGGCAGGAGCAACTACAAGAAAAAGAGTAAAGCCGCAATAAAAAATGGGCGCAGGCTATACCTGCACCCAAAATTTTTTCTTATTAGAACAGCAGCAGAATCATACCTACTACCAGCGCCAGCGTAATGCCCAGCGCGTTACGTTTGCAAACCTCCATCGGGTCAACGCCTGCGATACCTGCGCAGATAATAGTTGCACCGGCGATAGGAGAAATGGTACGGCCCAGAGTGCCGCCCAGAGCAGCAGCAGAGCCCATGTTCATAGTCTGCAGACCGAACTCAGCTGCATGCGGCGTAACTGCTTCGTTGAAGGCAACGGTTGCAGCGTCGCCGGAGCCGGAAATCAGCGCCAGCAGGAACGGGCCAAAGGTTGCCGCAATTTTTACGATGCCGGTAGAGTTCAGCATCCAGTTAATCAGCGCCTTAATCAGACCAAGAGCATTCAGACCAGCTACGAAAACGCCAACGGAAATGATGATACCGATGATGTTTGCATAAGCATCGCCCATGCCGTTGAAGAAGTTTTTCGTCAGCTCAACAGGGTTCTTGCGAGTTACAGCCAAAGAAATAATCGCACCGATAACCATAGCGTGCGGTACGCCCATCTTCAGCGCCGGAACAACGCCCGTGCTGCCCAGCAGCAGGATGATAACCGGAACCAGCGGCATCAGGGAATACAGCGGATTGATTGCCATATCCTCTTCTACAGCAGCGCCGCCCTCAGGAACATAGCCCTTGTTCTCCTTCATCACGATAGAAAGAACGGTCAGAACAACAGCAGCAACTACTACACCAGCCACGGTAGCCATCATGTGGTTGCCGATAACAGTGGTAATCTGGGTATTAGCCAGCTTAGCGATAACTGCGTTATGCACCAGGCCGGGGTTCAGCATACTGCCATAGGTGCCGGATTTAACAGCAGCCGCAGCCATAGCAGGATGGATACCGGCAGACATCATAATAGGAATAAAGATAACGCCTACAGCAGCACTGCAGCCTGCAGCACTCGGAATAGCGATATTGACAACAAAGGTTGCCAGCGTAGCGCCGGGAATCAGCAAAAAGCCCATTTTCTTCAGCACCTTGCCGATTGCCAGAACCAGATGCTTATCGCAGCCAGTGTACTTCATGCACCAGGCAAAGCCCATGCAGGAGCAGACAGAGGTGATAAGACCGGCATTCGTCATGCTCTTAGCGAAGGCGTCAAGAGAAGCCATCGGCTTACCGGCGATGCAGCACATCAAAATGCCTGCCGCAATCAGCACCATTCTCGATTCATGACGCTTCAGCAGCAGATAAACAACAGCGATTACAACAATCGCACCAACTAACAAAAACATTAGCATACCCTCCATAATAATAGATTATATCTTGACTATTATAACTTATTCTCCTCCAAAAGTTAAGCGCTCAAGATATTGTATACATAATACTTGCCTACAGACGATGCAAAGCAAAACTGCTGCACCGGCACGCACATGCCCATGCAGCAGTCTGTTTGCTTATTTATATTCGTTTTTTCTTTCCGCTTACTTATGCCACAAGCCATAATAATGCAGAATATAATTCGTCAAAGCGTCCTCGTACTCGCTGTCCGGTACAGGCTTGTCCATCTGGTCGACAAAGTGACGCTCATCCGACCAGTAGTAGGCCTTGCCGCCGAAGTAGCCCAACGCATACGGAATATCCGAGTGCTGCAGCAGGTTGCGGCCCATGAACAGCTCCGGCACATCCAGTCCCAGCAGATAGAGCAGCGTCGGCGCCAAATCAATCTGCGAAGCATATTCGTTAGTCGCCAGCGCGTTAAGCGGCGCAAGCTTCTTGCTGACGAAAATCAGCGGAATCGGCGCAATGCTCTGCTTATCGTCCGCCTTCGTGACGAGCTTGGTATACTCGCCGCCGCTGTGCGGATTATGGTCGCTCGTGATGATAAACAGCGTTCTGTCGTCCATAAGGCCGCGCTTCTCTGCCTCCTTAAAGAAGTGCTGCAGCGTCTGGTCTACCCAATACACGCCGCGCACCGTAACATTCGTATTGCTGCGCACCTTCTCAGGCATTTCGTTCCAGCTCAGGCCGGTGTAGGGATAAGGCTGGTGCATATCCAGCGTCTTTGTCACCATCACCAGACGGTCGTTCTTCGCCTTCGCACGCTCAAGCATTTTCAGCGTCTCTGCATACATCACATCGTTATGGAAGCCCCAGCCGCTCGCACCAGTATAGCCCTGCTTTTCGAGATATTCCTTCGCATAATATTCGCTCATACCGAACTGCTCCGGATACTCGCGCAGCTCGTTAGCATAATACTGGCTCGACGCATTCATGAAAATGCCGCGCATGCCTGCTGCCTGCACGCTGCGGAACAACGACGGCGTGCTCTTGCCGGGGATATCCTTATCCATAATCAGATGCGAGCGGAAGGTCGCATTCAAGCCCTGCGTCGTCGGCACAGCCGAGGAATAATAGCGGTTCAGATGCGGATATTTTATCACCAGACTATTGAGGAACGGCGTAGCCTCTTCGGGAATATTGCTATTATAGTAGTTGATATAATCGCGGTGCATGGATTCCAGAATCAGCAGCACCACGCGGTCATACTGCGGCTCGATTTTGGCAATCCTGGCCTTCGGATAATCTATGCCCAGCTCTGTGATCCTCGTCTTGTCCTTCGCCGTCAGCTCGCGCTGCTCCACGTGCTGCCTGCCGGCAATCTTATCGGTATCGAACAAGGCCTTGCCCACAAAGTTGACGTTAATCGGCACCGACAGCATATTGCGGTAGTTCATACGCGTCTTTTCGTTCTCTACCTCGACATACATGCCGATAAGATTCTCCACGCCATACATGCCCGCATAGCCAAGCAGCCTGTCCGTCAGATTCAGCGCCATGGTAAACATCGCCACGCACAGCAGCGACCAGGCAAAGTTCGGCTTACGGCGCTGCGGCTTCGGCACATAAAACAGCAGCAAAATCACCAAGACACTGATAATAATCCCGGCAATCAGCGTATTGCTCATCGTCGCGAAAATGCCCTTCACTGCATAGATGTTGAGGTTCTGGAAGAGCACGCTTTCTACGTGCATCGAGGTCTGCCAAAAATAAAAGGCATCAAAGACTATCGACAGCGCAGAAAAAACGTAGACGAAGAAGTACACGCCCTTCATCAAAAGGTTCGGATACTTATGGTAGCACATCGCCGCCAGCAGCACCAGGAAAATATTATTATTGATGCCTGCCAGCACCGACAGCGTCGTCTGCAGGCCCTTATCCAGGCTCAGCTGGTTAATCATAAAAAAGCTGTCTGCCAGATACAGCAAGCCCACGACGATAACCGGCACATAACGCAAAATTCTGTCCGGCACGCGTTTACGCCTGTAATAAAGCAGGCAGGCAATTCCTGCTAACAGACACTCGCGCAGCACATGGTCAAAAATCTGAAAGCAGAATTCATTGACCGGAAACGGGTCGCTGCCGGCAAAGGTCTGCCAGGCAATCACGCCCTCTACAATGCAGGCCAGCAGCACAAACAGCAGCCAGCCATGTTTTTTATTAATTTCTTTCCCCACTCATTTCACCCTATCTTTTCATCAAGCCAGGAAGATAACCGACTCCGGCTCCATCTCAATCACCAAAGGCGTCGTCGTCACAGCATCACCGTCAAGCTCCGCCGCAAAATTCTCCTCGTTGCAGCGAATCTCCAGCTTGCGCGCCTTGCGGATAATAATATCATTATCCAGCGTCAAGGCCTCCATCGCGATGCAGGCAGCATAACGGATAAAATCGCTGCGCTTATCGCCGGTGAACAGCGCCACATGCAGCTGGGGTGAGCTAAGTGACGCACCAAAAAACAAATTATAACGACCTGCGTAATAACGGCTTTTGCCTACAATGACCGAGGTGCCCTCCAGCCATTCCTCTTCATCATCAAAGCGCACCTGAAAGCGATAGCGCCAGTTGTTGAACAAAAGCTCCTTACGCATAATTTCCGTACCCTGCCAGACATATGCCAGCTTATTTAAAAGCTTTTTCTCTTTCTCTGAAACATTGTCTACGACCAGAGAATCGAAGCCTACGCCCGTCACCGTCAGGAACACATTGCCGTTAGCTCGTCCCAGATACACCGGCGTCTTAATGCCCTTAAACATGCGCTTGCACCATTTTTCCGGATCAGACTTCACCAGCAGCTCCTTCGCCACCAGATTCACCGTACCAGCCGGGAAAACGCTGATATAGGGAACATACTTGCGATTCGCCAGCTGCTCAATCATCGCGCGGATAGTTCCGTCGCCGCCGGCAATAATTACCCAGTCTGCCTGCTCATCAACAATGCGCTGAGCAATCTCGGGAATCTGGTCAAAATATTTAATATCCCACATCTCAGCATTCTTGGCACCGACAACAGCCTTAATTCGCTTAAAGGTTTCGTTGACCTTAGACATCATGCTGGCAAAAAGCTGCTTGCCGGAATTGCGGTTGTACAAAAGGACGACCTTCTTAAATTTTTTTACATCAACATATTCTACAGGCATTCTTAACTCCTAAATATCCACTTTTTACGTGAAAGATAATTCCACACAACAACTATACAGCTCGTCAACACCTTCGACAGCATAGGCTGCCAGCCTAGCAGCGTGACGAAAATATACATCAGCAGCAAATTAAAGCCCAAACCCATTATGCTCACAAGGAAAACCAGGCTCAGCTCCTTGCTGCGGTCGTAACGGCTGCCGCTGTCAAAAACCAGCACATTGCCTAAAAAATAATGGTAGAGCGTCGACAGGCAGAAGGCCAGCGAGGTCGCCAGCATCGTCAGCGACGTCAGTCCCAGACCAAAGGCGTTCAGCACATAGGTTATAAAAATGTAAAACAGCGCCCATTCGACCAGCGCCGCCGTGCCGCCCACAAAAAGATACAGCGCCAGCTTGATAAATTCGCTGTCTGTATAGTCAATACCAAATAATACTTTTCTGCGCATAAAAAACTCCACTCAAAGCATGATAGTTTATTATATCATCTTTGAGCGGAGTTTTCAAAGCGTTCATGGAAAATGTGCAGCTCGCCTGACACAAAGCCCTATTTATAATCGCCTCTTATAACATTCACCGTTCCCTTATCATTCTTACCCACGTATTGTGTCTGAACATTTTGCTTGATTAAGGTAACCTCATTAGTTTTTGTGTTGACAGTATAAATATCAGTGGTAATCTTATCTCCCTTGCCCTTATCCGCTAAGCTTTGACCATTATTTTTCTCTTTATTATAAATGCTCACACCGTAGCATAAATCACCATATTCATTTTTATAGCCTGCAAATGCCCAGCTGCTGTTTTCCAAACCGCCTGCATTAAGCAATCCAATATCCTTTAAGAACTGGGAATTAGAATCGCTATCAATGAGGCCATTAGTTTTTATAAAGTTAGGTTCTGTATTTTTGTCAGAATATCCGCCTATATAGTTTTTAATTCTATCAGCATTATTTTCATTTGTCATGGCATCAAAAAATGTTCCTTTAAGCCACTCCATATTCTTGTTATTTATAGCTACATTAGGATCATTTTTATTTGTATCATCCTTATCCGTCTCATCATCCTTGTCGCCCTTATCCGTTGAGCCATTAGTGATAATCGAACCAGTCTTGCCCATCAAGATTTCCAATGTATGCGTAAGGTTATCAGAAAACATTAACCCAAAGGCTGCTATACAAGCCAAAACAATCGCATACTCTACAGTCTCGGCTCCCCTGCTTTTTAGTTTTTTCCACATATAAAGTCGTTCCCTTTCTTTCTATAACGGCTTTTTTACACATCCGCCTCCAGCATTACGAAGGCGTGATTTTTATGCCCACATATTCATGATAATTTTATCATTACCCTGAAAAAATAGCAAGAACCTCCTGCCTTATCCCTAAAAAAATTCTCTACGCGTGAAAAGACTCTCCGCAGGCTAAGGCTGACATCAATAAGCTAAACTAAACGTAAAAATAGAGCCGTGCAGCTGCTGCACGACTCTAAAATTTTTATGCCTTATTTTACCAGTGGTACTTCTCGCCCCTGCTGATTTTGAACGCCCGATAAATCTGCTCAATTAGCAGCAGACGAATCATCTGATGCGTGAAGGTCATCCTCGAAAAGCTCAGCGCCATATCCGCACGCTTGCGCAGCGCATCAGTATAGCCAAACGCACCGCCGATAACAAACGTAATATGGCTGCTGCCTGCCAGCGTCAGCGCGTCCAGCTTCGCTGCCAGCTCAGGACTGGACAGCTGCTTGCCGATGACATCGAGCAGAATAACATAGCTGTTTTGCGGAATGATTGCCAAAAGGCGCTGCGTCTCGCGCTCCAGCACCTGCTCCTTTTCCGCTGCTGACGGATTCTCCGGCATACGCTCCTCGTTAATCGAGAGCGTTTCCAGCTTGCAGAACGGCGTCAGGCGCTTGCTGAACTCCTCAATACCGGCCGTCAAATATTTTTCCTTAATCTTGCCTACGCAAGCTATCGTTATCTTCAATTTGCGTATTCCCTCGGCACTTCCTCAAGTACAACGGTGACGCTCTCAACCTGACCATTGCGCATAATCTGTACCTCTACGCTGTCGCCAACCTTGCATTCAGACAGCTTCGTGCGCAGCTCGACAGCACTCTTCACCTTGCTGCCATTGAAGCTCAGGATAATATCTCCGGCACGGATACCGGCCTTCGCTGCCGGACTGCCCTGAACAACCTTCACAAGGAAGATGCCGCCATGCAGATTCATCTCAAAGCCATAGCGGTTTGCAATATCCTGGTCCATCAGCGATGCGCCCAGATAAGGTCTTGCTACGCGGCCCTTATGTGCCAGCTCATCCAGAATCGGTTTAGCCGTATTGACAGGGATAGCAAAGCCAATGCCCTCGACGCCGCTGACAGCAATCTTCGCACTATTGATGCCGACAACCTCGCCGTCTGCATTCACCAGCGCACCGCCGCTGTTGCCGGGGTTGATGGCTGCGTCCGTCTGAATCAGGTTGAACTTGCGCTCACCGATTTCAATGCTGCGGTTCAATGCGCTGATAACACCAGCCGTCACGCTGCCGCGGAACTCCATGCCCAGCGGATTGCCGATAGCAATAGCAGGCTCGCCGACCTGCAAAGTATCGCTGTTGCCAAACTCTGCCACCGGCAGGTTATCCAGATTGATTTTAACAACTGCCAGGTCGGTTACGGCATCTGCGCCCAGCACCTTGCCCTTGACAGTGCGGCCGTCCGGCAGGCTGACGATGATTTCGCTCGCACCCTCGACAACGTGGTTATTCGTCGCGATATAGCCGGCCTTATCATAAATAACGCCGCTGCCTGTACCGCGCTCGGTCAGCTGCACGCGGTTGAAGAAGTCACGCACATAGGCCTTGTTCGTAATGCCGACAACAGCAGGGCCAACCTTTTTCGCAGCTGCCACAATCGGCGTATTGCGTGCCGCACTAAGCTGCTGCTCCGTCTTTACTGCCGGCTTTTCCTTTACCGCAGCAGAGGTTTTGCTGTCGCCGCAGCCTGCAACAAGAATTGCTGCGCCTAAAAGGCCGCAGACAAAAATATTAGCAGATTTTTTCCAAATACCTTTCATCTGTATTCAACTCCTTATATCAAAAACCTAAATCCAGAGTCAGCGGACTGTCCGCCACAAGCTTATGCTGGTCAGCAACAAACAGCTGCGTTTCCTCCAGACGTTTTTTGTCAGCCAAAATATTTTCTACAGTGTCCTGCGCCAGCTGCGGAAGATTATTCTTCTCGCTCAGATGCGCCAGCACCACATGCTCAGGAAGCTTCGCCAGTGATGCCAGAAACATTCCGGCAGTATTATTCGACAAATGCCCGCGCGTGCTTAATATACGCTGCTTGAGCACCTGCGGATAAGGGCCGTTTTTTAGCATCTCGACATCATGATTAGCCTCCAGCACCAGCGTATCACTGCCAGCCACAGCCTCACGTATCTTGTCCGTGATAAAGCCGGCATCAGTAAGATAGGTGCATTTGGCGCCGCTGGCCTGGCTCGTAAAGCTGTAGCCGTGCGGATCAGCCGCATCATGCGGTATCGCAAAGCTTTCTATGCGCATATCGCCGCACAGCAGTCCGCCCTCGATAAGGCGGCAGTTCTTGCGCTCCATCGCCGTATATTTGCCTAAGATAGCACGCCAGGTATGCATGCTGCTATACACAGGCACCTGATATTTTTTCAAAAAGGTTTCCAGTCCACGCACATGGTCGACATGCTCATGCGTTATGAACACCCCGTCCAGCTCCTCAGGACTGACGCTGATCTCCTTCATGCGCTTTGTAAGCTCACGACAGCTGATGCCGATATCGACAAGAAAGCGCTGCCTGGAGCTGCTGATAAGTGCCGCATTGCCCTTGCTGCCGCTTGCCAGCATCACAACCTGTAAATCATTCATCACAAAAACTCCACTCTCTTACTATAGACATCATTATAGCAAATTTTTTGTACGCTATTGTGGCAATTTCGTAAAAATAAATTTGCAATATCTAGAATTATTTTTTCTGTGCAAAGAAAAAGTGTACCAACCACGACCTGTGATTAGTACACTCGTAAATTTTAATGCTGTTTAATGCACTTCGGACACAGACCGAAGAAATAGAACTGACGACCGCTGATCTGATAGCCGCTCTGCATTTCTACTGACTGCGTAAGCTGCTTTCTAATTCCCTCGTCCATCAGTGCATCATCTACGGCACCGCATTGCATGCAGCGCAGATGGTAATGCTCACTCACGTCCGCATCATAACGGAAGGAGTCCTCGCCCGTATTAAGAACCTGAATCGCCTTAATGTCGTGGAGAATCTCCACAGTTTTATAAACTGTGGCAAAGCTCATCGCCGGAAATTTCGGCTGCAGCTTGCGAAAGAGCATTTCTGCATTAGGGTGCCATGTTTCATCAGACAAGGCCTCATAAACGGCCAGGCGCTGCGGTGTAACCTTATAGCCACGCTCACGCAGCAATGTACTTAGCTCCTGACGTGTAAGCATTTTTTATCACTCCATTGATAAAATAACCGGATAGAGAGGCTGACCGCCGTAGAAAAGCTCTACCTCACACTCGTCATTACGCTCTCTTAATTTATCAGCAAGCTCCTCAGCCTGCTCCTTAGTAATGTCTGCACCGTAGTACAGACTAATAAGCTCATAATCGCCGTCCGCAAGCATTGCATCAAGAACATCATCTACGCTGCTGCCGCTTACGACAATCTTGTCGTTGAGAATGCCCAGATAATCGCCCTCATGTACGGTGATGCCGTTGACTACGCTGTCGCGTACAGCCACCGTCACACTGCCGCCGGTAGCCTCCTTGGCTTCCTTCGTCATGATAACAGTGTTTTCCTCCAGGCTGCGGGTGGAATCAAAGTGCAGCAGCGCTGCCAATCCCTGCGCCAGATTTGTGCTCGGCACATAAGCAACCCTGGAGTTGCCCAGCAGCTTGCGTACCTGCTCTGCTGCCAGAATGATGTTTTTATTATTCGGCAGAATAATATACTGCTCGCAGGTGCCATTTTCAATTGCAGTTACAAAGGCCTCTACAGGAGGATTCATACTCTGGCCGCCGTTGATAATCTCGGCTGCGCCCATATCATGCATAATCTTGGCAATACCGTCGCCGGCAGCGACAGTCAAGACGCCCACGCCATGCTTCACCGGCTGAATATCCTCAGCTGTAAACAGGCGGTTTTCGTGCTGATCGCGCATGTTCTCTACCTTGATGTCATGCAGCGTGCCCCACTCCTGCGCCTTGTTCAGCGCCTGACCAGGATGCTTCGTATGGATATGTACCTTGACAATATCCTCTACCACTGCCACAATCATCGAATTGCCCATATCCTGCAGCGCCTCGCTGACCGTCTTTTTATCAACATTAGCATCCTTAACAATGAACTCCGTGCAATACGGATATTCCAAATCAATCGGTTCAATCGGCTTCATCTGTGCAGAAGCACGCGTCGTTACCTCCAGCACCTCGCAGTCCTGACCACGCAGGCCTGCCAGACAGCCCTCGAAGAAAACGATAAGTCCCTGGCCGCCGGCATCAACAACGCCAGCTGCTTTTAAAGCAGGCAGCATCTCCGGAGTCTTGGCCAGCTCCTCCTTGCCGGTGCGGATAGCCTCCTGCAGAACCTCCTCCAGGCTGCAGGTGCCGCGTACAGCGTGGTAAGCACCCTTCGCCATACCACGGGCAACAGTAAGAATCGTGCCCTCTACCGGTTTGGAAACACTGCGGTAGGAATAAAGAATACCAAACTGAAAGGCCTTGCCGATTTCTGTATTCGTCAATGTTTTTTTGCCTGCTACGCCCTTGCCGATGCCGCGCAGAAGCTGCGACAGAATAACACCGGAATTGCCGCGTGCGCCCATAATTGCACTGCGGGCAGCAGCAGCACCGATTTCTCCGGCCTCGGCATCATCGCTCATGGCGCTGATTGCTCTTGCCACAGAAGCCATCGTGTGCATCATATTTGTACCGGTATCTCCATCAGGAACCGGAAAGACATTGAGGTCATTGATTGCCTCAAAGTTTTTTTCAAAGCTATGGTAAGCTCCCAGCAGCATATCCTTTACCTGCTTGCCGGTAATCACCTTATTATTTTCCATTCATCCCCACACCTTTCATTTGGCCTGCTGACGGACAAAAATGCCGATTACACCAGGACCGAGATGAGCAGCCAGCACGGTACCAATGCCTGTCAGCATAATAGGAACATCCGGGAAAAGCTCGTGCATCTGTGCCTTGAGCCCCTCGGCATCCTCTGCTGCCTCAGCATGAGCGACAAAGATTGCCTCCAGCGGTGCTTTTTCCGCAGCCAGCTCAACAATGCGCTTAAGCACCTTCTTGCGGGTGCGGCATTTGTCGACAACCTCCAGTCTGCCCTCCTTATCTAAGTGCACAATCGGGCGAATACCAAAAATGCTTCCTATCAAAGCGCCAACAGCGCCAATACGGCCGCCCTTTTGCAAATAGTCGAGAGTATTGATACTAAAAAATGTCTCGGTACGTGCAACCATGTCACGTGCCATTTTTTCAGCAGCATCTATGTCCATACCTGCAGCAGTATGCTCCAGAACCTCCATGGCAATGCCGCTGATGGGGCAGGCAGCAGTCTTGCTGTCAATAATCCTGATATCTGCTCCCTCTACATCAGCCATTACCTGACGAGCTGCCAGACGGCAGGTCTCATAAGTACCGCTGAGAACACTGTCTACAGTAATCATAATAACCTTCTTGCCGGACTTAACAAGCTCGGTAAACATATCTATAATCATGCCAATCGGCGGCTGGGAGGTCATCGGCAGCTTGCCGGTTTTTTCCACCATCTCAAACATCTCTGCCAGCGGACGCTCGCCGTCAATCCATTCATGGTCGCCATGACGCAAAATCAAACGCACTATATGACAGCGCGGATCATCCTTTAAAAATGTTTCATCTGCTGCTGAGATACTATCCACAACAACATGTATTTCATCATGCATAATAGCCTCCTGTATAGTTAGGTATTGTTTAATTTTCTTAAGTTTAATTAGACTATTCAGTCTCGTTCCGTTCTCATTCCATATATAGTATATTGTACCATACTTTGGATAGTAATTCTAGTTTAACTATAGCTAACCGGCGCAAATTCTAAAATAAAATAGCAAAAAAGCAAAAAATGGCAAAAAAAAAAAAGCCCTTACGAAGAAGGGCCAAATGAGGGGCTGTTTTGATGCTCTTAGTATAACATCTTTGTATACAAAATGCAACCCCCTTTTTGTAAGATTTTTTACGCGAAATTGAAAAATGTCCACAAATCAGATTTTCATCTTGTGATTCATGGACATTTTTTGCTTATTTGAAGTCTGCGCCCAGCATAACTACGCCATCGCAATCTGCCGCTCCGTCGCGGCTGATGCGCATCTTATGCGCAAACGGCACATTCGAAAGACGGTTAACCACCGCGCCATTGTTGGTCGTAGAAATAACGGTCGTCTCCGCAATAATCTCGCCGCTGCCGCCGCTGACAACCTCAAAGCCTGCACTGCGCAGACGCGCTGCAGCATCAGCACCGGCGCTCTTGCTGCCGGAGCAGTTAACAAGGCGGACAACGCCGCGGCCGCCGGAAGCAGTCTGCTTAGCTTCAGCCTTGGCAGCATCGTTTTTCTGCTCCTCAGCCTTCTCGCCCTCAGCCTCCTTCTCTTCCTTAGCCTTTTTCTCCTTCTTCGCCTTCAGCTCTTTTTCTTCCTTGATGGCTTCCTTATTCTCCTCGCTGTCATCGCCCTTCTCAACCTTTTCGACAGCAGAATTATACTCCTGCTCCATCAGCTCAGCAGCAGATTTGTAGCGCTCCGTCATTGTTGCCCCCTGCATCTTGACCATCAGCTCACGCAGGTCTGTAATATCCGGTAGCCAGTAGCTGATGCCGTCGATATACTTCGGCTCACCGGGAACCATCGCCATCGACAGGCCCTTTTCCTTTACCATGCTGTGCAATGCTCTGCCGATATCAATCATATCGCTGAGCGGCATATCCGTCTTTACCATCGAGGTCAGCTGCTTAGCCAGCCCCGGAATATGCAGCAGCATGTCAGCAGAGGTAATCTTGTCATACACTGCCATCAGGAAATGCTGCTGACGGCGGATACGGCCGATATCGCCCTCCTCATCACGGAAGCGTACATATTGGATGGCAGTTTTGCCATTCAGATGCTGTCTGCCCTTCTTCAGGTCAACGGTGAAGCCGTCCCAGGTATCATGGTAGTACATATCCTTTTCAACATCAATATCAATGCCGCCGATTGCATCTACAAGACCCTCAAAGCCCTTGAAGTCGACCATGACATAATTATTGACCTTGATACCCAAAAGCTCCTCGACAGTCTTTTGCGTCAGCTTTTGTCCGCCATAGGCATAGGCATGGTTAATCTTATCCCAGCCATGGCCCTCAATACGCACACGCGTATCACGCGGCACAGAAAGCAGCGAAGCAGCCTTCGTCTTGCTATCGAACATCACCACGAACAGCGTATCGCTGCGCCCCACATCATCCGAGCGCTCATCTACACCCATTACGATGATGTTCTTCTTTAAGCTCAAGCGGTCCGCCGGATTCAGGTTATCCAAGCCCTTCTCAGGGAAGAAATAACCGAAGGCAACATAAGCTACAACGCAGACAGCTGCCACCAGCAGTAAAATTTTCGTTTGGAAAATACTCTTCATTGTTTTTCAAATCCTCTCATTTTCTGGCCTCAGCCGTCAAAAACTCCGTCAGCTCCTTGCGGCTGCGGTATAAGAAAGCATAAAGCATACGTGCCGTCAGGCCCCAGATAACCTTGTCCTGCCAGCGGTAGAAATACACATAATAGGACTTATTCATGCGCCAGCTGCGCTGCCGCTGCGGAACAAGCTCAAAGGGAAAATCCTCGCCCGGACGGTCTGCCAGCTGCACCGAGCCGCGCTCCGGCTCCTGCGCCAGCAGCTCCTTCAGCGGCACCGTGAACACACACTCCACCTCGTCCTTGCTGTAGGTAATCCTGCTGATATCATCAATCATGCCCACAAACGGATGGATAATCGGACCGTTATGCGTCACCAGACAGTCCAGCTCGCCGCAGACCGTAATATTCTGCGGCTGCAGCCCCAGCTCCTCGCACGTTTCGCGCACCGCAGTCATGCGAAAGCCGTCATCGCAGCACTCATATTTGCCGCCGGGGAAGCAGATTTCTCCCGGCTGACGGCGCAGCGTATGCGCCCGCTCCTCAAAAAGCACGCAGATGCCCTCCTCAGTACGCACGAGCGGCAGCAGCACCGCAGCGTCCCACAGACGGTCCAGCTTGTCAATGCCGGGCGCACGGCGGTGTAAGCGTTCAAACAACACGTATTGCAATCTTTCCATTTCACTCATAATAACACCTTATTTTAACACCTTTGTCCACAAAATTAAATAGCTTTTATAAATTTCTCTATGCAAGAAGCAATATCCTGCCCCGAATTGTAGAGAAGATGTAAAATCCGCAAAAAAAATGCGCCAGCCGCTTTCGCAGCCGACGCAATAAGGGAAAGACAATATGTCGCACAGGCAGCGTGCCCGTTTATGAGTATAATTAGTAGAGCGGAGCTTCTTTCTCAGCATGAGCCTTTTCGCTCTTGTCAACCAGCAGAGATACAGTAGCGTCACCAGTGATGTTAACAGTGGTACGAGCCATATCCAGAATACGGTCGATACCAGCGATCAGCGCGGAGCCCTCCAGCGGCAGACCAAGGCTGGTCAAAATCATGGTCAGCATGATGTAGCCTGCACCAGGAACACCGGCAGTACCGATAGAAGCCAGAGTACCGGTTACGATAATCGTCATGTATTGAGCAGCAGTCAGGTCAACACCATAAATCTGTGCTACGAAGAGTGCGCATACACCCTGATAAGCAGCAGTGCCGTCCATGTTGATGGTTGCGCCCAGCGGCAGAACGAAGCTGGAAACCTCTTTGGAAACGCCCAGCTTACGCACGCAGCTCATGTTCAGCGGCAGAGTGCCACCGGAGGAGCAGGAGCTGAACGCCATGAGAATTGCCGGAGCCATTGCTTTCACAAAGGTCACAGGGCTAACCTTGCCGATGAAGCGAACCATGGAGCCGTAAACGATAACAGCATGCAGGAAGCAGGCAAAATATACAGCCAGGATAACCTTCAGCAGCGGCAGCAGAACAGCAGGGCCGTTAGCTGCAACAACCGGAGTGATCAGGCCGAAAACACCGATAGGAGCAACAGCCATGATCATGCCAACGATTTTGTAGGAAACCTCAGCCAGACCGTCGATAGCATGCTTCAGAGCGTTAGCCTTTTCGCCAACAGCAGTGATGCCTACGCCCATGAACAGAGCGAACACGATGATTTGCAGCATGTTAGCCTTAACCATTGCTTCAAGCGGATTGGTCGGGAAAATGTCAATAATAACCTTAGAGATAGGCGGTGCAGCCTTTGCAGTTACCTTAGCAACATCAACAGGCATATGCATGCCCAGGCCTGGCTCAACGATAGTGCCGATTGCCAAGCCGATAACGATAGCAAAAGCAGTCGTACCCAGATAATAGCCGACGGTCTTAATACCGATACGGCCAACCTTTTTGATATCGCCCAGGCTGGCAACACCCATTACCAGGCTGGAGAATACCAGCGGAACGATGACCATTTTGATCATGTTCATAAAAATTGTGCCAAACGGAGCGATCCAGGTCTTGGCAAAGCCAACGCCCTCAGCTCCCAGCTCTAAGCCTGCGATAACGCCCAAGGCCAGGCCGATAAGAATTTTCGTAGATAAGTTCATACAACAACCCCCAGATTTCGTAAATAAATTAACTTGTATCTAAATTATAGCAGACAGAATTATAAATGTCCGATTGTATACAGTATAAAACGCGTGTATACAGTATTTCTACAGCAACCGCCAAAAGTATAGCAAAAAGCTGCCGCAGAACTCCCTCTCTGCCACGCTCTAGGCGACAGAGAAACAGGGCCTGCGACAGCTCCGCAATTTACGTTATTTACTTTACCAGCAGCTCATACGCCAGCACTGCCAGCGCACCAGGAATGCCAAAAAAGCCTGCAATCAGTGCATTCACGACTGTGATTTTAATCGTCAGGCCGACAAGCGCGCCCAAAAGATTCATCACCCACAAAAGCACTGCACCGCAGATGCCGTTCCATACCAGCTTAAAGGGCATAGAAAGCAGCTTTACAACTATCAGCAGAATCACAACGCCTACAAGCATCGGCCCCAATGAGCCGAGCGGACTAAGGCCTGCGCCTGCTGCCACGCTTTCTAACATTTCCATTTATCAATGCCAGTCCTTTCTACATCGTCCTTCTGTTTTCCAAGGCCTTGGACAAGGTTATCTCGTCAGCATATTCCAGATCGCCGCCCATCGGCAGGCCATGCGCAATACGGCTGACGGTAATACCAATCGGCTTTAAAAGCTGTGCCAGATACGTGGCCGTCGCCTCGCCCTCCACATCAGAGTTCGTCGCGATAATCACCTCGCTGACGGACTCCTGCTGCAGACGCAGCAAAAGCTCGCGAATGCGCAGCTTGTCCGGCCCAATGCCATCCAAAGGCGAAAGCACGCCATGCAGCACATGATACAGTCCATGATAGCCATGGCTGCGCTCCATCGCCGCAATATCCTGCGGCTGCTCTACGACGCAGATCGTAAACTGGTCACGCTTCTCGTCGCAGCAGATTTCGCACTGCTCGCCATCCGTCAGATTAAAGCAGCGGCTGCAATAGTGAATCTGCTCCTTCGCACCGCTGAGCGCTGCCGCCAGCTGACGCACATCATCCGCAGGCATATCAATCACATGATAGGCCAGACGCATAGCCGTTTTCGAGCCTATGCCAGGAAGCCTGCGCAGCTGCTCGTACAAATTGGCCAGCGGCCTGATCATCCTTGCCATTTTCTTAGAACATGCCCGGCAGCTTCATACCGCCAGTAACCTTGGACATTTCCTTCTCAGTCATTTCATCGATTTGCTTCATGCCATCGTTGATAGCGGTGAGGATCATATCCTCCAGCATCTCCACATCCTCCGGATCAACAGCGGACGGATTGATTTTGATGGATTTAAGCTCTTTCTTACCATTAACAACTACGGTAACAGCACCGCCGCCTACGGAAGTTTCTACAGTACGGCTCTTCATTTCCTCCTGCATCTTCACCATATCAGACTGCATTTTCTGCACCTTTTTCATCATTGCTTGCATATTGCCCATGCCACCAGGAAACATAATTAATTCCTCCTTAAATTATCTTGTTGAATTTATTTTTTGCTATATAAAAACTGCCCTGTATATAAGCAGCTTTCTTCTATTAATCAGAGATGTCCGTCACCCTGCCGCCGAAAGCGTTCACTGCCTGCTGCAGCTTTTGCGGCAGCTGCTGCTCGTCCAGCTCCTGCGCAGCAGGAGCTGCTTGCGGCGCGCTTTGCTGCACCGGCTGCGCAGCAGAAGGCTTAACCCTGCCTGCAATCACTGCCTCCAAACGTATAGGCCGTCTGGCGATACGCAGCAGCGCGTCCTCAAACGCTTTGCGGTAATCTTCTTTATTTATGCGGTCTGCCAGAAACGGTGCCTTGAACGCCACCTGCAAAAGGTTATTGACAAAGCTGTACACGCGGCCATTTCTGCCACAGGATACCATCGAGTTCTTCTTTTCCGCCTTCATTAAATCCAGCGCCTGCTTCCAGTAGTCCTCGCCTGCGGCAAAATCTCCGGCATATTCCTCCGTCTGTGCCGCCAACGCACTCTTCGGCTGCGGTGCCGTAACAGGCTGAGCAAACTGTCTGCTCGGCTGCGGCTCTGCCGGTCTTGCCGCGGCAGGCTGCGACTGTGCCGCCTGTCGTGCTGCCACAGTCTGTTGCGCTGCTGCAGGTCTGCGCACAGGCGCCTGTCGTTGCGGCGCAGGTGCTTGCAGTGCTGCCTGCCTGCGCGGAGCGTAAGCCTCCTGCGGCAGCACGACAACCGTGCCCTGCTCCTCCTCGAAGCCCGACGGCTCCGGCGGCAGCGGAATCTCGTCCACATCGTCCTGTACAGGAGCGGACTGCGGCGTACTTACGGCAGCCGTTGCCGCCGGACGCTGTGTACTCGTGGGCGCGGTCGGTGCACTTGCGGCAGCTGCTAGTGCAGGACGCGGCGCAGCAGTATAGCTTGCCGCCGGCGCACCAGACGCCAGCTGACGCTCCAGCTGCTCGATTCTTGCCGACAGTGCAGCCAGCGTGCTGCCCTCAATGCGGCACAAATCTAAAAGGCACAGCTCTGCCGTAATGCGCGGGCGCATCGTCGTCTTCAGCTCCAGCAAAGCGCTGTGCAGTCTTTCCTCCGCCGCCATCAGCCTGTCGCGCCCAAAGAGCGGCGTCAGCGCTGTCAGTGCCTCACGCGTATCCGTCAGATAAATCTCCTCATAATCAGGGACAGACTGGAACAAAAGCAGCGCTCGCAGATATTCCATCAGCTCTGTCAGCACCTGGCGTGCATCCTTGCCCTGCTCCAAAAGCTCACCCAACTTCCCCAGCGCCGCCGGCAGATCCTGCCTGCCGATGGCCTCAGCCAGCGCACGCAGCACCTCACGGCCCACAATGCCCAAAACCTCGCGCACCGTCGCCGTAGTAATCTGCTTGCTCATAACGCCGCACTGGTCCAAAAGGCTCAGCGCGTCACGCAGACCACCCTCCGACTGAATCGCAATCAGGCGCAGCGCCTCTGCATCAGCCTCCAGGCCGCTGCCCTCTGCCACCATCGCCAAATGCTCGGCAATCTCGTCCACCGTCACGCGGCGGAACTCAAAGCGCTGGCAGCGCGAATGAATCGTCGCCGGGATTTTTTGCGGATCCGTCGTCGCCAGAATAAAAATAGCGTGCGCAGGCGGCTCCTCCAGCGTTTTCAGCAGGGCATTGAACGCAGGCGTCGTCAGCATATGCACCTCGTCGATGATATACACCTTATAACGGCTCTCGACAGGCGTAAATGCAATCTGCTCCTTCAGCTCCTTGATCTGGTCAATACCACCGTTGGACGCAGCGTCAATCTCCAAAACATCCATCGAGGCTCCGGCGGTAATCCGCTCGCAATTATGACAATGACCGCAGGGTTCGGCCGTCGGCCCCTGCTCACAGTTCAGCGCCTTAGCTAAAATACGCGCTGTACTTGTCTTGCCTGTTCCGCGCGGACCGCTGAACAAATAGGCATGCGCAATCCTGCCGCTGTCCAAAGCATTCCTTAACGCTGTCTTAACTGCCTGCTGACCGACAAGGGCGTCAAAATTCTGCGGCCGCCACTGACGGTACAACGCTAAATAAGCCATCGCCATCTCTCCTCTCTGTATGTGTATTTTCGCATACATAGTTATTATAACCAATAAACGCCAAGTTGTAAACAAACTAAAAAGGACTGCCGCATCGCGACAGTCCTTGCGTTATTTCCCTGTAGGACCGCAAAGGCGGGCACCCCCGCGGCACATGAAAGTATCCGCTTAAGGCTGCTTCCTTCCGGACCTGACCTGGTTCACAGGCTCCCATTGCGCAGGACCCGGCTCTACGATCCTACAGAGAAACAAATATATGATTTTATTAAAAAAGCCGCTCAGTGCGGCAGATTTTTAAGTGGCGGAGAGAGAGGGATTCGAACCCTCGGTACGGTTTCCCGTACACACGCTTTCCAGGCGTGCACCTTCAACCACTCGGTCATCTCTCCAAGGTTGAAAACTTAACTATTTTCAATTTTGCCAGCACATAAATATGCTTACAGTCACACGTAACTGCAAGTAATATTATACGAGCATCGTCGTTAAAAGTCAAGCGTTTTTTGTAAAAGATTTACATTTTTTTAGAAAAAAACTGCTTTCAGCCGTTCGCAGCCAGCCAAAAGCAGTTTATTACGCTTTAAATCTTATTGGAAAGCACCGTCATCGTCATTGTCGTCCTCAGCCGGCAGCAGCATTACAGCACAATCAGAGTTCAGCACCACGTTCTCCGAGGTACTGCCAAGCTCATCTCCGTTCGTCATGTCCGCGCCGGTCTTAGCCATCATAATCAGGCTCACGCCGTCACGCTCGCAGATTGCGCCGATTTTTTTAGAAGCAACGCCATGCGCAATACGGTAATCTGCTTCAATGCCAAAAATTTTCATCTCGTCGACCAGCTCCTGCAAAAACATCCGGGCGCTGGCAAACTTTTCTTTATAATCATGCTTATTGCGGCTGCGCTCAATCACATGCACAAACAGCACGCGTCCCACATATTCCCGCAGGCTGCGCACAACATTGAGTGCCTCCAGCGACTTACGCGAAAAATCAGTAGGAATCAGCACTGTCGCCAGCAGATTTTCTGTTACCTCGTCCTCCTCATCCTTGTTAATCAAAAGAGGAATTGTTGTAGCGCGTGCAAGCTCATAGGTCGTACTGCCCATCAGCGCACGCTTCAAAAAGCCCTTACGATGTGAAGCCACCAGCATCAAATCAATATCGCTCGTCTCCGCCAGCTGGCAGAGCGCATTACAGGTATCACCTACAGGTGTCGTTATGGAAATTTCCTCATAGCCTGCCTGCTCTATGTCATTTTTATACCCGGCTAAACGGCTAAGCGCTTTCTTATAGCGGCTACCGTCAGGGTCGGCGTCGTCGTCATCATCAAAAACGTGCGCCAGAACCACTTCCGTTTCCGTATCGGGGCATAGGCAGAACAGACACTCAGTCAATTTATCGGCCTGGGCAGACAAATCCGTCGCCAGCAGAACTCTAGTGAATGTACTCATCTAATTGCTCCTTAAAAAAGATATATAATAGTTTTATTTCGCCGCAAAGCAAAAAACTCCTGCTAACACTCCGGCAATTTATAAAATTACTGCCGGCCTGCCTATTCAGGGCATAAGAAAAATGGGCCTGCTAAAGACCCATTTATGGTTAGATTCATTATTCGCGATTTTTCTTCAGCATCTTAGCCAGCTCTACGATATCCTCTAAGGTGATATCGCTAGCAGCAGACGTTTCACTGCTTTCCTCTTCAAAATCCTTAAAGAACTCGCTAATCGGGCACTGCAACACCTGGTGCAGCTTAATCAGATTAGGAATCGTCAGGCCGGCGCGGCCATTTTCGATATTGCTTAAATGCGTCTGCGTAACCCCGATCTCCTTAGCTAAAGCGGTTTGAGAAATATGCTTGGTGATACGGGTCATTTTCACGCGAGTACCAATCAGCTTGTTATAATTCTCGGTATTCTTCTCGTCCATGCGAATGCCTCCTCCTTCAAAAATATATTTTTCTCTGTTTGGACATATTCTTAAACAACTAAATTATATCACACATATTCATTCAAGGCAATGGTTTTTTAAATTAACATAAGTTGTTAAACTTAGCACCTATTATTTTAGTATGCAGGTATAACGTAAAATGAAGAAAAACAACAATAAGAAAAAGGCGGACATTATTCTCTTTTGTAGAAAATAAGTCCGCTCTTTTAAAGTTTTTGGTTATATTTATGCTCTAATAAGCTTGCCCGGGTTCAGGATATTATTCGGATCCATAGCGCGTTTAATAGTCTGCATAATAGACATTTCTACCGGGTTGCAGTAAGCAGCCAGAGCATCAATCTTTTTCGCACCAATGCCGTGCTCGCCGGACAGGCGGCCGCCGATGCTGTAAACGTAAGCATAGCAGATTTTGTGGAATTCCTGCAGCTGCTTCTCCCATTCCTCGTCGGTCATATCCATCTTCAGGCAGTTGAAGTGCAGGTTACCGTCGCCGGCATGAGCCAGGCACATGCATTCAAAATCAAACTTCTTGGAAACATCCATCAGGTAATTCAGGCAGGTTGCAATCTGGTCAACAGGCACAACAAGATCATCAGAGGTAGAAACCTTGCTCTTAGCCTTAGAGCCCTCCAGACAGCTGCGGCGTACCTTCCATACGCGCTCGTCAGCCTCAACAACGTCGGTTGCACCGCAGGCAGTGCAGATTTCATCAAGCTGCTCCATCTTCAGATCCAGCTCGTCCTCATTGAAGGTTTCAACGGTAACGATAACGTAGCTGCCATCCTCATAATGCGGCAGACGCAGCTCAGCATAATCGCTGGCAGCACGTACAAAGCCGTTATCCATGAACTCTACGCTGGTCGGATTCAGTCCGGCCTTAATCAGCGCAGGCACAAGGTTAACTGCCTTCTGCACCTCAGTGAAGACAGCCAGAATATCAATACGATAAGGGCAAAGCGGCAAAAGCTTCAGCGTAGCCTTCGTAATAATGCCCAGCGTACCCTCGCTGCCCATCACGAGCTGGTCAAGGCAATAGCCGGTGCTGCATTTTTTCAGGCGGCTGCCCAGCTCAACGATTTCGCCGGTCGGAGTAACAACCTCAACGGAATAAACCTGATGACGCGTCGTGCCATAGCGCACAGCCTTGTTGCCGCCTGCATTCGTAGCGATGTTGCCGCCGATCATGCAGCTGTCAGCGCTGCACGGGTCACCGGCATACAGCAGGCCTGCTTCGTTAGCCTTGGCCTGAATCTCAGAGGTCAGCGCACCGGCCTCAACCTCCATATACATAGCTTCAGCGTCCAGCTTAAGAATTTTATTCATGCGCTCCATCATCAGCACAATGCCACCATAAACAGGAATAGCACCGCAGGAAACGCTGGTACCGGCACTGCGCGGAGTTACGGGAACAAGATATTTGTTAGCGATTTTCATGATGGCTGCAACCTCTTCGGTGCTGCCCGGCCATACAACTACCTCAGGCAGATGATGGTAATGCGGATCCGGCTCCTCGTCTGTTTTGTAACGCTCAAGGGTTTCAGCATCATTTTTTACATGCTCAGCGCCAACTGCGGCGCGCAGAGCCTCAAGGACTTCTTCGGTTACGGGATTGTAAGTGGTCATGTGATTATACACTCCTTTTCTACTTAGCTACAATGCTACATATTTACTTTACTAAAGACCATCAAAAAAACAGACGCAAGCCGCTGCTTTCTTAGCGACAATCTTAAATATTAAAGACCTTGCCAGGATTTAAGATATTATTCGGATCCCAAGCGCGTTTGATTTTTCTCATCAGCTCCAGCTCACCGCCAGACGTAAAGCGCTCCAGGAAATGTGCCTTCTTCGAGCCTATACCATGCTCGCCGGAAAGCCTGCCGCCATGCGCATAAGCGTAGGTGTAAACCTCCTCGGTAAACCTGCTCAGCTCAGCCTCCCACTGCTCATCACTCAGCTCCAGCTTGCACAGCACAATGTGCAGATTGCCGTCACCGATATGCGCATTAATACGCAGCGGGAAGGGATATTTGGCAACAGTTTTGATAATAAACTGAATCATATCACTCATCTCATCGACAGGAACGACAACATCGTCCGTCGTGCAAACCTTGCTGATGAGGCTTACGGATTCCAGACAGTTGCGGCGCATCATCCAGATACGCTCATCTGCCTCCAACACGTCGACAGCACCTGCCTCCTCGCAGATGCCTGCAGCCTGCTCCATCTTCATGTCCAGCTCATCCTCATTGAAGGTTTCTATCGTGATGATAACATAAATACCATCCTCAACATGCGGCGCACCGGCAAACTCCAGATATTCCGAGGTCGTGCGCACATTAGGATTATCCATATATTCTATACTCGTCGGCTCAATACCTGCTTTTATCAATTGCGGCACCACGCCGATAGCAGCCATCGGATCGTGGAAAATCGCCAGCATATCAATCTTATACGGCGGCAGCGGCTGCAGCTTCAGTGTTACCTGCGTAATAATACCCAGCGTACCCTCGCTGCCGATAACGAGCTGCTCCATGCAATAGCCGGTGCTGCACTTTTTCAGCGGCGAGCCAAGGTCGACAATATCGCCATAGGGCGTAACTATCTGCACGGCATAGACCTGATTGCGCGTTACGCCGTAACGCACAGCCTTGATACCACCTGCATTCGTCGCCAAATTGCCGCCGATCTGGCAGCTGTCGCTGCTCGAAGGGTCGCCTGCATAAAGCAGATTCTCCGCCTTCGCCGCAGCCTGAATATCCAGCGTGCGCACACCAGCCTGCGCCACCATGTACAAGCCTTCCTTATTCAGCTCGATTATTTTATTCAGGCGCTCCATCAAAAGCACCACGCCGCCCTTATCGGCAATCGCGCCATCCACGATGCCCGTACCGCCGCCGCGCACCGTCAGCGGAATGAGGTACCTGTTGCACAGCTTCACCACGCCGGCAATCTGCTCAGCATCGGCAGGCAGCACAACAACGTCTGGCAGATGAAAGCAGCGCTCGTCTGCCTCCTCATCCGTCTTATAACGGTCCAGCGTATCTGCATCAGTTTTGACGTAGCTTTCACCGAGCAGCGTTTTCAATTCATCTATAAATTCAGGAGTTACGGAATTATAATTACTCATAAATCTTCACCTTTTTATATACCCTCTCTGCCTGATAGGGAGAGCATTTTCGTCGCGCTCTTTTTACGATAGTACTTTTTAAAAGTCTCCCCTGTAAGGGGAGATGTCGCTATAAGCGACAGAGGGGTATATGCGCTCTTACGCATTAAATACCTTGCCAGGGTTCAGAATAAGATTCGGATCCCACGCACGCTTAATTCTGCGCATCAGCTCCAGCTCTCCGGCAGGCGTAAACTCTTCCATATACGCCAACTTCTTCGCACCAATGCCGTGCTCGCCAGCCAGACGTCCGCCCTGAGCATAAGCATAGGCGTAAACCTCTTCATGGAAGTCATGCACGATTTTTTCCCACGTTGCATCATCAAGGTCGCATTTGCACAGCACGATATGCAGGTTGCCGTCACCAATATGCGCATTGATTTTTACAGGAATAGGGAACGGATACTTGCTGCCGATATGCATAATCTCCTTAATCGTCGGCGCAATGCGGTCAACAGGCACAACAACATCGTCAGTCAGCGACACCTTGCTGACGAGGCTTATGGATTCCTGACAGTTGCGGCGCATCGCCCAGATGCGGTCGTCTGCCTCCAGAACATCGACTGCACCGGCAGCCTCGCACAGCTCGTCCAGCTGCTCCATCTTCATATCCAGCTCATCCTCGCTGAAGGTTTCCACCGTGATGATAACATAAATGCCGTCCTCATAGTGCGGCGCACCCTTAAACTCAATATAATCAGCGCAGGCACGCACATAGGAGTTGTCCATATATTCCATGCTCGTCGGATTCAGACCAGCCTGCATAATCTTCGGCACCACATCGAGAGCCTTGAACGGATCGTCGAACACAGCCAAAAGGTCAAAGCGATACGGCGGCATCGGCTGCAGCTTCAATGTTACCTTGGTGATAATGCCCAGCGTACCCTCGCTGCCCATCACGAGCTGCTCCATGCAGTAGCCGGTGCTGCACTTTTTCAGGCGGCTGCCCACCTCAACGATTTCGCCGGTCGGCGTAACCATCTCCAGGCTGTACACCTGATTACGCGTAACGCCATAGCGCACAGCCTTGCTGCCGCCGGCGTTAGTCGCCAGGTTGCCGCCAATCTGACAGCTTTCCGCACTGCAGGGGTCGCCTGCATATAAAAAGCCTGCTTCATTCGCCAGCTTTTGAATATCAATGGTACGCACGCCTGCTTCCGCAATGACGTACATCGCCTCCGTATTCATTTCAATAATTTTATTCAAACGCTCCATCAAGAGCACTATGCCGCCGCAGACAGCAATCGCGCCATCTGCCAGGCTCGTACCGCCGCTGCGCACAGTCAGCGGCACATTATATTTGTTGCACAGCTTCACAACTGCAGCAATTTCCTCAGCATTCGCCGGACGCACAACAGCCTCCGGCACGCGGAAACGACGCGGATCGTATTCCTCATCTGTCTTATACTGCTCCAGCTTCTCCGGAGACGTGAATACATTTGCTTCGCCTACGGCAGCACGCAGCTCCGCTAAAAACGGTTCGCTTACGGAATTATATTCCTTCATTTTATTTCCCTCATTTCTCAAAGCATTCAAGAGACACGCTGTCTGTCAGCAGGCAGCATGAGACTTATCTAATTTACTATTATATTACAAAATACGCTGTTTGTCTGCTTTTTATGTAAGAGAAATTAGTGCCTGCAGCAAAAAGAGCCGCTGCACTTGCGTGCAGCAGCTCTCGTTGTAGTTTTTATGAAATTAGAATTTACGTTGGTAGGAGATAGAAGCAATTTTAGTATAGCTGTCATAAGCATGTGCTCTCGCATACGCATCACCGGTATGACCTTTGAAGTCTAAATTGCCAACATCCATCCAGCCCAAGGCAACAGCAACAGTCTGCTTCTTATCATTGTAACGAGCACCGAGAGAATAGGTACGACGATTGCCGGTCGGTACTAAGAAGTCACCGCCATCGAAAGGAATGGAGGATTGGTCATAAGCAAAGCCAGCCATCACTGCATACTTATCGCTGATATTATGCTCTACGCCGATAGCATAGCGCCAGCCGTTAGACCAGTTTTTAGCAGATTCAGACTTGCTGGTAGCAGCACCAATAGCAGGAATACCAGGAATATCTACCAGAGGTCTATCGAAATAAACATTCAGCGCATCATAAGTGCTCCAGTTGGTACGTGTAGCATTCAGCTCTACGCGAGTTTTCTTGTCAAATTTATGATTATAGCCAATAGACCAGCTGTCTGGCAGAGTTACTACGCCATAAGCATTGCCAAAAACATCTGCTCCGCCAAAGCCAACACCGTAGCCTTTTAAATCAGCCTCTAAGGAATGCTTAATACGGCTGCGATAAACCACGCCAATTTCATTTTTATCATCAAAGGTATAGTTGGCAGCAGCGTTCCAGCCTAAAGCATAGCTTTCACCTTCAATTTGTGTAGTACCATTACCACCGCCCAAAAGAGTAGTATTGACATTCTTTTGCAGCTCCAGGCCAACGTAGTTGATTTCTGTACCAACTGCTGCACTCCACTTTTTGTCGAACTTATGCGCATAGGTCGGGGTAACACTTACGCCGTTTAGCTTAGAGAAAAATGCATTGGTAGATACTTTACTGTTACGTTCAAACTCAGATACCATAGCAAAGCGCGGGAAAGCGCCAATGCCGAACCATTCTTTATTATTAATCTGCTTTACGTAGTAGCTGCCCACTGCCCAGCCGGCATGAACCACATTTTTACCATACTCAGGCTTAGGATCTGCTACCAAATCTGCCTTATAGCTGCCATGCGGGCTCAGATAGGTAGCACTGCTCTTCATAACCTCGCCCTTTACTTTGGTGATAGAAGCAGGGTTATAAGCAACGTTTGCAGCATCATCCTCTGCAAACATACGCGCACCGCCCATAGCAACGCCTTCAGCAGACCATTCGTTAATTGCAAAGCCTTCTGCGCCAGCAGCCTGCGGAGCAAGCAGAGCAGCAGCCAAGCCTAAAGCCAAAAAGTGTTTCTTCATTTTGAGTACATCCCTTCTCACATTTTTATTACCTGCTACTAATTGTAACAGATTCGTGACGGGTGCGTACAAAATCTTTTAATCACTTGTTTTAATTACTTAATTAAACTTTCAAAGGAGCCTTTCTCGTTCAGCTCCTCGCCGGCTGCCTTTGCTGCCTCACGACGAGCAAAGTTGCGCTCCTGCAGTCTGCGCACCTCCTCCAGCGTCGGCACATTATCCTTCTCCCACGGCTGATATTGAATCGTCGTGCAGTGATGATACATCGCGTATCTGTCCTTAGCATCCGCTGCAGCCTCTGCTTCAGCCAGCGCCGCCCTTGCAGCCTCGTTCATTGGGAAGGACTGGTACGCCTCTGCCAGCAGCAGCGCTGCCTTATGATAATCCTCGGCAGCCGCCATGCTTTCAGCGATAAACTTCAGCGCATGGAAGCGGTAGGCGTTCACGCCCTCGTTGGCCTTCTCGCTTTCAAGCATCGCTCTCGCTTCGGCCAAAGCCTTCTGCTCCTCGCCGCAGCCGCGCATAATCTCCAGTCTGCGTGCCCAGATTGCGCCGCGGTCGGCACTGCGGAACACATGCTTATACTCGCGGCACAGCTTATACGCCTCGTCCAGATAAAACAGCGGCGCATCACCCGTGCCTGTCAGCTGCCAGACAATCTGTGCAATATCGCGCAGGCACAGCACCTTATGCTCCGCCTCGCTCAAGCCGAACTCCGGCGCATCGTCCATATCCGGCTGCACGTCCTTCACCGTCGCCAGCACAGCCATTGCACCCTCAACATCCTTCAAAATCATCAGCATACGTCCCACGTTGCTGCGGCATTTCCAGTCATCATAATCATTAATCAGGTTCAGCGGAATCGGATAATCACATTTCGCTACCTTCTGTACGTATTCCTGCCATTCTTGCTTTTGCATAATAAAAATCTCCCGTCACTTCATTCGCCCTTCAGCATTTTCAAAAATTCTGCTTCATCCAGCACCGTCACGCCCAAGGCCTGCGCCTTTTCGAGCTTGCTGCCGGCCTCGGCTCCGGCAATAACGTAATCCGTTTTTTTGCTCACGCTGCCGCTGACCTTGGCGCCCACATCCTGCGCCATAGTTTTGGCCTCGGCGCGGCCAAGCGTCGGCATCGTGCCGGTGAAGACCAGCGTTTTGCCAAAGAAGGGATTATCCTCGCTGCTGGCAGGCGCAGTGAACGTCATCGTCAGTCCTGCTGCCGCCAAGCGCTCCAGCAAATCGCGGTTCGTCGGCACGCTGAGCCATGTCACCACGCTTTCAGCAATCACGGCACCAATATCACGAATCGCTGCCAGCTGGTCTGCCTCTGCTGTCAGCAGAGCCTCCATGCTGCCAAACTCCACCGCCAGCGTTCTTGCCACCTTCGCGCCCACATGACGGATACCCAGAGCAAAGAGCAGCTTGTCCAGCTCATTCGCCTTGCTCGCAGCAATCGCTGCGAGCAGCTTGTCCGCAGACCTTTCGCCCATGCGTTCAAGCTTGAGGACATCCTCCTTCTTCAGGCTGTACAAGTCCGCTGCATCGCGCACCAGACCTGCATCCAGCAGCGCATTGATAACAGAAGGACCGCAGCCTTCAATATTCATCGCCTCACGACTGACGAAGTGAATCAGGCCCTCGCGCCCCAGCGCCGGGCAGTGCGGATTCGTGCAGCGGATAGCTGCCTCCGCGCCCTTACGCTCAACGCTCCAGCCGCAATCAGGACACTTCGTCGGTATCTCTACCTCTTTTTCTGCGCCAGTGCGCTTTTCCGTCACCACGCGCAGCACCTCGGGAATAATCTCGCCGGCCTTATTGATAAGCACCCTGTCGCCAATGCGGATATCCTTCGAACGGATAAAGTCCTCATTATGCAAGGTTGCACGGCTGACAACGCTGCCGCTCAGCTTCACCGGCGTGAGCACCGCCGTCGGCGTCAGCACTCCCGTGCGTCCCACGCGCCAGTCGATATCCTCCAGCGTCGTTTCTGCCTGCTCCGGCGGATATTTATAAGCCGTCGCCCAGCGCGGGTCCTTGCCTGTCGCGCCCAGGATACGCTGCTGATAAACATCGTTGACCTTGATAACAGCGCCGTCAGTATCATAAGCAAGTCCCTGACGCAGCTCGTTAAAATCAGCAATATATTTAATTGCCTCGTCGATATTTTCTACAACCTTATAGTTCTCACTGACCTTGAAGCCATAGCGTGCCAGCGCTGCCAGCGATTCGCTATGCTTCTCCCTTGCGCCCTCGCCTACAAGATAATAGGCAAAAAAGCTCAAGCTGCGGCTGGCCGTCACCTGCGGGTCAAGCTGACGCAGACTGCCCGCCGCCGCATTACGCGGATTGGCAAATTCGCTCTCGCCCCGCTCCGCACGCTGCTCGTTGAGCTGCATGAAGGCATGACGCGGCATATACACCTCGCCGCGCACGTCTAATAGCTCCGGCAGCATTTCGCCCTCCGGCGCCTTAAGCACCAGCGGAATGCTGCGGATAGTGCGCACATTCGCCGTAACATTTTCGCCGACCGTGCCGTCGCCACGCGTAGCCGCACGCACCAGCCTGCCGTTTTCATAAATCAGGCTGCACGCCAAGCCGTCAATCTTCGGCTCCATGACATATTCCACCCTGCTGCCCTCCGGCAGACCGCCTTTCACGCGCTCGTCAAAGGCACGCAGCTCCTCAGCAGAAAATACGTTGCCAAGGCTAAGCAGCGGCTCCAGATGGCGCACCTCAGTAAACTGCGAGGACGCGCGGCCGCCCACGCGCTGCGTCGGTGAATCGGCAGGTACGCTGTCAGGATACTCTGCTTCAATTTCACGCAGACGCACCAGCATCCGGTCATACTCGGCATCAGTAATCTCGGGTGCGTCCAGTACGTAATATAAATATTCATTATGACGGATTTCCTTGCGCAGGCGCTCTGCCTCCGCCAAATCCTTTGCTCTTGTATCGGCAAATAAATCCATTTCTGCCATAATTCTCTCTCCTAAACCTCAGTCAAGCCTGCTTAATTTACAGCATCAGATTTTTTCCAGCACTGCGTACTTCGTCAGCAGGCTGCGGATGCCGCCACCGGCAAAGGCCACCTTGACCTCCTGTCCGCCCTCGTCATCCTTGGCGCTGACAATCGTGCCCGCGCCCCATTTTTTATGGTTAACCTTATCACCGACATGGAAGCGTGCCACAGCACCCTCCGTCTTCGGCGTAAAGCTTTCCTTCGGCTGCAAGAACCAGTTGCCTGCCACAACCTTCGCCTTCGGCTTCGGTGCTACATCACGCAGCACTACGCGGCGCTGCACCTCCGGACGCTTATAGGTATCAACAAGCGTGTCCGGAATCTCCTTAATAAAGCGCGACTCCGGATAGAACATCGGCTGACGGCCATAGAGCATACGCATCCTGCTGTTGCTGATGAACAGATGCTTCTCCGCACGCGTAATGCCTACATAGCACAGGCGACGCTCCTCCTCAATCTCGTTTTCATTGAGCAGAGTGCGTGCATGCGGGAAAATACCCTCCTCCAGACCAACAAGGAACACCGTCGGGAATTCCAGACCTTTAGCAGAATGCAGCGTCATCAAGGTCAGCGCATCATCGCCCAGCTCCGCATCATCAATATCCGCTACGAGCGCAACATCGGACAGGAAGCCCTCCAGCGTTGCCTCCTCACCGTCACGCGCAGCCTTTTCTGCAAAGTCCTCCGCTACACGTAAAAATTCCTGCAGGTTTTCGATACGGCTCTTATCCTGCGGACTATCGCTGCTCTCCAGCTCTGCCAGATAGCCTGTTTTATCCAGAATATCCTCCACGAGCTGCTTCACCGGCGCCTCGGCTGCCTCGCCCATCAAATCAAAAAGAATCTCGCTCAGCTCATCCAGCTTATTAGCAAAGCGGCTGCTGAGTCCCGGAACATCTCCCGCGTTCGACACTACCTCGAACAGGCTCTGCTCGCTGCCTGCCGCATAAGCCTGCAGCTTGCCCAGCGTCGCATCACCGATACCACGGCGCGGCACGTTGATAATACGCAGCAGCGACAGGCTGTCGTGCGGATTAAAAATCAAACGCAGATAAGCGAGAATATCCTTAATCTCCTTGCGCTCATAGAACTTCAGACCGCCGACCATGCTGTAGGGAATACCGCTCTTAATCAAGGTTTCCTCGAAAACACGCGACTGCGTATTGGTGCGGTAAAGCACAGCCATATCGCCCAGCTTGGCGTTTTCCTTCTGCTGCAGCTCCTGTACGCGCTCAACAACGAAGCGCGCCTCGTCATGCTCGTCCGTCGCTTCATATCGGGTAATCAGCGAGCCTGCATTATTATTCGTCCACAGGCTTTTCGGCTTGCGTCCGGTATTATAGTCAATCACGGCATTAGCTGCATCAAGAATAACCTGCGTGCTGCGGTAGTTCTGCTCCAGCTTCACCATCTTCGCTTCCGGATAATCCTTTTCAAAGTCCAAAATATTGCGGATGTCCGCACCGCGCCAGCCATAAATGCTCTGGTCAGCATCGCCCACCACGCAGATATTGTGATGCTTAGCCGCAAGAATCTTCGTCAGCAGATACTGCGCATGGTTGGTGTCCTGATACTCGTCGACCATAATATAATCAAATTTATCCTGATACTTGTTGCGTACCTCTTCGTTTTCCTTGAACAGACGCAGCGTCAGCAGCAGCAGGTCATCAAAATCGACAGCGTTATTAGCCTCCAGCTTCTTTTGATAAGCAGCATAAATTTTTGCTACCTGCTGCTCATGAAATTCGCCTGCGGCCTGCGCAAATTCGCTTGGCGTCTGCAGCGCGTTCTTCGCGTTGCTGATATAGTTAAGAATCGTCGTATCCTTAAAGCGCTTGTCGTCAAGGTTCATCTCCTTGAGCACCTGCTTGATGATATTCTTCGTATCCGTCGTATCATAAATAGCAAAATTGTTGCTGTAGGTGCCCAGCTTGTCGATATCATAACGCAGCACACGCGCACAGAAGGCGTGGAAGGTAAACAGCCACACGCTTTGCGCAGCTGCTCCGGCAATGCGGTCCACACGCTCGCGCATTTCTCTGGCGGCCTTATTCGTAAAGGTAATCGCCAAAATGCGGTAAGGACGCACGCCCTGCTGCAAAAGATGCGCAATACGGCAGGTCAGCACCTTCGTCTTGCCGCTGCCTGCACCTGCCAAAATCAGCATCGGTCCATTAATAGTCTGTACTGCTTCTATTTGTTTTGAGTTCAATCCCTGCATAGTATCTGTCATTAGTCTGCTTCCTCCATATCCTCCCGGAATACCCTGTATCCCAGCCTAAATAAAAAACATCATTAGCCATTATATTATAACACAAAAAAGGCTCCTTAGGCGACCATCTATCCATAGCAAAATGCTAGGAAAATTATTGAGTGCAGTCTGCCAATATGTTAGAATATAAGCATCCTGTTAAGAAAAGAGGCTTATATATGGCTAAAAATAAAGCATTCGTTCCTGCTGAGGATTTAAGCAAATTATGGCGCGCCCTTATCGAATTCGATATGCTGCAGCCCGGCGACCGCATTCTCGTCGGTCTCAGCGGCGGCAAGGACAGCATGCTGTTGACCGCGATGCTCGCAGAAATCAAAAAATATTCGCCGATTCCCTTCGAGCTTGCCTGCTACACCGTCAACGGCATGTTTGCGCCCAATTTTCCCAAGGCCGAGCTGGAGGAATTCTGCGCTCGCTTCGGCCTTACGCATTACAGCGACGACGTAAACGTCATGGAGGCACACGCCAAAAAAGGCGGCAGCCCCTGCTTCACCTGCGCCTACTTCCGTCGCGCTGCCACCAACCGCCGCGCGAAGGAGCTGGGCTTCAACAAGGTGGCGCTCGCACATCATAATGACGATGCCGTAGAAACATTTTTCATGAATCTCATGACCAGCGGCCAGCTGCGCACCTTTCTGCCGGTAACACCGCTGTCGCGCAGCGGCATCACCGTACTGCGTCCGCTGCTCTATTACCGCGAGAGCGAAATCCGCGAGCTCGTCGCCAAGCTCGGTCTGCAGCCTATCAAAAACCCCTGCCCCTACGACGGCCACACCATGCGTCAGGATATCAAGGAGCATATCGCCAAGCTCGACGCGCTCTATCCTGATGTTTATGACCATCTGGCAGCCGCTATGCGCTGCAGCGACAAGCAGGAGTTGTGGCCGGAAAAGCCCGGCAAGGAGCTGCTCGGCAAATTTCATGCCTTTTGGGGACGCAAGAAAAATATATAATAATTTTCTGAAATTTCCTGTTGATTTTTTCCTCCGCCTTTGCTATAATAATTCTAACAGCTGTTGGAATTTACTGAAAGTTTAAGGAGGACATAACATGCTCAACATAGGCACTGTGAAATGGTTCGACCCGCTTAAAGGCTATGGCTTCATTGAACGCCGCAGCGGCGAAGACGTTTTCGTCCATTTCAGCGCTGTAAAAACTCATGGCTATCGCTGTCTTGATTCCGGTCAGCGAGTTTCCTATCAGCTGGCCAAGGGCAAAAACGGCCTGATGGCAATCAACGTCACACCGCTTGCCTAAAACAAGCTGTGTATAAATTCTCTCTTATTTCTTTTCCTATTTCTTTGTAAGAGGGAAAAAAGACCTTCCGTCCGATGTCAAGACAGAAGGTCTTTTTCTATGTCCAAATTTTATTTTTTCTTGCTGCTCTGCGGCTTAGCATCGTTGGCGTTAGCCAGCGGTGCCCATTCACGCAGCATATCCGCACAGGCCGAAGCATATGCTCCGGCGCTGCCGAACGCACCTGCGTCCTGCTGATACAGGCGCAGCACCTGAATATCATCATAATAAATATCAGCAGTGCTGCCATTATCATGGACTACAAAATGATTCGGGTTAATCGTTCCGCGCTGACGCACCTGCCACAGGCCGCCTGCCAGCATATAGGCACGGTACTTTGCCTTCGTATTGCCGATGCTCTGGCTGATATTAAAGCTCCAGCTGCCCTCCTTGACAGTCGCATGGTTATCGTCGGTAACAACAACATCCGGATGGATATTGTACTCCTTGAGCTGCTTCATCACGCGTTTCACGCGCTCCTCCGGCTCCGGATGACTGCTGAACAAGCCATACTTAGCGCCGCCGCCCTGCTTCGACAAATCATCAAGCTTCCACACCGTAATCAGCATGCTATACGGATTAAAGCCGGCAGCGATAGAGTTTTTCACACCCTCCTTATCTGCACCGCGCTCGTCAGTACGGCTGTAGCCGGCAAAAAGTGCCTGCTGCGCTGCCTGCACAAGGCCCATGCCCTGTCCCTTCGTCGCTACAATAAGTATCAGCGAGGTCCACATCTGCTTTTCAATCGCATTCACCGTATGCTTTTTCGCTACGTGGCCAACCTCATGGCCTAAAACACCGGAAAGCTCGGCATCCGTCGGCATATAATCGATGAGTCCCTTATAAACGTAGATGAAGCCGCCGGGACAAGCCAGTGCATTGACCTCATTGCAGTTCAGCACCTTGAAGGAATATGTCAGCTCATCGCGGCCGCACACCTTCGCCAGCCTTTGACCGATATTATTCACGCGCTCCTGCAGATACGGATCCTGCAGCACGCCATACTTCGCCTCCAGCGACTGTGCCGTCTCGCGCCCCATCTTTATTTCATCCTCAAGGCTAATCATCCCTGCCTCTGCCTGCTGTCCGCCAACAAAGAAGCTGCAGGCCATGAACACGGTCATCAAAAAACGTAATAGTAGCTTCTTCACTTTCTGCTCCCTTCTGCCCTCAGGCTCACAGCACAGCCTTTGCCGCTCTAAGCTCTGCAAGCTGCTCTTCACTATAGCCAAGCTCACGCAAAACCTCCTGCGTGTGCTCACCCAGGCGCGGCGCACGGCGAATAATCGCGCTCTGCGCAGCGCTGAACTTCACCGGACCGCCAAGGTAATGCAGCCTGCCCAAATCGCAGTCTGCCTCCTGCACGATGTCCTCCTGCTGCGTCAGCTCACTCTGCAGCGCCTCCTCCAAGCTGCACACAGGCGTCACGCAGAACTCCGCACCGCCGATAAGCTCCAGCCATTCGGCCTGCGTTTTCTCGGCAAGCTTCTGCTCTAGCAGCTGCAGCAGCTCGTCCTCATGCGCAAAATCATACTGCCGCTTTTCCAGCTCCGGACATTCGATTAAATCGCAGAAGCGCTGCCAAAACTTCGGCTCAATCGTGCCGACCGTCAGGTAACGACCATCCTTCGTGCGGTAGATATTATAATAATGAGCGATACGGCCAAAGGGCTTGTCGCCCGTCTCCGCACAGCCCCACAGCGCACTTGCACCTGTGACCTGCATAGACAGCGCCGTCGCATAAAGATTAACGTCCAGCCACTGTCCCTCGCCGCTGCGCTCACGCGCAAACAACGCCATGCTGATAGCACTCAGCGCATTCAGGCCGCTGCCAATCGCCGAAACCTGCACCTCAGAAACGCAGGCACGGCCAACATCATCAAGGCTGTTGAGTCCGGCCAAACCGATAACATTCAAATCATGCGCAGGCTTGTGGCACTTCTGCCCAAAGCCGGTAATCGAGCAGTAAACAAGCCGCGGATTGATTTTATGCACCGTCTCGTAATCCAGACCATAACGCGCCAGATAGCCTGGACGGAAGCCCTCCAGAAAAACGTCCGCCTCTGCCAAAAGCTTCAAAAGCAGCTCTCTGCCGCCCTCTGCCTTCATATTCAGCGCCACGCCACGCTTATTTCTGTTCAGCATCAGATGCCAAAAACTCATGCCCGGCTCCTTCTCCGGCCAGAAGCGACGCGTCGCATCGCCTGCCAAATCCTCTATTTTTATAACATCGGCGCCATAATCACCCAAAAGCATACCGCAGTATTGTCCAGGCAGCCACTTAGAAAAATCTATTACCTTTACGCCCTCTAAAAGCTTCACCAATATCACTCCTTATCTATATTCAGACCAGTTTGTATAAATATTCTACAAAAACACTGCTAAATCCTCTCTAAGTATTTGAAAAATTCCAGTTCAATGCTATAATAGTTAGGAGCAAGCTTACACTAACTCAAAATTTTTAAGCGAGGTATTTTTTATGCAAACTCGAAAGCTCACATCTGCCGCACTGCTCGTGGCCATCGGCACGCTGAGTGCGCATTTGATTTATATTCCGGCAGGCATTGCCAAATGCTTTCCGGTACAGCATGCCATCAACGTCATGGGAGCAGTGCTGCTCGGCCCTGACTATGCCGTAGCTATCGGCTTCCTTATCGCCTGCCTGCGCAATATGCTGGGCACAGGCTCACTGCTCGCCTTTCCGGGCAGTATGATTGGCGCTCTGCTTGCAGGACTGGCCTACAAGCGCTTTGCCACTATTCCTACGGCTATGGCCGGAGAAATTTTCGGCACAGGCATCATCGGCGGCTTCGTAGCCTGGATTATGGCAACACTGCTGCTGGGCAGCAAGGCTGCAGCCTGGTTCTTCATCCCGCCCTTCCTCGTCAGCACTATCGGCGGCAGCATTATCGCCGGACTGCTGCTCAAAGGCGGTCTGCTCAAGCAGTTTTCTGGCAGCAAGGCGGACAAATGATGGATTTTTCACAAATAGTCAACTGGCTGCTCTATGCGTTCAGCGGTCTTTGCTTCGGCATTTTCGCTTCACGCTACAGCGTGCTTTCAGCCGTCCATATCAAGCAAAAATATCATGAAGAAGGCCTGGCCTGTATCTTCGGCTGCCTGCCGCAGCTGCTTTTCATCATTACTACGTTTTTTCTTTTTCCTACGTGGTTTATCAGCAAAACCCCAACCGGCGGCTTCTTTTACTACGCAGTTCTGGCCTACTTTTTCAGCAAAGGTATGCGCCTAAATAACACTAAAAAATAAAGCAGGTGAAACTAATGACCCACACCCACAATCACACCCTTCCCCTTCCCGGTCATGAAAACGAAAAATATATCCAGCCTATGGCAGATATTTTTAAAGTGCTCAGTGACCCGACACGTATCCGTATTCTCTCCCTACTTGCGCACGAGGAAATGTGCGTAACCTGTATTGCCGAAGCTCTCAACATGACGCACTCTGCAATTTCGCATCAGCTGCGCCTTCTGCGTGCAACGAACCTCGTCAAGTTCGTCAAGGACGGCAAGGAGGTTATCTATTCTCTCGATGATGCGCATGTGCTCAGCCTTTTCGACCAGGCACTTGACCACGTAAAGCATAAGCTGGGATAATACAATACAGGAAGATTAAAGCCCGAAAGCCGGCAGCTCTGCCAGTTTTCGGGCTTTAATATTGTCCACTCTCTATTTCTCAGTCAGCTCTCTACTGCTTTTTCGCATTGAGCCAGGCTCTGATAATCTCGCTCTTTGAGCTAGCTGTCCAGCCTAAATCATCCACAGGCACGCTGATGTTGCCGAGCAGCTCACGCCGTCCGTCATTATACGGATATTTTTTTACATGCCAGATATAGTGATAGCCGTTGGCAGGCAAAAGCTCCATGCCCTCGTCGCTCATGAGATAATCGAGGAAGGCACGCGCCTCCTCCACATGCTCTGCGTTGCGCATAATCGCCGCGCAGGTCAGCATATTGCGGTTAGCATCCTTCACCACAGTGGCAAAAAGATGCGAATGCTGCCGCTCCAGACGCAAAGCATAATCCAGCGGCACCACAGCTACAGTTTTTTTGCCGATATATACCTTGTCGACTGCTTCACCAAAGCCAGACGTATATTCCGGCTCCTGCGCATTAAACCTGCCGGCATAGGCCAGCGCCTCGTCCTTGCCGCGCAGCTGCCACAGTGAGGTTATCATGCCGTAGCTTGCGCCGCCAAGATTAAAGTCTGCCAGTACGATTTCATCCTTCAGCTGCGGCGCCAGCAGCTCATCCATGCTCTCCGGCGCATAAAGGCCATAGGCATGCAGATTATTTTTGTTGCTCAAAAAAGCAATATAGCTCAGATACAGGCTCGTCCACTGTCCTGTACGGTTGCGTAGCTCCGCCGGAACCTTATAGGCCTCCTTGACGATATAGGGCTGCAAAATCTTCTGCTCATCGGCGAGAAAATACTCCTCCGACGTACCGCCCAGCCAAACGTCAAACTTATTCTGGCGCAGATAATCAAGCCGCTCCTTTTGCGTGCCGGCAGGGAGATAGCTGATTTTCACCTTTACGCCTGTCGCCTTGCTATAGTTTTCGGCAAACAGCTCCGTTATTTTCTTGCTCATACTGCTGCAAAGCATGAGCTGCTTCGGCTGTGGCGTTTGCTCCTGCCCGCAGCCTGCAAGCATAATTAAAAGCAGCAGCAGCGCTATGCTTTTTAAAAATATATTTCTATGCATCATGAATCCGCCTTTCTCCTGCTATTATAGCATGAAAAGCCATGATATACAAAAGGACGCCTGCTGAGCAAACGTCCATTGTATTTTCTTCTTAGTTTTTATCGAAAACCATAACTCTGTCAAAGTCCAGATATACCTTGGAGCCATCAGGAATAGCGTCCAGGTCTGCACCCTTCACGATAACGCGGATATCATGACCATGTACATTTACACGGTAATCAACAGCATCGCCAAGATAGAAGCGGTGCGTAAGCTGGCCCTCTACCTGACCGCCACTCAGCGACATAGTAATGTTCTCCGGACGAACGGCAATCGTAGCCTCGCCAGTAATCTTGCTGTGATTCGGGAAGGAAACATTGCTGCCCTTCAGGAATACGCGGTCGCCCTTAACCTCGCCGTCAATGAAGTTAACCAGACCGATGAAGTCCGCAACCATCTTGTTAGCAGGCTTGGTATAGATTTCATGCGGCGCACCAATCTGCTGCACAACGCCCATGCTCATAACAACAACGCGGTCACTCATAGCCATTGCTTCACCCTGGTCATGGGTTACATAAACAACGGTAATGCCAGTTTTCTTTTGAATTTCCAAAATTTCAAAGCGCATAGACTCACGCAGCTTCGCATCCAGGTTGGACAGCGGCTCGTCAAGAAGCAGCAGGCCCGGCTGTGCTACCAGCGCACGTGCCAGCGCAACACGCTGCTGCTGGCCACCGGAAAGCTGATTAGGATAACGCTTGCCATATTCACCCAGATGTACAAGCTCCAGCATTTCCTGAACACGACGTTCACGCTCAGCCTTGTCTACCTTTTGGATTTTCAGCGGATAGCCAACATTTTCAGCTACAGTCATATGCGGCCATACAGCATAGGACTGGAATACCATGCCGATGTCGCGTTTTTCCGGCGGAGTAAAGCTGCTCTGGATAGAAGAGCTTACGCAATGGTCGCCGATATAAATTTCGCCCTCAGTTGCGCGTTCAAAGCCTGCAATCATACGCAGAGTCGTGGTCTTGCCGCAGCCGGAGGGACCGAGGATGGAAACAAATTCGCCATCCTTTACAACTAAATTAAAATCATTTACAGCAGTTACGCTGCCAAAACGCTTAAATACATGCTCAATTCTTACCTCAGACATTTATTTGTTCACTCCTTGTTAAATACCAACGTTACCCTTGGAAAGCTTGTTCAGAATCAGGTTGCCAATCAGGACAATCATCAGAATGATTACAGAAAGCACGGATGCGTTCTGAGTATCAGCATAGGTCTGCAGTTCATACAGCAATACGCCGATGGTTTTGGTGTCACTACCGTACAGCAGCAGGGACATGGTCAGCTCGTAGAAGGACGGCATGAAAATCAGGAACCAACCTGCAATTACGGAAGGAGCAATCAACGGAATGATGATGTCCTTGCAGCAGCGCAGCCAGTTAGCACCAGAGTTCAGAGCAGCCTCCTCCAGAGAAATGTGTACCTGACTCAGAGCAGCGGCAATAGTGCGCACGGACATAGTCATGTACTTAACCAGATAGCTGACGATAATAATCCACATTGTGGAATACATATTCAGGCCGAAATTACCGCTAAAGGTAATAATCAAAGCCAAAGCGATAACGATGGACGGAGTAGAACCGCCAATTACTACCAGCAGGTCAGGAATGCTGCGGCCTTTGATTTTTGTCTTAACAGCCAGATAAGCAACAAACAGGCTGACAAGAGTACCAATGGTAGCAGCAATAACACCGTAAACAACAGAATTCCAGACGCTTTCCATATACTGTGCACTGGTAATAACAGGAATCCAAGGTTCAATACCGATATTAGACCATTCGATAGGCTTAGACATGGACTTCAGGAAGGAAGTCAGCACGATGGAGCCTAAGGGAATAATTACAGCAATTGAGCCATACAGACCTACTGCAAAGAAAGCAGGCCATTTCCATTTGCCAAGCTCAACAATGTTAGGACGGGTAGATTTACCGGAAATAGTGGTGTAATCCTTGCGGCCCATCATCCAGGTCATGCCCATCAGCAGGAAGTTGGCAATAAACATCAAAGAAGCAGCCAGAGCGGTGGAATCACGCACACCGGCATCATCGCCCATATAAATATAGGTTACGATACGCGTAGTCATAACCTCGATATTACCTGGCATACCAACAATGGAGGGAATACCGAAGCAGGAGCCTGCCGCAATGAATACCAGCAGACCACCGGCAAGAATAGACGGTGCCATCAGCGGCAAGGTTACGTCCAATACAGTACGCAGCGGAGAAGCACCACTTACACGCGCAGCCTCCTCCAAGGTCGGATCCATCTTCTCCATAGCACGAGAGATGGTAATGAAGGCAAAGGGTGAATAGAACAATGTCAATACCCAAGCCAGACCCCAGAAGGTGTAAATATCAAAGGGCGCTGTTTCCAAGCCAAAAATAAACTTAAAAACGTTATTCAGGTAGCCAACGCTAGGATTCAGAAGCTGCACCCATGCGATTGCGCCAACATAAGGCGGAATCATATAGCTGGAAACCAAAAGAGTACGGAAGCCTTTTTTGCCCGGCATGTCGGTACGGCCAACAAGCCACGCCAGCGGAAAAGTAATAATAACGCTGGCAATCATAACCATCAGAGACAGCTCTACGGTATTAGTCAAGGCCTTCCAGTTGACGTCCGCGCTGTACACATTACGGTAATTTTCTAGGTTAATAGCACCATCCTTAACAACGCTGTCAAAAAGCAAAATTCCCATCGGGAAAATTACAAAATAAAGCAGCAGCAGAACGGATAGTGAAATGACAATAGTTTTACTGTTAATTCGTGATGAAAGCATGGAAAGTAAGGTTCTCCTTCCCTAAAATCTAAAAAATAAAGTAGTATTTCAATCTAAACTATAAAGCAGGAAAAACAGGGAGCGCCAAAGCGTCCCTGTTTTGCCTATGGATTACTTTAACAGGTATAATTATTTGTCCATAACGCGTTTACGGAACTCTTCCTTGATTTGAGCGTTATTATCAGCCAATTTTCTCCAGTCAACTTTAATCTTGCTATCGGTCAGACCCTTAGTAGGAACGGAACCAATCGGTTCTTTAACGTCGCCACGAACAGAGTGCATCCAGCCCTTAACAACTGCTTGCTGACCTTCTTTAGACAGCCACCAGTCAACCAATGCTTTTGCACCTTCAGGATTCTTGGTAGTATTGAAAATAGCGATAGGAGACGGAACTTGGATTACGCCGTCACTCGGATAGATAACTTTCAGCGGCTCTTTCTTGGTGTTAGCAAGCTTCAGGATGTTTTCTTCCAGAATCATTGCTGCTGCATATTCGCCGGTCAACAGCTTGTTTTGAATAGCGGAGTTGCCTTCTTCAACACGCAGGCCGTTAGCTTTCAGCTTGTCGAAGTATTCCCAGCCATATTTGTCAGCCAGAGCGCCAACTGCTACATAAGCAGTGCCGGACAGCATCGGGTTAGGCATAGCAATTTTGCCTTTCCATTTCGGATCAGTCAGATCAGTCCAGTTTTTCGGAGCGTCCTCTACCTTCAGCTTATCAGCATTGTAAGCAATAATCATGTTGCAGACACGAACTGCATACCAGGAACCATCCTCTGCTTTATCATTGATCAGGTTAGCCTCTTCTTTGGATTTGTACGGAAGCAGAAGATTTTGATCCTGCAGCTTCAGGTAGTAGGAAGGATCAGCAACCATCAGAACGTCGGCAGCAATCTTTTTAGCTTTGATTTCGCCGGTAATCTTGGTAACAACTTTTTCAGTACCGCCCTGGAACCAGTTAACCTTCATATCGGGGAATGCTTTAGCAACATTCGGTTTGCACATATTGTCAATAATATCAGGATAGATGGAGGTATAAACCATCAATTCACCTTTAGTGCCACCAGCCTTGTTATCAGCCTTTTTGTCACCGCCGCCGCAGCCAGCCAGAGCTACGGACATTGCTAAAATCGCTGCTGCGCCAAGCATCCATTTAGACTTTTTCATTGAGAAACACTCCTTTTCGAATCATCATTGTTATACATAAACGTAGTGTAACATCCATTCTACACCTATATTTGATAAATTCGCTACAGGAGCGTTTTCCCCTGCTTACACTTTACACTTTTTTAACATATTTTTTACTTTTTGTGTCACTTTTACGTTATTTAGACGGACATTCCACCACGAAATTACATTTGACGTTTATTGTCCTATGTGGTCGTTTTGCGTCCCGCTTTATTTCGTGCAGATATAGTTCAGCTCCCACGCCGGAACATAGGGATGCTTGCGCAGATAGATTTTGTACTGCGGCACTATTTCCTGCAGCAGCAGCGGCAGGCGAAATAGGTCTACATCATAATGATAGGCAGCGATAAAAAGCTTCGGCGCAGCTTTCTGCAGTGTTTCCCTGCCGCCTGCCAAAGCCTGCAGCTCTGCTCCCTCCACGTCCATTTTAATCAGGCTGACCTCACGTCCCGCTGCCAGCGCATCTATTGTCGTTACTGGTACAGTTTTTTTCTCCGCGCCGATAAAAGTCGACTGACGGCCACCGCTGTCACTGAAGCCAAGCTCGCCCTGCTCGCTCCAGATGCCTGCCTCATGCACCTCCACGGGCAAGCCGCGCTCCGCCAGCTCCTCTGCCAAAACGCGCAGCTTGCGGCAGTTACGGCGGTCAGGCTCCACCGCCACCACCTCGCGCCACTCCCAGTCCGTCAGCTCTCCGAGCTCACGTATCGTATCGCCGTTATAAGCGCCCAAGTCCAGATAAACCTCGTCCTGCGCAGGTGCCAGCAGCTCACAAATATCATCCACACGCTGCGTCTCACACGCAAAAAGGTACTTGATTTTGCCGCTGAGCTTATAATTGAGCGTCGCGCTGAACACCTCGCGCGACCTGTCGTCAGCCAACAGGTCATACGCCGCCTGCAGCTCCGTTTCGTACCTTTGCAGCCACGCGTTGCTTACCGTCTCCTCTTCCTCGAACAGCGGCAGGTGCGGCGCAACAACCTCCTGCTCTGCGTCCAGCTCAGCAAAGCGCTGCAGCACCTCAGGCCTTTCGCTCGCAAAGGCGATAACCACGAGCAGCTCCTCGCCCAGACGCTCCTTCAGAGCGTCATAGCGCTCCACCGTAAAGCCGCGGAACTGCTGTCCGCGTACAAATTCATCGCTGGCAAATACGCCCTGCACCTTGACCTTATTTTCCTCACACCAATCAAGAATCTTATCTGCTCCGTTGCCCATACCATAGAGCACCAGCGGCTTTGCGCACTCGCGCATTCTTTCCCAAACGCTCTTTGTTTCTTTAATAAAGCTTAACAAAGCCTGTCACAACCTTTCTCACAAAAATATCGGTAAGCAGATGCTTCCCGTCGCATTTATCCTTATATATTTTAATTATACACTATCTTGCTAGTGACTGTACGGTCTAAATATGCTAAAATAGTATTAATAAAAAAAGTTTTTTCTACTAATACAAAACTCACGGAGGTTTATGACATGTCACTTTTGGAATCTGGCGAAAATTATCTCGAAACTATTCTTATTCTCGGCAAACGCAACGGCAGTGTCCGTTCTATAGATATCGCAGAAGAAATGGGCTTCACCAAGGCCAGCGTCAGCCGCGCCATGAGCATCTTAAAGCGCGATAACTATATCATCATGGAGCCTGACGGACGCATTCTGCTGACTAAGGACGGTCAGAAAAAAGCCGCGGCTGTTTATGACCGCCATGTAACGCTCACTCGCTTCATCAACGAAATCCTGCATGTTGATGAAACTATTGCCGAAAAGGATGCCTGCCGCATCGAGCACATCATCAGCCCTGAAACCTTTGCCGGTATCAAGGCTATGCTGAAAAAATAACCTTTAGCTATGCTTCTAGGAGGTCTGCTATGAAAAAGCTTCTCACGTTTATGCTCACATTCATCATGCTGCTCTGCGTCAGCGTTTCCTGCTTTGCTAACAAGCCCTATAAGCATCCAGACTATAAATTCACAGCAGTAAAAGAGGTTCATATCACGCAGATTGATAATCTTGAAGGAGAGCCGTTCCGCCACTTCAATGCTGACGAAAATGCTGAACCAAAGGTGCTCGCAGCTATTTTGCAGGCTGCCGGCAAGCAAAAGCTGATTGCTACGGATGAAACAGCTAACCCCCTGCCTGAATATAATAAGGATAAAAGCGTCCGCGCTAATTATGCGCCCAAGGATATTGAGCTGCGCGTAACCATCAACCACTTCGGCTACAGAACCGTTTTTGTTCCCGGCCGTTACGAGGATTACACGACTACAGAAACACATTACTACTATGACAAAGAGGGAAGACGCCAATCCTGGACGGAAGACGTTGTCCGTCAGCGCTGGGTTCCCGAATCAAAATATCCGTATGCTTATATGAGCCTTATCTACAATTTTTATGATTTAAGCAACGGCACACTTATCGCCTCCTACAGCGATAACCGCAGCCGCGACTACGAAAATGACCCGGCAGACGGAATGCTTGGCCGCTCTGTAAAGGACTGCTTCAACAAAATCTTTAAAAAATAACTATCCATAAAAGAAATTAATGCTTGTGCAAAGCTTCGTCCAGAAGAATATTTTGGTCAAACTGCGCACAAGTATTTTTTTATGCCAAAATATAATAGGAAATCGTATTATTACCCTTGACATGTCATATAGACGTGATATAATACAAAGAAATAGGGTAGTTAAAAACCCTATCGTATTTTCGATGATTATGAATATCAAAGGAGTGCTTTAAACATGAAAAGCTTGAAAAAATTTGCTGCTGCATCTATGACCTGCGCTGCACTGTTGGGCTTTGCCGCTACTTCCCACGCTGCATATCAACTGAACGACGAAGTTAAGGACGCTACCCCGGCTCTGCTGATGGCATCCCAAGTCGGTGTAAAAACTAATGTAAATCCTGCTTTGGCTAACCTGCCGGACAAAGATGCTATCGTAGTAATGAGCTTCGGTACCACCTTCAAAGATAGCCGTGAAAAAACCATCAACCCGACCGTTGAAGCTATCAAAGCTGCTCATCCTGGCGTAAAGGTTGTTACCGCATATACCTCTCATATCATTATTGACCGCGTAAAAGCTAACGAAGGCATCACTATTCCGACTCCGGAAGAAGCTTTAGCTCAACTGAAAGCAGAAGGCTATACCCGTATCGCTCTGACCTCTCTGGACATCATTCCTGGCATGGAATATGCTTATAAAGATGCTGTTTACAACCTGCATAAAAACGACTTCAAAAAAATGACCTTCGGTACTCCGCTGATGTACTGGCAAGGCCAAGAAGGTCAAGCTGACGATATTACTGAAACCATGAAGGCTCTGTCCACCCAGTTCCCGAAAACTGGCAAAAAAGACGCTATCCTGATCATGGCTCACGGTACTCCGCATCCGTCCAACGCTTACTATGCAGTAATGCAAGACCGCCTGAATGAGCTTGGCTACACCAACGCTTACATCTTCTCCGTAGAAGGCTGGCCGCATCTGGACACTGTTGTTCCGCAGCTGAAAGCTAAAGGCATTAAAAATGTAACCATGATGCCGCTGATGATGGTTGCTGGCGACCATGCTAACAACGATATGGCTGGTGACGAGCCTGATTCCTTCAAGTCTCAACTGTTAGCAGAAGGCTTCAAAGTAAGCACCTACATCCATGGTCTGGGTGAAAATGCTGCAGTGCAAAAGCTCTTCGTTGAAAGAGCAAACGAATCCTGGGACGCTCTGCAAGCTAAATAATTCCAGCTTTCTCGATCATACTTTCTAATACAAATACTCTCCGCCTCAGCTTGAGCACGGAGAGTATTTTATGTTAAACTTACTTGTAAACTAAAAAACGAGGTGCCAAAAATGGACAACAAAAAAGCTATGGTGGTTATCAGCTTTGGTTCCACCTTTGACGAAACCCGTACTCATGACATCGGCGGTATCGAGCAGGCACTTGCCGCTGCCTTTCCTGCCTATGACCATTTCCGCGCATTTACTTCGGTAATTATCCGCAAACGTCTTGCTGAACGCGGCATCAAAATTGATGACACCGAAACCGTGCTGAAAAAGCTACAAGAAAAAGGCTATGAGGAGGTTATTCTTCAGCCTACGCATCTTCTGCATGGTGAAGAATTTGAGCAAAAGGTGCTGAGCCTGCAAGAAAAATACGCCCATGCCTTCAAAAAAATACGCATCAGCCATCCTTTAATCGACAGTGATGATGATTTCAGCCTGGCCGCTTCTGCCATCGCCGCTCAAGTACCCACGCTCGCAGACGACGAGGGTGTTGTCTTTATGGGCCACGGCACACCGCGTAATAACAATAAGGCGCATGGCTATACCTATGTCAAGCTGCAAGAGATTTTCGATAAGCTGGGCTTCCCCGCTATCGTCGGCACCGTCGAAGAGGAGGATACACCAAATCTTGAAGCCGTGCTGGAAAAGCTCAAGGAGCGCGGCTACAAGCATGTGCATATGTATCCGCTGATGGTAGTTGCCGGCGACCATGCCAACAACGATATGTACGGTGACGAGGACGACAGCTGGAAGACGCAGATCGAAGCTCTCGGCATCAAGACTACCGGTCATCTCTGCGGTCTTGGTCGTGCAAAGACAATTCAAGCGCTTTATGTGCAGCATGTACTGCGTGCACTGTCTATTTAAACTAGACATTTTTTAGTTAAAAAACCTGTATCCTTCTCAAAGTGTAAAGAAGTATACAGGTTTTTTTGTTGCTTCTCCTTCTTTTCGTATGATATAATTGAATTACCAAAATTTTTTGTGCAACATTTTCAAGGAAGAAAGGATGATGCAAATGGGTATTACAATTTCTGCACTGGTAACTTTTTGGGTAGGTTATCTGATCTACAAAAAGTTCAAACCCCAACCAGTTCTGTTCATGGGTGGCATGATCATGATGTACCTGGCAAGCGTTTTAGGCTATGGTCAGATTCTTGGTGCTAAAGCAACAACTGGTTCTGTCTTCTTCGATGCGTTCGAATTTATTCGCGCAACCTTCAGCTCCAACGTCGGCAAGCTGGGCCTGAACATTATGTCCGTAGGCGCTTTCGCCAAATATATGGATAAAATCGGCGCTTCCCGCTCCCTCGTTCGTCTGACAATCAAACCGCTGATGGCTTTAAAATCGCCTTATCTCGTAATGAGCGGCACCTGGGTTGTTGGTATGCTTATCGGTCTGTGCATCAACAGCGCATCTGGTCTGGCTATGCTGCTTATGGTTACCATGTTCCCGATTCTTCTCGGTCTTGGTGTGAGCCGCCTGTCTGCAACCGCAGCAGTTGCTACTACCCTTTGCTTTGACTGGAGTCCTAGTGACACCGGCACTATCCTCTCCGCAGAGACTGCAGGCGTTGATCCTGTATTCTACTGGAGCCATTATCAGGTACCTATCGTTGCCGTTGCCTTCGTTGTTGTCGGCGTACTGCATTACCTGACTCAGAAATACATGGACAAACGTGATGGTCATGTTGTTAAACCGATTGAAGTAGAAAGAGTTCAGGACGAAGCTGATAATGCTCCGACCGCCTACGCAATTCTGCCGATTATTCCGCTGGCGCTGATTCTTTGCTTCAGCTCCCTGTGGATTACCTGGATTAAAATGAACATCGTTATGGCTATGTTTATCGGTCTGTTTGTTGGCGTTATCTGCGAATTCATCCGCTGGCGCGACGGCAAGAAGGTTTTTGGCGATGTGCAAACCTTCTTTGACGGCTTAGGCCTGCAGATGGCTAACGTTATCACCCTGGTTGTTGCTGGTCAGACCTTCGCTAAAGGCCTGCTTTCCATGGGCGCTATCAACACCCTGATCGACGGCAGCAAAAACTTAGGCTTCGGCCCGATGTCTATGATGCTCGTAATGGTTGCTATCATCGCTGTATCCGCAGTTGTTATGGGCAGCGGCAACGCTCCGTTCTTTGCCTTCGCCGCTCTGACCCCGGCAGTTGCAGCCCACACCGGTCTGCACCCCGTACTGATGCTGTTGCCGATGCACTTTGCAGCTTCCATCATGCGTAACTGCTCCCCGATTACCGCGGTTATCGTTGTATCCTCCGGTATGGGCGAGGTTTCCTCGTTTGATCTTGTTAAACGTACTGCTATTCCGATGGCAGGTGCTATGATTACCACTATCGGCATGACCTTCTTATTCTACTACACCGGCTGGTAAGAAGAGCTTTAGTAAGTTATTTTAAAGTTTATACGTAAGATAAGCCCCCGCTTTTCACCTACGTGAGCAGCGGGGGCTTTCGTGAAAGGAGTCCCTATTATGTTTATCTGCGATTGTCATTGTGACACACTTACCGAATTATACAAGAAAGGCACCAGCATTTACGCCAACGACCAGCATTTTGATATCCAGCGTCTGATTGCGCTCGGCGGCGGCCTGCAATTCTGCGCTATTTATGTTCCTACTCAGGAATTCCGCTATTACGGCGGTCTGCGCTACACCCTGCAATACCTCGACAAGTACCTGCAGGAGGTAAAAAAGCTGCACGTTGACGGCATCGACGTGCTGCAGGTGCGCACGAAGGAGGACGTTGCCGACGTGCTTAACCACAAGGCAGCAACGCTGCTGGCTATTGAAGAGGGCGGCGCTATCGACGGCAGCCTGGAGGCACTGCGCTGCCTGTATGAGCTTGGCGTGCGTGCTATGACGCTCACCTGGAGCAACCGCAACGATATCGCTGACGGTGTCAACGAAGAAAAAAGCGGCGGCGGCCTGACCGTCTTTGGCCGTCAGGTTGTCGCAGAAATGAACAAGCTGGGTATGCTTGTCGACGTTTCCCATATCGCTCCTGCCGGCTTCTGGGATGTTATCGAAGCCAGCACCAAGCCAATTATCGCAACACACTCCAATGCGAAGGCTCTCTGCCCGCATCCGCGTAACCTCGACGACCAGCAGATTAAGGCTATCAACGAAAACGACGGCCTTATCGGTATCACCTTCGCCGGCCAATTCCTTGAAAATGATTACAACGATGCCTGCATCGAAAGCGTTTACCGCCATATCGACCATATGCTGAACCTCATGGGCAACGATGACCACATCGGCTTCGGCAGCGACTTTGACGGCATCAGCCATCCGCCCTATAATATTCAGGGCGTACAGGACTACAAGCCGCTCGTCGACTTCCTCGCGACCAAATACAGCGACAGCACCATCGCTAAAATCACCCACCAGAACGTACTCAGCCTTTTAGGCAAGGTACTGTAAAAACGAAAAAGAATGCCGCATAGCTGCAGGCGCTTCTCTACCCCTAGAAGAAACGCCCCAGCCATGCGGCAATTTTTTTATGCTCTTTTAAATCTTTACGTCAAGCGAAGCGCTTACGCCAACGCCCTGTACGCGGTTAACATCTCTATACGAAACATTGTCGACAGGAATCAGTACCTTGCAGCGCACGCCTAAAAGCGTCTGTTCAATCATCAGCGCTGCCTTAACCTGGTCAACCTTCGACTGCGGGCCCGACACCTGTGCTGCACCAGCACGGCTGCCATCGCCTACAGAAATAATCGGCACAACCTTCGTGGCATCTGTCGTCCCTACGCCATATTTCATCGTTACCTTGTTAATAGCATCGTTCAAAGCCGGAGCCGTAGCATCAACAACGTAGCCTACTGCACCGCCCTTGAGCACCTTGTCTAAAATACCGGCCTGCGCCGACGGCATACTATTGCCCAAAATAAAGCCTGCTGCCAGTGCCGCAGCAATCCATTTCTTATTCTGCATCTGCAAGTACCTCCTCTGTTATTATCTTTACTTATATATTATTCGACAGTACCCGCAAAATGCCTTGCGTAAATTTTGTGAAATTATTTGTTTGCTACCATCAGTCCATCATATTGCGCATTATACGGCACGCGCTGCTGCACCTTGAGCACCTGTCCGGGATAAACATGCAGCGTTTTTAAGTCGTTGCTGCTTTGAATACGATACATTACCTCGCGTACATCCTCATTCTCAGACGTATGTGCACAAGCAATATCCCACAGCGTATCGCCATGCTTTACAACAACCACAGCCTCACGATAATACGGAGTTTCTCCAAAGAAAAAATTAAAGCAAGCAAACAGTATACATGTGCAGCAGAATCCGACTAAAAAAGCTTTCATATTTTTCACCACCTGACAAATTTTTGTTTGTCTATATTTTAATACAGCGGACGAACTTTGTCAATGGTTTTATGAATTTTTGTTTGTCTTTTTCTGAGCTTTTGCGAACATATTACTAGATTCTCATATCTATACTGTTTCACACATAAAAATTTGCTGACAGCCAGCTGCCAGCAATCTCGTAAGCCTTAATGCACCACCCACATATAAAACGGAATCACCACAATCGCCAGCACCGTGCTCACCGCTGTGAGCATCGCCGCGTACTTGTAGTCACCACCATAGCTTTTAGCGACAATAGCCGTGTTCGTCATTGCCGGCATCGCCGCCATAATAACAAAAACCTTTTCCATCATCGGCTCAAGATGGAAAAACGGAATAATCAAAAACACAATCCACGGACAGATAAGATAACGCCCGAGCATTGCTGCTACAAGCTCCTTACCTAAGGCAATCTCCTTCCAGTTCGTCTTGCTCATCGCAATGCCGATAAAAAGCATCGCCAGCGGTGTCGTCATGCTGCCCAGATAATGGAAGGAACGGAAAATCGGCTCCGGCAGCGACCATTCCAAAAGCACCATCGCCACGCCCAGCATAAAGCCCATAAGCGGCGGTGACATAATGCTGCGCAAGGTTTTCCAGCTAAACAACGGCGTTTCCGTGCCGCTGCAGGTTGCCAGATCGTGAAAGGCAATCGTCCAGAACAGTGTCGTATTAACCATGTAATAAATCATGATATATGGTGCGCCCGCATCACCAAAGAGCGCAATGCCCAACGGCAGGCCGATGAAAATCGTGTTGGAAAACGCCACGCACGTTGAAAAAATTCCCTGATGCGCACGCGGTACGCCAATCATTCTGCCTAGAAAAATGCTGATAAAATAGCCTGTAAGCATCGATATCAGCGGCACTATGAGCCCGTGCGACAAGCTGATAAGCTGATCGTGCTTGAACTGGCTTAAAATATTCGTCAGCATATACGTCGGCAGGCAGACATAATTCACAAGCCGCGAAATCAGCGCCACGCTTTCTTCGCTGAACCAGCCTTTGCGCTCCAGATAAAAACCGACTGCCACCATAATCAGGATGGTCAAAATGCCATTAAAGGCGTGTAAAACTATTTCCATAATGTGCCCCTCATAAATAAAATTTACCGAAGCCTATACGACTTCGGTATTTTTCTTAGTTCTTGGATTTTTTTACTTCTTCTAATTTATTTTTCATCCAGTCAATCATGGCTACCTTGCCGAACTCATGCCATGTTGCGCATTCAGTATTTTTGGCAATATACTCGTTCCACTTATCCTGATTAACGTTTTCTACCTCCATCAGGTTCATGATGCCGAAGCCGCTGCGCCAGATCATATCATCCATAGAGGTAAATTTGCTGTTCTCCTGCAAGAATTTTGGGTTGAAAATCTCCTGAAAGCTCACCTTGTTCAGAATCTTCGCCAGCTCCTGATCCTCAGTGAAAATTCCCAGATAATATTTAAAGGTTTTATCTAATTTATTCTTTTCCATGCTTCATCCTCCAGAAAAATTTTTCGTAAGCCTGCCTCACGGCAGCATATATGTTATTGTAACACAAAACCACGACAAATGGCACTACTATTTTCTAATTTAAAGCTAAATGTAACAAAAAAGGAAATCCGCACACTAAAGCGTTGAATTCCTAGTAAAAGCATAGTAAAATAAGGTTTATAAGAAAGGTTGTGACAGCATGAAAATCTCTACCAAAGGACGCTATGCGCTGCGTCTGATGCTAGATTTGTCGATTAACCATACAGGTTCCTATATTCCCTTAAAGACCATCGCGCAAAGGCAGCATATTTCCGATAAATATCTCGAGCAGATTATCCATCTTTTGAGCAAGAACGGCCTTGTGCAAAGCGCTCGCGGCGCTATGGGCGGCTATCGTCTTGCACGCACGCCTGAGCAATACAACGTAGGCGAAATCCTGCGCATTGTCGAAGGCAGTCTGGCACCTGTGTCCTGCCTGGATTGCGCTACGCCCTGCGATAAGATTGACTCCTGCATCACCATCGGTCTCTACAAAAAAATTCAAGACGCGATTGATGAAGTGGTGGACCACATCACGCTGGCAGATATGATTAATGAATATCGCAGCAAGCATCAGGATAAGCCTAATTATATGATTTAAGAGCAAGCCTGCAAGCTATGCTGGCAAAATCTATCCTACTAACCCGGCCTTTATGACCTAAATTTTTTTCTAAAGTGAGGAGATAATTATGAACAGAGAAGAAGCTTGGAAATTACTCACCGAATATAACAAGGAGTCCTTTCATCTGCGCCATGCGCTGACCGTTGAAGGCATCATGCGCTATTTTGCCAAGGAATTAGGCTATGGCGACCAGGAGGAATACTGGGGCAACGTCGGCCTCCTGCATGACCTGGATTTTGAGCTCTATCCGGAAGAGCATTGCGTTAAATCGCAGGAGCTCATGCGCGCACACAACGTTGACGAAAGCATCATCCGCTCTACTGCCAGCCACGGCTACGGCCTGACCGCTGCCAACATCGCACCGGAGCATCAGATGGAAAAGGTGCTGTTCGCTATTGACGAGTTGTCCGGCCTCATCGGTGCCGCTGCCCTTATGCGTCCGTCTAAGAGCGTGCAGGACATGGAGCTGAAGTCGCTCAAGAAAAAATTTAAGGATAAGCATTTTGCCGCAGGCTGCAGCCGTGACGTTATCAAGCAGGGCGCAGAAATGCTCGGCTGGCCGCTGGACGAGCTTATGGAAAAAACCATCGCCGCTATGCGCGTCGATGAAGCAGCCATCAACGAAGTCTGTGACAAGCTATGAGCAGACCTGCGCTGCTCGCCTGCGCCCTGCTGCTAGCCGCCGCAGGCACGGCTTATGCCGCTACGCCTGACGAGCTGTGGCAGGCTTATCAGAAGCGCCCTGACATCGTTTCGACAACGCCTGTCAAGCCTAAGCCGCACGAGCTGCCGCCTATCACAGTAGAGCCGAAGGAGAGCACGCCTGACACTCCTGCCAACGCTAAAGAGCAGAGCGAGCAAGCTCAAACGCCAAACGCTACCCAGCAGCAAGCAGAAGCCAAAAACGAGCAAGCACAAGTGCCAAAGCCCGCACCTGCGCAAGCAGAGGAACAAAGCAAGCAGGCGCAAGCGCCAAACGCGGCACCTGCAAAAGCGCAGGCTGCACCTGTCGTCAGCAGCAAGCCTGTTGCTGACGCAGCTAAGCCTAAGCCCAAGCCAAAGCTCAGCCTTGTCGGCAAGCCGCCGCTGCCACGACAGTTTATGCGTACACCGCAGGCAACGGATTTCGAGCAGGTGACGAGCGTAAGCGGCGGCTACAGCCTTGCTTTGCCGCGCATTTTCGGCGCAAATCCGCTGTCCGGCCTGCCGCAGACCGAAGGCGCTATGCTTGTACGCACAGCAGGCAACATGCTGATGTGCGCCGTAACCATGCTCGACGCAGGCGACACCGTCAGCTTTGACGCGCAGCAGCCGCTGCCCAAGTACGAAAACACCAAGGTCTATCTGCACTGGCAGCACGGAACTGCACTCCTTTGGAGCTGCACGCTGAGCCGCCAAAACGATTACCATGGCGATAAAATGCTGCTGGAGGCTGAAGCCACACAGAACGGCAGAACCTATCAAATGCTTTTCGTCATGCCTGCCAAGCGCTATACTGACCTGCTGCCGCAGGCTGTATACGCTCTCGACAGCTTCAAACTGAATTAAAATAAGCGTAGGACGCGAAAAATTTTCGCAGCTCCTACGCTTGTTTTTTTATGCTATGCTCTATCGGGAGATTATTCCTTGCTTGCCGCAAAGGTATTCGTCAAGGCCGCAAAATCCTCCAAGCTCAGAGTTTCTGCGCGACGCTTGCCGTCTACACCGGCCAGCTTCAGCCATTTGGCAACCTGCTCGCCCTTAATGCCCATATTCTTCAGCGAATTGTTGAGCATCTTGCGGCGCAGCGAGAACGCAGCCTTCACCACGCGGAAGAACAGCGCTTCATCGCAAACCTCCACAGGCGGCTTCTCACGACGCTTGCAGACGATAACCGCCGAATCAACAGACGGTGCCGGAATGAACGAGGACGGCGGTACGATAAAGGCAATCTCCGGCTCTGTATAATACTGAATCGCCACAGAAAGCGCACCATAATCCTTGCCGCCCGGCTTTGCAGCCATACGCTCAGCGACCTCCTTCTGCACCATCGCCACCAGACGCTCCATCGGCAGACGCTTCTCCAGCAGTGCAAAAATAATCGGCGTCGTAATATAATACGGCAAATTTGCGCACACCTTGAATTCATCCACGCCCACAGTCTGCATAATATCAACCTGCAAAATATCGCCGTTGACAATGCGCACATTATCATAGCCCTCCAGCGTCGTGTCCAGCACCGGCAGCAGACGCTTATCCAGCTCTACAGCCACTACCGAAGCGCCGCTCTCGGCCAGTCCCTGCGTCAGCGTACCGATACCGGGGCCAACCTCCAGCACCGTATCCTTGTCCGACAGCTCTGCAGCCGCGACAATATTGCGCACGATATTTTCATCAATCAAAAAGTTCTGTCCCAGCTTCTTATCTGCACGCAGCTTAAAGCGGTGCAAAATATGATTAGTCACCTGGGGAGAAGCAATTATCGGTTTATCCACGTTTCACTCTCCAATTTTTGCTAAAGCCGCCATAAATTCCTCGCGGCTGACACCATAATGATTCAGTCTTTCCAAAAAGCGTTTGGCGTTGCCGTAGCCAATGCCCAGCTCTGCTCCCAGCGCATCGCGACGTGCAGCAGCACTCGGACTGCCATTCAGATTATTTTTAAACAAATCGTTCGCCGTAAACTCCTGCTGCGGACGATATTCATGATGGCGTACCTTCGCCAGCGCCGCTAAAATCGCCTCCGGCTGCGCCTGCTCCACGCCCACATCATTGTGTGCGGTTGCCTGCACCTTCGGAATAAACGCCTGCCCGGCCTCCGGGAAACGCTCCGTCAAAAAGCGGCGGATGCGCTCGCCTGCGCCGTCCGGGTCAGTCAAAATAATAATGCCGCGCTTTTTATAAGCAGCCTCAATCGCACGCAGAGTGTACGGAGCCAGCGTAAAGCCGCCGGTCTCAATCGTATCTGCCTCCAGTGCCTTGCGGATAGCCACTGTATCCATTTTGCCCTCTACTACGAGCACTTCCTTGAGCATTCTTTGTTCACCTTACTCAGCTAAAATATAAATTTCTACATCGCGTCTGCCCCACTGGATAGCACGATGATAATCATTAAAGAACAAATCTACACGATGACCAAGCATGTCACCGCCTGTATCGCCGGCCATAGCAAAACCATAGCCGGGAATATACATCTTCGTATACATCGGAATAAAACGCGGGTCAACAGCCACAATGCCCTCATAGGGCACAAGACCTATCGCCGTTCTACTGCCTGTCGCTACATAAGCAGAAGCATGCGCATCGATTTTACGTGTATAACGCTTATAGCCATCGGGCGTATAAACGCTCATTGCCATGCCCTTGCGGATAATCTTCGTTTCCGGCTCGACTACAGTATGACGCGTAAGCTCGGTCGTCACATAAGTGCCGTCGCTGTTTTTTACACGTTTGGAGATAACCTTCTCGGTACCCTCCTTGCCGGGGTGGATAATATTCTCCGTACCAAAGTTCAGGTTATAATCCTCCTCGTACTTCACCGGCACCTCCAGAGAGGACTCGGCAAAATGCAGCTCCTCACCGGCACTCAGCACGTAAACCTCCATGTTCGCTACGAGAGGCGTAGCTGTACCGGGATAAACCTGCTCCTCCTTAAAGCGAATCTTCAAGTCCGTCAAAGCTTCACCGACAGTTTCCCTATAGGATTTATATTCCTTCGTTTCTTCTCCGATGATAACCTTGAGCGGCTTGCCGCGCAGAACCTCTATCACGCTGCCGTCCTGAATACGCTTGCTCTTGCCCTGCAAGCGCCAGCCGTCGCCCTGCTCCAGCACAACGCCTGCACTGGTCAAAATTTTTGCCGGCTTCATTTCGTTCGTATTGAGAACCTTTTTCTGACCGTCGCAGAGAATAGTCACCTCACGGCTCATGTCAAAGCCCAGCAGGAACGGCACCATCATAATCAAAATTACGGCAGATAATAAACACTGTAAATGTAATCTGCATATATTCTTAGCCATAAAAACCTCCTTAAACGCTTATTATTTTAACATAAAAGGACTAGGACCGTCAAATTTATGACATTTTCCGCACTTAAAGCATATCCTTTAAGTGTAAATTGTTTGCATAACTCGCCAGTCACAGCGTTTAAGAAGGTTCTTATTTTGCTTATTTCGTTGTATAAAATCTTGCTGCTGCTTCTGTATAGCTGCCGTCAGCGTTATACATGATGAGCGGCGGCAGAACATCTAAGCCATAGCTGCCGCCCTTCTGCATCTCCATGAGAAAAATCCACGCCGGCTTATCCAGACGCGAATGCACCCATTGCAGGCGCTTAGGCTGCAGTCCGTACTTCAAAGCCAGCTGCATGCTTTCAGCAAAGCGCTCCGGCAGCTGCACGAGCGCAAAGCGTCCACGATAGCGTACAGCAAACGCCGCCGCACGGAAAAAATCCTCCAGCGTCGAGGTCAGCTCATGGCAGGCAGCAGTGCCAATCTGCCTCACGTTGCCGCCAGTGCGGTAGGGGGGATTCGCCGCCACCAAATCCATGCTCTCCGACTGCAGCAGCTTTTTATAATTGCGGATATCGCCATCGACAATCGTGAACTTCTCCTGCAAATTATTGTCCGTAATACTGCGACGCATCAGCTCCGTAATGCGCGGATTACAGTCAATCGCCGTCACCTGCTCCGCACCGCGGTGCTCCAGCAGCATACTGATGGCGCCGGTGCCACAGCCCAGCTCCAGCACCTTCGCCTTGCGCACCACATGCGGAAAATTGCCTAAGAACACCGAGTCTGTCGTATAGGTGAACTCCTTGGCATCCTGCCAGATTTTATAGCCGCAGCCCGGCAAATAATCACAGCGCACGCTGCTTTCCTGCTCACACATTGTCAGCCTGGGAAGCATCAACTATCTCGTCCCACTCCACCTGAATCGTGTTATCCGGCGCCAGCTGTACAGCCGCAGTGCGTTCACGGCGGTTAATGCCGACAACCTTGCCCTCGCCCATCGGCGTTGCTACCTTGCTGCCCATCTTGGGAATCTCGATGCGCTCACGACGACCGCAGCCGTTGCAGCCATTCTTGCAATACATGTGGTTTTCATATTTCAGGCAGCACATCAGACGGCCGCAGATACCGGAAATCTTCGTCGGATTCAGGGACAGGCTCTGGTCCTTCGCCATGCGGATAGACACAGGCTCAAAATCACCCAGGAAGGTTGCGCAGCACAGCGGACGACCGCAGCTGCCAATACCGCCGAGCATCTTGGCCTCATCGCGCACGCCAATCTGACGCAGCTCGATGCGTGTGCGGAAAACGGATGCCAAATCCTTTACCAGCTCACGGAAATCAATACGACCATCAGCAGTGAAGTAGAAAATAATCTTGTTCACATCAAATGTGAACTCTACATCAATCAAGCGCATCGGCAGCTCATGATTTTTAATCTTGCGCAGGCAGATATTAAACGCTTCCTTTTCGCGGATTTTGTTCTCTGCCAGCTTCATATCATCGGCCTCTGTCGCCTTGCGCATTACAGGCTTGAGCGGAGAAATAATCTGCTTCTCCTCCACCTCACGCGGACCGATAACAACCTCGCCGTATTCCACGCCGCGCGCAGTTTCGACAATAGCAAAATCGCCCTTCTGCACGCCGGTTTCTGCCGGGTCAAAATAATATATCTTACATGCCTTTTTAAAACGGATACCTACAACTGTCGGCATAATCTCACTCCTTATATGCTTCATCTATTTTCAGCGCCAGAACCTCCAGCGCCACTTTAACACCAACGAACTGCCCCAGCGCCAGATACGCCTCGCCTGTAGCCGCCAGAGCCTTTTTCAGCCCTGCGACCTGCCAGCCGCGGCATTGAGCGCGCAGCGCGTCGGTTAAATCTATATTATATATTCTATCATAAAGCTGCAATTTACACAGCAGCAAATCGCGAATTAATAATTGCCACAACTGTACTAAAAGCTGTGCCTCTGCACGCTGCAGCTTACCGTCGAGCCAGGTGCGCCCGGCAAGATAATTCAGCGGCATATTCAGCGGCAGCGCTTCTAAAAAAGCCCACGCCTGCTTACGATATTCCAAGACGTTATATTCCACGCCATTTTGCTTATCGCCCTCGTAAAGCTTGAGCGCCTGCCCGATAGAGCCCTCTGCCAGTCGCGCCAGCACTGCGGCCTGCTCCTGCGCAATGCCCTGCTCCACAAGCTTTTGCTCCACGAGCGGCAGTGCCACCGGCGCAAAGCGCAGCTGCACCACGCGCGACAAGATCGTCGGCAGCAGCCTGTTCACCGAGGTCGCAATCAAAAGCAGCACCCAGCTCTCCGGCGGCTCCTCGACCAGCTTCAGCATGCTGTTGGCAGCCTCTGCCCTCATGCAGTCCACATCATCAATAATGCAGACCTTCGTCGCGCCCATGACCGGCGCAAAGGCGGTTTTGCTGATTAAAGCACGCACCTGGTCTACCGTAATATCCTCGTAGCGGTTCTTTTCCGTATTGAACTCGCGCTTCACGAGCAAAAAATCAGGATGGCTGCAATCATGCGCCTCAATATTCATCAGGCGGCAGGCCTCACAATGGTCCGTGCCTGTATGCGACTCGCACAGCAGTGCCTTCGCAAAGGCAAAGGCCAGCTCACGCTTGCCCAGGCCCTCGGCACCGCAGAACAGCAGCGCGTGCGGACGCTCCTGCGCCTGCAAATAATTTTTTAAAAATGCTTTTTGAGCTTCATGCCCCAGGATATGCTCCCACATCTCATTTTTCTCCATGCAGCAAAGCACTGAGCGCCTGCTGGACAGAAGCAGCCACCTGCTCCTGACTGCCCTCAGCATCTATAAGCTGAAGCCGCTCCGGCTCCGCCTCCGCGAGTGCCAAAAAGCCCTTGCGCAGCGCCTGCTGAAAATCCAGTCCCTGCAGCTCATAGCGGTCACTCACGCCGCGCGCAGCGCGGCGGCGCACCAGCACCTCCGGCCTGCCGTCAAAAACAAGCGTCAGGTCAGGCGCCAGGCCTGCGCTCGCAAAGCTGCACAAATTACGCAGCAGCGCCAGCTCCGCAAGGCTTTTGCCCTGCGACAGGCCTTGATAAACAAGCGTCGAATCACTGAAGCGGTCGCAGAGCACAATCTTGCCAGCCTCCACCGACGGACGCAGCAGCTTATCGACATGCTCACTGCGCGCCGCCAGATACAGCAGCGTCTGCGTCGTCGTCGTCAAGGGCAGCGACGAGTCCAGCACCAGCTCACGCACCCTTTCCGCCAGCGGCGTGCCGCCAGGCTCACGGCTTTCGACAACCTCATAGCCCTGCTCACGCAGCCACTTGGCTGCTAACGCCAGCTGCGTCGTCTTGCCGCCGCCATCTATGCCTTCAAATGTGATAAATAAGCCCTTCATATCTCTTCCTCAATTCTCGATAATCCGCAGCGTCTGCAAGCTGCTGTCCGCTGGTCCGCTCACCGGCAGGCCCAAAGTCTTCTGCGCTGCACAATAGGCTATGATTTCCTCTGTCACCAACTCACCCGGCAGCAGCACCGGGATTCCCGGTGGATAGAAGCTCACCTGCTCGCCGCAGATTTTGCCGACAGCCTGCGCCAGCGGCACAGCCTGCTTCTTCCGATAAAACACCTCACGCAGGGACAGCACTGCCTGCGTCTGCGGCACACGCGCCGCGGCGAGCAGCTGCTGTGGCGCGCGCTTATGCGCCTCCAGCTCGCAGAGCACCTGCTCCACACGCGCTAGCATTTCAGTGTAATCCGTTGTATTATCTGCGTAGGTCACAAGGAACAGCACGTTATACGCGTCCACCAGCTCCACAGCGATGCGCGCCTTGCGCAGCGCGTTGCCGACCTCCACGCCTGTATAGCCCCAGGCTGCGAAGCTCACTGTCACCTTCGTCGTATCCAGACGCAGACCGCCGCAATCGTCCCCCTCGAGCACTCGCAGGCCTGCGTGCGCTCTGCACAGACTGCGCAGCTCTTGCGCTGCCGCTACGGCAGTCTCGGCCATCTCGCGGCCATAGGCCTGCACCTGCGCCCTCGCTGCATCCAGCGAACCCATCAGCAGATAGTTTGGGCTCGTCGTTGTCAGGATACTCATCACGTCCGCCGCACGCTGCAAATCAAGGTACCTGCCCTGCACATGCAGCAGGCTGCACTGCGTCATCGCGCCAAGGATTTTGTGCGTGCTCTGAGCGCAGGCATCAGCGCCGCACTGCAGCGCGGACGGCGGCAGCAGCTCGCTGAAGCCAAGGTGCGGACCATGTGCCTCATCGACAAGCAGCACTGCGCCCTGCGCATGACAGATAGCAGCAATAGCCTGCACATCTGCGGCAATACCATAATAATTCGGACTCGTCAGCAGCACAGCCTTAATCGAGCTGTCAGTAAGCAAGGCCTGCTCCACTGCCTGCGGCGTAACCTGCGTCATCAGGCCAAAGTCTGCATTAAACTCCGGCTGCATATAAGTCACCTCTATACCGCCCAAGACAAGTCCTCCGGCCACGCTGCGGTGCGCATTACGCGGCAGCAGCAGCTTTTCGCCCGGGTTCAGCGCCGTCAGCAGCATCGCATGAATCGCCTGGCTCGTGCCGTTCACCGCCATAAAGCAGGCATCACTGCCATAGGTCTGCGCCGCCAGCTCCTGTGCCTCCTTGATATAGCTCGTCGGCTCATGAATATCGTCCAGCTCGCTCATCAATGAAACATCCAGCTGCACGCTCGCGCCCAGCTCGTTGCGCAGCAGACGCTGCATACCGCGTCCGCCCTTATGTCCCGGCGTATGCAGAGGATAAACATCTTCACTTTTATATCGCAGCATCGCCTCTACCAAAGGCATGGCGATAGCTTTTTCCTCTTGCTTCATAATAAGCCTCCATGTTTAGTACATCATTATATTTTATCATATCTGCCACGTTTTTCCTAACCTTTTACAAGCATTTTGTCACGTTTTTCCGTACTTTATCCTCGCTGCTTGTAACGTTTTTCCGTACTTTTTTCATCTTAGCTGTCACGTTTTTCCTAAAATATAAAAACCGCACCAACGCTAAACGCTGATGCGGTAAGCTCTCTATATTATTTTCCAGTCTGCACCGGCGGCTCAACCTCCGCCTTCACGCGCTCCCAAATAACAAATTTGGCCTTGCTGAAGCCATTAAAGGTCGTCGCGCTCGCTGAGGTATAAGCGCCGCAGCTCGGCACGAGCAGCAAATCGCCAACCTCCAGCGGCACCGTCATGCGTCCGCGGAACATGATATCCAGTGAATCACAGCTCGGTCCGGCAAACGTCGCTGCCACCTTCTTCTCGCCCTCACGGAAGCTGATGAGCTTGAAATCCCACTGGTCGAACAGCACGCCCGAAAACGTGCCGTACAGTCCCTCATCGAGGAAGTACCACGGCTGACCGCCGCGCTCCGTCACGCCGATAACGCTCGTCACGAGATTAACAGCCGTGCCGCAGATATAACGTCCCGGCTCAGCCCAGATTTCTGTATCTGCAAAGTCTTCATCTAAGCGTGCATTAATCTGCTGGAGCATTTCCGGCAGATTGAACTTCACCTTCGGCTCAGGAATGGGGAAACCGCCGCCAATATCGAGAATACGCAGCTGCAGACCTGCTGCCGCAGCCTCCTCGAACAGCTCTCTGGCGATATCCAGCGCGTGTAGATACGGGTCGCTGCTCACCGTCTGGCTGCCTACATGGAAGGCAATGCCGGCCATATGCAGCCCGGCCTCTTTCGCCTGCAGCATCAAGGCCAGAGCATTTTCGCGTGCCGCGCCAAACTTTTTGTTTAAATCAACATGCGCTGACGAATTGTCAATGCGCAGACGTAAAAGCAGCGTCGCCTCAGGACACTGAGCCTTAATTTTATCTATTTCACTTGCGCTATCAAAGGTCATCTTGCTTACATGACAGCTGCGGCAGGCAGCCAAGCCTGCACCTGTCTTGACGGGATTGGCATAAATCATTCTGCCGCCCTCAACACCTAAATCGTACAAAGTGCGGATTTCGCCATCACTCGCCACATCAAAGCATGAGCCCATATCTGCCATCACACGCAAAATCTCCGGATGCGGATTTGCCTTAATCGCATAATGCACCTTGACACGCGGAAGATATTTCTTCAACACCTTATAATTTTTCTTAATTTCGTCTAGAGACAGCACCAAAAGCGGTGTACCAAAACGCTCGGCAAGCTTTTCACAAGCCTGCTGTCCTATCTGAAAATGTTTTTTTGCCATAACACTCTCCTCCTGCCCTTGCAGATTTTTTTACAGTCTGATTTTACCACAATTAGCTGAAAGTACAATAGCAAAACGCTAAAAAAATGATTTTTTTTGAGGAGTTCGGGAAAATTTTACAATAACCACGCTTAACTCTGTTTTTTAAGCTAAAAACGCTGTTTCATGCATATTTTTACAATAAAAAAACACCGAAGTGCTGTAAAAACAAAACACTTCGGTGTGTGAATTTAACTTAACCACTTCTTAAAGCACGCGATAATGTGCCAGATACGAAGAACATCGACGAAGGCGTACTAGAGGTACGTCGAGGAGATGTTCTGAAGCAGATGGTGCGTTATCGCGCGCTTAGCTGTTATTATTTCTTAGGAGCCTCAATCACATCACAGCCCATATACGGACGCAAAGCCTCCGGTACAATAACGCTGCCGTCAGCCTGCTGATAGTTCTCCAGAATAGCTGCAACAGTACGGCCTACTGCTACGCCGCTGCCATTAAGGGTATGTACAAATTCCGGTTTGGATTTTGCATCACGACGGAAGCGGATGTTAGCACGACGAGCCTGGAAGTCCAGGAAGTTGGAGCAGGAGGAGATTTCACGGTAGCAGTTAGCAGCCGGGAGCCATACCTCGAGGTCATAGGTGGTTGCAGAGCTAAAGCCCAGGTCACCGGTACACAGGCGTACAACGTGATACGGCAGGCCCAGCAATTGCAGAACCTCTTCTGCGTCAGCAGTCAGCTTATCCAGCTCAGCCCAGGATTCTTCAGGCTTGGTGAACTTAACCAGCTCAACCTTGTTGAACTGATGCATACGAATCAGTCCACGGGTATCACGGCCTGCAGCACCAGCCTCTGCACGGAAGCAAGCGCTGTATGCGGTATATTTCAGCGGCAGCTCGTCGCCGGACAGAATATCGTCACGATGATAGTTGGTTACAGGTACTTCAGCAGTAGGAATCAGGTACATGTCGCCGTTTTCCAGCTTGTACATATCCTCAGCAAATTTCGGCAATTGGCCGGTGCCCTGCATGCTTGCGCCATTAACGATGAACGGCGGGAAGAATTCAGTATAGCCATGCTTTCTGGTGTGTACGTCCAGGAAGAAGTTGATAACAGCGCGCTCCAGACGAGAGCCCATGCCACGATAGAATACATAGCGTGCGCCGCTTACCTTTACACCGCGTTCAAAGTCCAGAATGCCCAGACCTTCACCGATATCCCAGTGTGCCTTCGGCTCGAAGTCAAATTTCTTCGGCTCGCCCCAGGTACGGATAACCGGGTTGCAGGTGTCGTCCTTGCCTACAGGAACGTCCTCAGCAGGGATGTTCGGAATGGTCAGCAGGATTTGCTTAACTCTTTCTTCAATTTCCTTCAGCTCTTTATCATCAGCAGAAATTTTGTCACCTAAAGCGCGCACAGCAGCCATTTGCTCAGCTGCATCCTGACCAGCCTTTTTCAGCTTGCCGATTTCCTGAGAAGCGGTGTTACGCTCCTTTTTCAGTGCTTCAACCTGTTGGGTGATTTCGCGACGTTTTTTGTCTAACTCCAGGAATTCAGTCAGGTCCAGATTACCATTGCGATTTTTTACCGCCTCTTCGACCAGCTGCGGATTTTCGCGGACGAATTTTAAATCTAACATAGCAGATGCCTCCAAATCAATTTATCATAAACTATATTTTATCACAAAAATGGCTAGGAAAAAAGCTTAGATTAGCGAATATCTTAATATTCTATGCCCTCATCACGACGGCCAAGATAACGAATAGCACTGAGTGCTGCCTTTTGTCCCTGACCTGCGGCACGGTTTACCTGCCAGGGCTGACCTGTGCAGTCACCGCCGGCAAAAACGCCTTCGATATTCGTCTGTGCCTGGTCATCAACATAAATGCTGCGACCACGGATTTCCAGTCCCGGCAGGAAGCTGTTCAGCGGATCGCTCGCGCGGAATACAAACGCAGCCTTCACGCTGTAGAAGTCGTCGCCTGCACGCAGGCCGGTAACCTTATCCGTACCGGTGATTTCCGTCGGCTTGTCCAGCACGACCGTAATATTTTTCTTTTTCGGCGGAATAAAGCCGCTGTAGCGCGGGAAGAAGAAGACCTGTTCGCATTGGTCTGCCAGATATTCAATCTCCTCCAGTGCATCAGGCACAGTAGCAATCGCCGCCACTGTCTTGCCCTTGTATTTGGCTGCGTCAACAATAGCGCAATAGCTTACGCCGCGGCCCAAAAATTCCTTTTCGCCCGGAATCAGCGTAGAACGGGAAATGCCCGTCGCCAGCACTACGGAATCAGCAGTATATTCTGCATGCGGCGTGCCCAACACAAAGCCTTCGCCCACCTCACGCAGGGAAATAATTTTTTCTTCAACAATGTCTGCACCAGAATGCTTAAGATGCTTCACAAAAATATCCATCAACTCACTACCGGATACATCGGGAATGCCCATGTAGTCAGTAATCTGCGCCACACTGCGCAAACGGGGGCTAAAACCATGCGCTTCAAACAGCACAACCTTACGTCCCTTACTGGACGCAGTAATAGCAGCGGAAACACCAGCAGGACCGCCGCCGATAACGGCAATATCGTAATCCATAAATCTATCCTCCGTTGAAATAATAATAAAAATAGAGTCTACTATAACACTTTAATTGTATGCTTTTTGCGCGGTATAGTCAAACCTTTTCGCACGTTCCACAAATTTTTAACTTTTTTTCAAAAAAGTGCTTGACATCTGCATGCTTTTGCGGTATTATATACGAGTAACGTGACCACGGCCCATTAGCTCAGTTGGTAGAGCACCTGACTCTTAATCA
>OQVS01000012.1_pt1 | contig 76984 bp, 73 predicted proteins | sample 1691601 | NCBI WGS metagenome assembly OQVS01 (sample SAMN03418268, study PRJEB22391) | human gut metagenome | biome: human-gut; feature: organic feature; material: feces | host: Homo sapiens | place: Tanzania | collected 2013-01 | reverse complement strand
CTCATCGACCTGGCTGAACAGAAGCAGCTCAACTGTATGATTCTTGAGAACTGCTTGGCTGTTGAGCAATTCTTTGTGCCTTGCAAATTCAGTTCTGATAACAAATTTAAGCATATCAAGGGCAGTAGACCAGTTTCTGGCTCTTACATCTTTGAGAGTAATAAAGATAACAGGATATTTACCTTGGTGCTTTGTATAGCGTTCTCCCTGCTGCCAAATTTTTTTATTGGTAAAATATTGACTATCATCGTCAGCAGTTTTTTCAAAGAAGGTTCGCAGCATATCCATATTCAGAGTTTTACCGAAGCGTCTTGGACGGGTAAAAAGGACGATTTTCAGATTTTCGTCTAGCAGGTCTTTAATGAGCAGTGTTTTATCAACATAGTAATTCTCACTGCATGTTTCTTTATAGTCGGTGTTACCGATTGGTAGAGGCAAAGTCGCTGGCATATTTGGTCCTCCTTTCGATAAAATTTCTTCTTTACTTATTATAACATTAATTGCGCTTTTCTTCTATAATTTGTGGGCGGTAGTGATGAGTAAAATATACTTAGGCGTCATAGCGGGTGAAGCTGCGGTGGCGCTTTTTGTTTGGGAGGAAGATACTGAGAGGGCGCTATGTAAAAAATGTAGTGGTCAAGCATTTTTGCATTTTTTTTGCTCTTATGATATAATTATTAGACGATTAGTTTCTTTTAAGTTTATGAGCTGGGTTTTTAAGGAGTTGTAATGGTAGGACTTATTAGTGCTGTGCGCAAGGGCAGTCTGGCAGAGGCCGCCGGCATAAGGGCTGGCGAAAAGCTTTGCAGTGTCTGCGGCGCCCAGGTGAAGGATATAATTGAATTAAGCTTTTACACCTCTGATTACGAGGTGGATTTGGAGATAGAAGCCGCTAACGGCGAGCGTCGTCAGGTACATATTGAAAAATATCCCGACGAGGATTTGGGCCTGGAGTTTGATTCCGCAGTTTTTGACAGAGTTGCAACCTGTTATAACAATTGCGTTTTTTGCTTCGTTGACCAGATGATTCCCGGTATGCGTCCGGGCCTGTATGTACGTGATGATGATTTCCGTTTGTCCTTTTTATATGGCAATTTTATCACGCTGACCAATATGAAGGACGAGGACTTCGACCGCATTATCCGCACACACCTTACGCCTTTATATGTTTCTGTGCATGCTACAGATCCGGCGGTACGCTGTGAGATGATGCATAACCGTTTTGCCGGTCAGCTTATGGAGCGTTTGGAGCGTCTTTTCGCTGCCGGAATTCAGGTGCATACGCAAATTGTTTGCTGTCCTGGCTATAATGATGGTGAAATTTTGGCTAAGAGCTTCCATGATCTGTACAGCAATTATCCCAATGTGCTGACGATGGCTGTGGTGCCTGTGGGTATTACTAAGCATCGTGAGCATCTGCCGCAGCTGGCGACATTTACGAAGGAGCAGGCTGCTGCGCTTATCGATCAGGTTACGCCTTGGCAGGAGCGCTGCCGCAAGGAGACTGGCGGTACCTTTATTTATCTTGGTGATGAATTTTATCTTTTGGCGGAGCGTGAGCTGCCGCCAGCAGAATGGTATGACGGCTTTCCGCAGCTTGAAAACGGCATTGGCCTGACGCGCAACTTCCTCCTGGAGTGGGAAGAGGCCTTAAAGGAGATGCACGGCTTTAAGGGTGCAGCGCCGGTGGTGATTCCCGTAGGCGAAAGCGCTTATCGCGTGTTGTCACCGCTTTTGGAGAAGCTCAATAAAAAATATGGTACGCAGCATCGCTTTGTTGCTGTGCCCAATAGCTTCTTTGGCGGTAAGGTTAATGTTACCGGACTTTTGACCGGCGGCGATATTTTGGAGCATGTGCAGGGTGAAACAATCGCTCTGCCTGAGGTTGTTTTAAACAGCGACAAGCTTTTCTTAGATGATATGTCACTGGCAGAGTTCAAGAAGCGCTATGCCGGCAAGGTTGAGCTGGCGAAGGGCGCGAAGGAGCTGCTGCATATATTACTGGAAAGATAGGTGGTAGCAATGCTGCAGGTTTATACTGGTACTGGCAAGGGGAAAACGACTGCTGCCTTAGGCGTGGCTTTGCGTGCCTCCGGCTATGCTATGAAAACGCTGATGTTCTCCTTTTTGAAGGATGATCCGGAATATGGTGAGGCGAGAGCTGTACAAAATCTGCCGTGGTTTACGCTGCGTCAGGTAGGACGCGATGCCTTTGTTAATTTCCGCGATCCTGATCCGATAGATTTAAAGATGTGCCGTGACGGCTGGGAGCAGGCGAAGAGTTCGATTGTTGCGCGTGAGGCAGACATCATTATTCTTGATGAGCTGAACATTGTGCTGGCAACGAGCATGCTGCCGACAAGTGAAGTTGTAAGCTTTCTGCGTGAGCACAAAGGAGCTGTAGAAATTATTACTACAGGCAGAGGCGCGCCGGAGGAGCTTATAAAAATCGCTGATCTTGTTACGGATATGAGCGAGGTTAAGCATTATTTCCATAGGGGAGTTAGCTCTCGCAATGGCATTGACCACTAATAATGCGCGTTATAGCACTCCATCTGCTTCAGAAAAGCTCCTAGACGTACCTGTAGTACGCCTTCGTCGCTTTTCCTCGCATCTGAAGCACTCTAACGCACATTTGAATAAAGTAAAAAACAATTTTACACAAACTTGATAGATAAAAATCGAAATTTATATTATGATTAAGGAGATTTGATTATGGCTAAACCGATTGTTGCTATAGTTGGACGTCCTAATGTTGGCAAATCGACTTTGTTCAATATTTTTGCCAATAGCAGGATTTCTATTGTTGAGGACACGCCGGGTGTTACCCGCGACCGTTTGTATGCTACGGCTGAATGGCTGGATCACGAGTTTATGATGGTTGATACCGGTGGTATCGAAATCATGAATGCTGATGCTATCGCTGTTTCTATTCGTCAGCAGGCACAGATTGCGATTAAAGAAGCAGACGTTATTCTGTTCGTTTGCGATGCGCGTGCAGGCATTACTACTGAGGATGCTGATGTTGCGCGTCTGCTGCGCCAGTCTAAGAAGCCGATTGTTCTGGCAATTAATAAGTCTGATTCTCCGAAGCAGGAGATGAATACCTATGAGTTCTATAATCTGGGCATTGGTGACCCGATTGCTGTTTCTGCTTCTAACCATCTGGGACTTGGCGACCTGCTTGATGCAGTCGTTGCTAAATTCCCTGATAACAGTGCAGCAGGCGATTTGGACGAGGAGGACGAAATTAAGGTTGCTCTGATTGGCCGTCCGAACGTTGGCAAGTCTTCTATCTTCAATGCTCTCGTAGGCGAGGAGCGCTCTATTGTCAGCGACGTTGCCGGTACTACGCGTGATGCTATTGATACTCCGGTAGTACGCGATGGCCAGAAGTATTTGTTTATTGATACCGCTGGTATGCGCCGTAAGGCTAAGGTTGACGAGCCGATTGAAAAATACAGCGTAATGCGTTCTTTGCGTGCTGTTGACCGCAGTGACGTTGTGCTGATGGTTTTCGATGCCGTAGAGGGCGTTACGGAGCAGGATAAGCGTATTGTCGGCTATGCACATGAAGCGGGCAAGGCTGTAATCCTCGTTGTCAACAAGTGGGATTTGTATGAAAAGGATAACACCTCGACTCTGCGCTATACGGAAACGCTGCGTAAGGAGCTGGTATTCCTGCAATACGCACCTGTTGTATTCGTTTCTGCTGTAACTAAGCAGCGTATTCACCGCTTGCCGGAGGTTATTTCCTACGTTGCTGAGCAGAACGCTATGCGCATTTCTACCAGCATTCTTAATCAGGTTATCGAGGATGCAGTGGCTATCAATCCGCCGCCGACAGAGAAGGGCAAGCGCCTGAAGATTCTCTATGTAACTCAGGTAAAAATCAAACCGCCTACCTTCGTTATCTTTGTCAACGAGCCGGAGATTATGCACTTCTCCTATGAGCGTTATCTGGAAAACAAGTTGCGTGAGTCCTTTGGCTTCGAGGGTACGCCAATCAAAATGATTATTCGTGGTAAAAACGAAGACGAATAAAAAGTCAGGTGATTGTTAATGTTTAATGAGGTGGGTATATTACACTTTGTGCTGGGCTTTGTGCTTGGTCATCTGTGCGGCTCGATTCCGAGCGGCTTATGGATTGTGCAGGCTCTGCATGGTATTGATATCCGTAATTACGGCAGCAAGAATATCGGTACGACAAACGTTTTCCGTACTGTCGGCCCTAAGACTGCTGTTATGGTTCTGCTTGCTGATGCTTTCAAGGGCATAGTGGCTGTTTGGCTGGTGAGCACATATTTTCATAACCCTGTGCTGGATGTTGTAACGGCATTGGGTGCGCTGTTAGGTCATAATTATTCTGTATTCCTGGGCTTCAAGGGTGGCAAGGGCGTTGCTACTGCTCTGGGCTTGCTGGTTTTCCTCATGCCGAAGGCTGCACCCTGCAGCTTTGGTGTATGGCTGGTACTGGTGCTGGCGACGCGCTATGTTTCGCTTGGCTCCATTGTTGCTGCCATTGTGACACCATTTTTGGCGTGGTATATGGAGTATCCTCTGGCTTACGTGATTTTCTCGGCGATAGCCGCCTTCTTTGTTGTGCTGCGTCATAAGGAGAATATCCAGCGTTTGCTGAGCGGTACGGAAAGCAAGATTAAACCGGGTAATGCGAAGAATCTGCAAAAATAATATATTCTATGTAAAATGGGGGCCATTGTACTGGGGGATACCTCTGTTAAGTGTAAGCGAGACAGATAGGGTGTTTGATAGTGTAATAGCCCTTTTTTATTTAATTTCTTTACCTTGACAAAGCTATTTTCTTTGCTTGCTTTGTGTTATAATATGTATCAGCCTTAAAAGAGTAATTTATAAAAGGAGCGTATCATAAAATGCGTATTGTTATAGCTGGCGCAGGCAAGCTGGGCTTTAGTATTGCTCAGCTGCTCGCTGAGGATCAGTTTGATGTGGTTGTTGTGGAGCTGGACGCTAAGCGAAAGGATGTTATCCAGAACACGCTGGACGTTTTGGCGATTGAAGGCAATTCCTGCAGCCCGACGACGTTCGCTGACCCTGATGTTAGTGATGCCGACGTACTGATTGCCTGCACGGACAGCGATGAGGTCAACATGGTTACTTGTCTGATGGCGAAGAACCATGGAATTAAGCATACCGTTGCCCGCATTCGTAATGTTGAATATGCTATTCATGCACCGGAAATGCTGAATAAGGATATGAAGATTGATCTTGTTATCAATCCTGAGCGTATTACAGCAGCAGAAATAGATCATATTCTCATGACACCTGCTGCCTTGAATGTAGACGATTTTGCAGAAGGTCGTGTGCGTATGTTCGAAGCGAAGGTGAAGGAGAATTCGCCTATCGCTAATATTCCGCTGAAGGATTTAAATATTCCGAAGGATATTCTGATGGCCATGGTTTTCCGACGTCACCAGATGATTATTCCTCATGGTAATGATTATGTTATCCCCGGCGATAACGTGTATTTTGTAGGCAAGCGTGAGGCGATTCGTGATTTTGAAAATTCCTTCTCGAACACCTATGAAAAGCTGGAGAGAGTGCTGATTATCGGTGCAGGCCGTACAGGCCGCTTTTTGGCACCGATGCTGGAAAAGCAGGGTATTCAGGTTAAGGTTATTGAAAAGGATAAGGAACGCTGTCAGCTGCTGGCGGCCAAGCTCAAGCGTGGTCTGGTGCTCTGCGGCGACGGTACTGATATTGACCTTTTGATAGAGGAGGGCGTTTCCGAGGCAGATGTTGTTATCTGCCTGACGGAGGACGACAAGCTGAACCTGTTGCTGGCACAGCTGGCTAAGCATCTGGGTGCTCGTAAGACGATTGTACGTGTTGCGCGCAACGAATATATCGAGCTGATGGAAAAGGTTGGCGTGGACATCGTACTTTCCTCTCGTCTGCTGAGTGCGGGCGAGGTGCTGCGCTTTGTGCGTAAGGGCGGTATTGTTTCGGTATCGCTGCTGGAGGGTGCGCAGGCAGAGGCGCTGGAGATTATCGTCGGCGCCGGCAGCTATGTTGACGGCATGGCGCTGAAGGATATGGATCTGCCGCCGGAATGCCTGCTGTGCGCGATTGTGCGTGATAACGAGGCCTACATTCCTAATGGTAATACGGTGTTGCACGCCAACGATCGCGTTATTCTCTTTATCAAGAGTGAATTTTCGAAGAAGGCTGTGCCTCTTTTTGAGGGACGGGGCGAGTAATTATGGACTTTCGTTTTGTAAGCCGTCTGCTGGCAAAGCTGACGCTGGCGTTTTCGCTGCTGCTATTGGTTCCGCTTTTGGCAGCCCTCATCAAGGACAGAGAGCATATCTGGGTTTTTATGTTCTGTCTGGTGACGACGAGCACGATAGCCTCCTTGTTCAACATTTTTGCCAGCACAAGGTCGCGTCAGCGCCTGCGTGTGCGTGAGGCTGTGGCTGTGGTTGGCTGTGGTTGGCTTTTGGTCTGCGCAATGGGCGCCTTGCCGTACCTGTTCCTGAATCCCGGCGACCCGATTGCGGCCGTGTTCGAGAGCGTATCAGGCTTTTCGACGACAGGTGCAACGACAGCGCTGTCGTTTAATGATTTTCCGCCCAGCATCCGCGTCTGGCGCTGTCTGACGCATTGGGCCGGCGGTATCGGCGTTATTATGCTTTTTATCATCGTCATGCCGCAGATGAACAGCGGTACAAGCTATCTCTTTAATGCAGAGCTGCCCGGCGGTACGGCTGAGCGCACGCTGCCGAAGATTAAAGAGTCGGCGATGATGATTCTCTTGATTTATACGCTGCTTACCTTTACGGAGCTTGTACTTCTGCTGATAGCCGGACTGCCGCTGTTTCAGGCGCTCAATCTGGCGCTGGGAACGATGGCAACAGGCGGCTTTTCGTATTATCATGATAGCCTGATTTCCTTCCGTTCGGTTTACGTGGAGATTATTGCTATTGTTTTTATGCTTATCGCTAGTATGAACTTCTCCTTGTATTATAAAATCTGGCGTGGTGACTGGCGAGCTGTTAGAGAGGATACAGAGCATCGCTACTATCTTCTGATTTTGGCGGTGGCAGCAGCCTTGATGTGTGCTAATCTTTATTTTTCGGATTATATGTCCTTGGGTGAGGCTATACGTCACAGTGTTTTTCAGGCTGTTTCCATCGGCAGTACGACAGGCTACGCTTCAAGTGACTTTAACGAATGGCCGAGCTTCAGTCGCATGGTTCTGTTCATCCTGATGTTTGTCGGTGGCTGCAGCGGTTCGACCGCAGGCGGTATCAAGATTACCCGTCTGCTGGTGCTGCTGAAGGCTGCATGGGCAGAGCTTTTACGCACGCTGCATCCGCGCATTGTTTATTCGATTCGCATGGGCAAGCGTGAAATCGATCCTATGGTCGTTGGTAATATTACGCGTTTTTTCTTTCTCTATATCCTTGTGTTCATGGTGCTGTCGATACTGATTTCTCTTTCCGGTATCTCCATCATGGAATCCATAGGCCTGATTGCGGCTTGTCTGAGCAGCGTTGGCCCGGCGTTTGGCATTGTCGGCCCGACAGCGACGTATAACAATCTTTCTGATTGGGCACGCTTCGTAAGCATTTGGGCGATGATTTTAGGCCGTTTGGAAATTTTTACGCTGTTGGTTATTCTGCGCCCTGACTTTTGGCGTGACAAGCAGAACTGGTAGGAGGCAGCAGAATGGATATAAAAATTATTATTTTTCTTCTGAGTAAGATTGCCTCGGGCATTGCTATTGCACAGGTGCTGCCGCTGTTTCTTACGTTCTGCTATGGCGAGGACTGCTATACCAGCTTTATTTTTTCTATAGCAACGGCTTTACTGTTTTCCTTTGCCTGCAAGCGGTACTGCGGTGATGCGGATGCGAAGGACCTGTCTGTGCGTGAGGGTATCGCGGCGGTGTTCTTCTCATGGATATTGGCGGCGCTGCTGGCAGGTCTGCCGTACTGCTTTGAAGGACTGCTTGACCCGGCCTCGGCGTATTTTGAAAGTATGTCAGGCCTGACGACGACGGGTGCGACGGCAATCGCCAATCTTGATATTGTACCGCGCAGCATTATCATCTGGCGTACAATGACGCACTGGATTGGCGGTATCGGCATCATCGTACTGTTCGTAGCGCTGCTGCCGCAGATTGCCGGCAGTGCGGTTTATCTGTTTAATGCAGAGGTCAGCGGCTTTTCTAACAGCCGTATCCTGCCGCGTATCCGTACTACTGCGGTGGCCTTGATTTATATTTATCTGCTGCTGACAATAATTTTGACGGGTATTTTGGCTATTTTAGGCATGGATACCTTCGATGCTGTCAACCATGCCTGCTCGACAATTGCGACAGGCGGTTTTTCGAATTATAATAACAGCGTTGGTCATTTTCAAAGTGCTTCGATTGAAATTGTTTTAGGTTTCTTTATGATTCTGGCAGCAGGCAACTTTGCGCTTTATTATCAGGTGACGCAGGTTGGCTTGAAGGTGCTTTGGCAGGATTTGGAGTTTAAAAGCTACCTCTTTATGATGTTTCTTTTTACGCTGCTGGTAGCTGCCAACATTATTTATGTTAATGGCTATCCGGTGCAGGAGGGACTGGTCAAGGCCTTTTTTCAGGTTACGTCCTTTGGCAGTACGACAGGCTATGTATCGTGCGACTATGACCAATGGCCGTCCTTTGCCAAGCTGATTATGGCGATATGCTACTTTACCGGCGGCTGTGCAGGCTCGACGGCAGGCGGTATCAAAATCTGCCGCTTTATTGTGCTGCTGAAAACTGTAGCGGCTGAGCTGCGGCATACGCTGCATCCGCAGATGCTGCTTAATATTTATTACAACAAAAAGCGTCTGCCGACGGAGACGATTATCAATGTAAGCCGTTTCTTCTTTATGTATATTCTAGTGGTGGCGGTGCTTTCGCTGGTGATTACGCTGGGCGGTATGCCTGTCGATGATGCTGTTTTTGGCGTGGCAAGCTGCGTTTCCAGTGTAGGTCCGGCATTTGGCAGCATTGGTGCGACGAGCACCTATGCCGACGTTTCGCATATGGGCAAGCTGGCGCTGGCGCTGGCAATGCTGCTGGGCAGGCTGGAGCTGTTTACTGTGCTGGCGCTTTTGCGCAAGGAGTATTGGCGTAGCAGCAAGAGGTGGTAAGAGTAGAAGCTGTTCATAAGTACATCATGCTGTATGATGTGGAAGATACAAATGTGTATTCTTTCTCTAGTTTTCAGCATTTTGTGTAACTTATGAGCAGTTTTTTGCTTTTGTGTGTAACGAAAATAACTTTTTCTTTAACTTTTGCAGAAAATCGTGTATAATGATAAAAGCTGTTTAAATTGGAGGTATACTGATGAAAAAATATTTCTTGCCCATCGGCAAACGTCAGGAAGAAGTATTGCTCCCTGAAGAGCACGTAATTTATGATATACATGGCAATCAGTCTACAGTTTGTGCTGATTTAAAGGCTGTTGCTTTGGAGGCAATTCGTAATCCTATTGGCACGAAGCCTTTGCGCGAGCTGGTACAGGCTGGTGAAACTGTGGCTATTATTATCAGCGATATTACGCGTCTTTGCGGCACGAGCGAGTTCCTGCCGGTTATCGTGGCAGAGCTTAACAGTGTTGGCGTTAAGGATGAGGACATCACTGTTGTTGTCGCAACCGGTACACACCGCGGCCATACGCATGAGGAGGATATTACCGTCTGTGGCGAGGATATGGTGAAGCGCTTGAAAATAGTGCAGCATGACAGCCGCAAGCAGGAGGACATGGTTTCCTTGGGACAAACCTCCTTTGGCAATGATGTTGCTATTAATAAATATGTGGCGAATGCTGACCGCGTTATTTTGACCGGTGCGGTGACGCTGCATCCGTTCGCTGGCTTTGGCGGCGGGCGCAAGGCTGTTATGCCGGGCGTAGCTGCTTATGATAGCATTATGAAGAACCACTGCATGACGATGTCGCCGGTGGAGGGCGAGGGCTGCAACAAGGCCTGCGATGCCAGCCTGCTCGACGGCAATCCGATTCATCAGGATATGAGGGAGTCCTGCGCTCTGCTGAATCCTGACTTTTTGTTGAACACCGTGTTTACTCCGGACGGAGAAATCAGCGAGGTTGTTGCCGGACATTGGTACGAGGCATGGCAGAAGGGCTGCAAGGACCTTTTGGCTATGGCCGGCGTGCATATTAAAGAGCTGGCAGATGTTGTCTTTGCTTCTGCTGGCGGCTATCCGAAGGATTTGAATCTTTATCAGGCAACAAAGTGTCATATGAACGCCCAATTTGCTGTAAAAAAGGGCGGCATTATGATTTTCACGCTGGACTGCCCGGATATTAAGGAGCCTGCTATCTTCACTGATTGCTTCAGCCGTAACGATATGGAGCAGTTTGAAAAGGATATTCGTGCTAATTTCACGATTCCGGCCTTTGTAGCCTTCAAATCGCGCTGCATTGTCAACGATGTTACCGCTTATCTGATAACGCGTGAGGAAAATTTTGAGTTTGTCCGCAAGACCGGTCATATTCCTTGCAAATCGCTGCAGGAGGCGTGGGATTTGGCGCAGGAGAAGCTGGCAGAGCAGGGTAAAAAGGATTATACAATCACGATTATGGGACATGCTTCGGCTACGCTGCCGATTCTTGATAAGTAATCTGGCTATAAAGCATAGATAAATGAAATGTATTGAACTGGAGGGAAATTTCTCATGAAAACAAGAAAAGTTGGTGTTATTGGTTTAGGTCACGTTGGTGCGCACGTTGCGTATAGTCTGGCAATTCAAGGCATTGCTGCTGAGCTGGTGCTTGTTGATCCTAAGGAAAGCAAACTGAAGGCTGAGGTGCAGGATTTGCGAGATGCTGTTTTGTATTGTCCGCATGATGTAAAAATCAACGGCGGCACCTATGCTGACCTCGGTGACTGCGATGCTATCGTAAACTGCATTGGCGATATCAATCTCGTTGCCAGCGGCGACCGTCTGGACGAGCTGACCTTCACTGCTGCGCAGGTTAAGGGCTATATCCACAAGGTAATGGCTAGCGGCTTCCATGGCTTCATCGTCAACATCACCAATCCTTGTGATGTTATCACTAATATTCTGTATCGCGAAAGCGGCCTGCCGAAGGGACATGTTATCGGCACCGGCACTGGTCTGGACACCTCTCGTCTGGTATCTGCACTTTCTCTGCAGACCGGCGTTGCTCCGGAATCCATCAGCGCTTACATGATTGGCGAGCATGGTGCTTCTCAAATGGCTGCATGGTCTTGCGTAAACTTTGGCGGCGTGCCGCTGAGCGTGCTGGAGAAAGAGGACGAGCGCTTTGCTTTCGATAAGCCGGAGCTGCAAAAGCGTGCTATCGGCGGCGGCTGGGTAACCTATAGCGGCAAACACTGCACTGAATACGGCATCTGCTCCACTGCTGCACGTATGGTTCGCTGCATCTTCAATGATGAACAGCGCATTATGCCTGCGTCCATGCTGCTCGATGGCGAGTACGGCGAAAAGGATGTATTTGTGGGTGTTCCTGTTCTGCTGGGCAAAAACGGCGTTGAGCGTGTGCTTGAGCTGCCCTTGACTGCAGAAGAAAAAGAAAACTTCCATCAATGCTGTGACGATGTTCGTCGCAACATCAAAACTGCTGAAGGTATCGCTGCAGCTGAGTGCTGATAAGCGGAGCCTAGGCTGAAAAAACTCCAAACTGTCACAAGATTTCTTGGCTTATTATATGGCTGACGAGAAAATGTTCTTGTGGCAGTTTTTTTATTGAACAAATTCTTGAGTATAAAGCTAAACTTGCAACAAAAATAATATTTAAAATTTCGCTTAGTAGATTAAGTAGTTTTTACATAGACAGCTTCTGTCTAAATCATCTTGTAAAATCTAGACGATAAAGCAACACAAATGCTTTAAAATATGCTAAAATATACATATATGTTGCTTTTAACTTTGGTCGGGGGAGGTTTTGAAATGACAGGTTTCGCTACTTCGAAAAATCGCTTGTTATATATGTATGCAAGATTGGCAGAGGGCAAGCTTTTGTATAAACAGGAAACTGCGCAGCTATTTGGTTGTTCGTTGCGTTCTATTCAAAGGGATATTGATGATTTACGTACTTTCTTTCATGAACAGAATGAGCGTGACGGCTTGACGCAGGATATTATTTATGACCGCACTTTAGGTGCTTATGTGCTCACACCGCCGTTGCGTAACCTTCTGAGCAATGAGGAGGTCTTTGCTGTGCTGAAGATTCTGTTGGAAAGCAGAGCCTTTACGAGGCAGGAGCTGAAGCCGATTTTAGATAAGCTGATTGACTGCTGCGTGCCGAAAACGGAGCAGCAGCGCGTATGCGAGCTCATCGGTAACGAAAGGCTACATTATGTGGAGCCACAGCATAAGGATAAGTTTTTGAAAAAGATGTGGGCACTTGGCGAAGCGATTTACCAGCAATACGAGGTTGTTATCAAGTATCGCCGTAATGATGGCGAGGTGATTACGCGCACTTTGCAGCCGGTGAGCATAATGTTTTCCGAGTTTTACTTTTATCTGGCGTGCTTTATCGTGCCGGAGGAAAGGGAAAAGCTGGAGTTTCGCATCAAGGACGATCCGTTCCCGACGATTTATCGTATTGACCGCATTATAGATTACAAAATTACAGAGAAGCATTTTGCTATACCCTATGCTAAGCGCTTTCAGGAGGGCGAATTCCGTAAGCGTGTGCAGTTTATGTTTGGCGGTAGGCTGCAAAAGCTGCGCTTTTATTTTCATGGCGTATCGCCGGAATATGTTTTGGACAGACTGCCGACGGCACGTATTCTGGAGGAGGATGAGCAAGGTCTGCTGATGGAGGCAGAGGTTTTTGGCACTGGCATTGATTTTTGGTTGAAGAGTCAGGGAGAAACGATAGAGGTTATCAGCAGGACAGCGTTGCCGGTAAACTGTTAAAAAAATTTTTTTGGCATTACGAGATAGTCAGCTTTTGTCTATAGTGAGTTATATAATTAACGCAGTACATGAGGAATGATGTAGAGAGCAAAAATGTATTGCGGGGGGGTACAAGCGTGCTATAATTTTATACAAAAAGAACGAGATTGACAAGTGCGCAACTTTTTTTCTTAGATTAGCACGAGTATTTCCTTTATAATAATTAGGTAACAAAAGTTGAGGAGTGAAGAAAGATGTATAGGAAACGTTATGAGACTTTAGGTAATGCAATTAAGTATCATCGTGTAAGCAAGAGCATCAGCCAGGGCGCTTTGGCAGCAACGCTTGAGATAACACCCCAGTATTTGAGCAAAATAGAGCATGGTGCTGCTCATCCAAGCTTGGATTTGATTTTCGCAATTGCGGACGCGCTCGAGGTGCATGTAAACGAGCTGTGGGGGCAGGAGGACTAGCAGCAGCGCGAAACAGTGTACAATTAAAAAGAAAAAGTGTAGACAATAATTAGAAACATGGTATAATTATAGTTAGAGATTAAGAAATTGGAGGTTTTCTCGATGCAGAAAATTGATCAAGCTTGCGTTAATACCCTGCGCTTTTTGGCAGCAGACCAGGTAGAAAAGGCGAAATCCGGCCATCCCGGCTTTCCTCTGGGTACTGCTCCTTTGATGTACACTATTTGGGATCGTTTTATGAATTACAATCCGGCTAACCCGAATTGGTTCAACCGCGATCGTTTCATTCTTTCCCCTGGCCACGGCAGTGCGCTGTTATATGCTATGCTGCATCTGGCTGGCTATGATCTGTCCTTAGACGAACTGAAAAATTTCCGTCAATGGGGCAGCAAAACTCCGGGACATCCGGAATATGGTATGACTCCGGGCGTGGATGTTTCCACCGGCCCTCTCGGTCATGGCTTTGCTATGGGCGTTGGCTTTGCTATTGCAGAAGCAATGCTGGGTGCACAATATAATAAACCTGATTTCCCGATTGTAAATCACTACACCTATGGCCTGACCTCTGACGGCGACCTCATGGAGGGCGTTGCTTCCGAGGCAGCTTCTCTGGCAGGTACTCTGGGCTTAGGCAAATTGATTTACCTTTATGACGATAACAAAATCACCATTGAAGGCACCACTGATATCGCCTTCACCGAAGACGTTGAAGCACGCTTCAAGGCTTATGGCTGGCAGGTTCTGCGCGTAGCAGATAGTGAGGACGTTGATGCTATGGAGGCTGCTATTAAAGAAGCTCAGGCTGACACGATGCATCCTTCCTTGATTATCGTTCGCACGCATATCGGCTTCGGCAGTCCGAAGCAGGACAGCCCGTCCTGCCATGGCGAGCCGCTGGGTGGCGAAGCGCTGGCAGCTACGAAGGAAAAGGCTGGCTGGACGAATGAAATGTTCTACGTTCCTTCCGAGGTTAAAGAGCATTTCGACGCTAAGCAGGCTGGCTGCGCAGCAGGTGAAGCTTCCTGGAATGCTTTGATGGATGATTATAAGATGGTATATCCTGAACTGGCTGCAGAGCTGGCTAGCCGCATTGCCGGCGAGGTTAATGTTGACCTCGAAGCTTTGGAAGCACTGTTCAAGGATACTGCCAAGAATGCAACCCGTGAAGCAAGCGGTGATGTTATTCAAGCCTTGGCTGCACAGCTGCCCGCATTGGTAGGCGGCAGCGCTGACCTTGGTCCGTCCAATAAAACTATTATGAAAAAAGAAGGCTTCTTCTCCAAGCTGGATAGAAAAGGCCGCAATATTCACTTTGGCGTTCGCGAGCACGCTATGGGCACCGTTCTCAACGGTATCTCCCTGCATGGCGGCTTCATTCCGTTCGGCGGCACCTTCCTGGTATTCGCAGACTTCATGCGCCCGACCATCCGTATGGCTGCACTCATGGGCATTCAGGCAATTTTCGTTCTGACTCATGACAGCATCGCTCTGGGCGAGGATGGCCCGACTCATCAGCCGATTGAAACCACTATGGGCCTGCGCCTGATTCCGAATGTCAGCGTATATCGTCCTGCTGATGCTCTGGAAACCGCTGTTGCTTGGCAGCAAGCTGTACTGAACAAGAACAAACCGACCTGCCTGCTCCTGAGCCGTCAAAAGCTCCCCGTACTGCATGACTATGCAGCTGTTGTACATGAAAATGCTCACAAGGGCGCTTATGTACTGAGTCCGGCAAAGGCTGAGGCTAAGGCTGTTCTGATTGCTACCGGCAGTGAGGTTCAGCTGGCATTGGCTGCACAGGCGAAGCTGGCAGAGGAAGGCGTTGACGTAAGCGTGGTTTCTATGCCGAGCTGGGATGCTTTCGATGCACAAAGCGAAGAATATAAAGCAAGTGTTCTGCCTGCAGGCGTAACGAAATTTGCTGTTGAAGCCGGCGTTCCTTACGGCTGGAGCCGTTACACCGGTTCTGAAAAGAACGTTCTGGGCATTACGACCTTCGGCGCTTCTGCACCTGGCGACGTAATGATGGAAAAATATGGCTTCACTGTTGAAAACCTTGTAGCTAAGGTTAAGGAAGTCCTGTAATAGTAATTAAAACATAGGTGACGCCCTGCGTATTATGCAAAGTAGTACGCAGGGCGTTTTTCTTCTGCTGCCTTACTGAATAATGCAATCTGTCCTTAATCATGGTATAATAGACGATAGAAAATCTAAGGAGGTACTCCTCATGAAGCATTTATTAACTATTGCCGGCAGTGATTCCAGCGGTGGCGCTGGCATTCAGGCTGATTTAAAAACCTTTGCTGCTCATGGCACCTTTGGCATGAGCGTCATTACTGCTGTTACTGCGCAGAACACCTGTGGCGTAACGCAGGTGCAGAATATAGACTGCGATATCGTCAAGGCGCAGATTGAAGCAGTTTTTGATGATATCCGCGTAGATGCTGTGAAAATCGGTATGGTTTCGCAGCCGGAGATTATTGAAACGATTGCGGCCTGCCTGCGCAAATATAAGCCGCAGATTATCGTCGTAGACCCGGTTATGATTTCTAAGAGCGGCTATCCGCTGCTGGCACCGGAGGCCTGCGCTACGCTGATTCGTGAGCTGCTGCCCTTGGCGACGCTGCTGACGCCGAATCTGCCTGAGGCTGAGGCTATTACGGGCATGAAGGTTATGGAAAAGGGCGAGATGCGTCCTGTAGCAGAAAAAATTATTGCTCTGGGTGCTAAGGCTGTGCTGGTCAAGGGCGGTCACCTGAGCGATACGGCAGACGATTTGCTGTTTGACGGCGAGCAGGAAACGTGGTTCCCCGGCAAGCGTATCGCTACGAAAAATACGCATGGCACTGGCTGCACGCTTTCGAGCAGCCTGGCAGCAAATCTGGCGAAGGGACTGAGCCTGAAGGAGGCAGTGGCAGCCTCGAAGGCATACGTTACCGAGGCGATTGAGCATTCGCTGGCGATTGGCAGCGGCTGCGGCCCGACGCATCACTTTGTAGATTTATATAGAAAGGCTGGTATCTTAGACTAATGGACCTGAAAAATACTTTTGGCGTACTCGTTGACGAGCTGCGCAAGAAAAATCCTGTTATTCATGCGATTACTAATTATGTTACGGCTGAAAGCTGCGCTGATGTGGCGCTGGCTGCCGGAGCCTCTCCTGTTATGGCAGATGAGCCGGAGGAGGTTGCACAGATTACTGCCGGCGCAGATGTGCTGGTGCTGAATCTGGGCACCTTGAATTATACGAAGCAGATTGCTATGGAGCGTTCCGCAGAGGTAGCAAAGGCGAAGGGCATTCCTGTTATCCTTGATCCGGTGGGCGTTATGACCTCTAATATTCGTCTGAACTTTGCGCTGAAGCTGCTGAACAAGGGCTATATCAGCATTGTACGCGGTAACCACAGCGAGTGCGCTGCACTGCTCGACGGCAAAACAGGCGGCCGTGGCGTAGATAATCTTGCAGAGGGCACAGAAGAGGGCGAGGCTTTGAAGACAGCAAAGGATGCAGCAGCAAAGTTTGGCTGTGTATTTGCTGTAACCGGTGCGATTGACAATATCAGCAACGGCAAGCAGGCAGTAGTGTTGAACAACGGCCATCCGCTGCTGCAGGATATCACCGGCAGCGGCTGCATGACGACGATGCTGGTGGCTGCCTGCGCTGCTGTGACGAAGGATATGCTGGTGGCTGCGGCCTTAGGCGTTGTTATCATGGGACAGAGCGCTGAGCTGGCAGCAAACCTGCTGGAGAAGAAGGATGGCCCCGGTATGTTCAAGGTGCGTTTGTTGGATTGCGTTTATCACGTGACGACCAAATGGAATCTTGTTAACCTGAAGCCTGAGGAAAAGGTGTCCTAAGATGAAGCCTGTTGTTGATTACAGTATCTATCTCGTGACAGACGAGGCCTGTCTGCACGGCCGCCCGCTGCTGGAGTGTGTAGAAGAGGCGCTGGCGGCAGGCGTAACGCTTGTGCAATACCGTGCGAAGGCTGCGGACGGAGGCGTGCTTTATGCCGAAGCGTGCAAGCTCAAGGAGCTGTGCGATAAGTATAACGTACCGCTGATTATCAATGACCGTCTGGATATTGCGCTGGCTGTCGGTGCGGCAGGCGTACATCTAGGGCAAGACGATTTGCCCTGTGCTGTGGCACGCAGACTGCTGGGCGAAGATTTTATCATCGGCGTATCAGCACACAATCCGGCTGAGGCAGTTCAGGCAGTCAGCGAGGGTGCTGATTATCTTGGCTGCGGTGCAGTGTTCGGCACGGCGACGAAGCACGATGTGGCGAAGCTGGGACTGGAGAATTTGCGCGCTATCCGTAAGGCTGTTGCAGTACCAATGGTGGGCATCGGCGGCATCACTGCGGATAATTATGCAGAGGTCTTGGCGACAGGTGCAAACGGCGCAGCCATCGTCAGCGGCATTCTGGCGCAGGACGATATCGGTGCAGTTGTAAAAAAACTTGTTGCGACAAAGCAAAAATAAGACTGGAGCTTCTCTGGCGTAAAGCCGGGGAAGCTTCTTTTTTCTGAAAAGTGTAACCTCCGTTACAGATTTTCGCCAATTGAAAAAATTATGAGAAATTTTATGCAAAAAGAAGGAGATTTATATAATTTAGCGAATTACAAGAGTATAACAAATGCCTGATAAAGGGGGATTTATCATGAAAGAATACACTGGTGATAAGATTAGAAACGTGGCCATTGTGGGTCATGGTGGAGCAGGAACCACGTCGGTAACTGAAGCCCTGCTGTATCGCAGCGGAGCAATCAGCAGGATGTGTAAGGTTGAAGACGGTGCTACCACCACTGATTACGAACCCGAAGAAATCAAACGTAAGGTCTCCGTTAACGCTACTTTGGCACCTGTTGAATGGCGTGACACCAAAATCAACTTCATTGATACTCCTGGCTTTGCTGACTTCGTTGCCGAGGTTAAGGGAGCCTTTAGAGCAGTTGACAGTGCATTGATTGTAGTGTGCGCAACAAGTGGTGTACAGGTTGGTACCGAGCAATGCTGGAAGCTGGCTGAAGAAGCTGGTCTGCCGCGTATCATTTTCGTCAACAAGATGGATCGTGAAAATGCTGACTTTGATAGCATTCTTGATAATCTGCGTGGCAAGTTCGGTAAGCATGTACTGCCCTTACAGCTGCCGTTGGGCAAGGAAGACAATTTCCAAGGCATTATTGACCTTTACAAAATGAAGGCTTATCGTGCCAACGGTAATGGCTCCGATGAAATAGAGATTCCGGAAGAGTATAAAGAGGCTGCACTGGCAGCTCATGAGAAGATGGTAGAAGCTGCTGTCGAGGCTGATGATGACTGCATGATGCGTTATCTCGATGGCGAAACCATCAGCGACGAAGAGATCATGAAATGCCTGATCAAGGGCATCCGCCAAGCTATCATTTACCCAATGCTGTGCGGCAGTGCTTACAAGGATATCGGTCTTGGCCGTCTGATGAATGCCATCATCGACTTTACCTATCCGGCAATTTTGAATGACTATATCGTTATTGATAAAGCAACCGGTGAAGAAGAAATTCGTGACTCCAATGCGCCGATGGCTGCGTTGGTATTCAAAACAACTTCTGACCCCTTTGTTGGCCGTTTAAGTTATTTCCGTGTATTCTCTGGCTCCATTAAAGCAGACAGCATTGTTTACAACTCCCGTCGTGAGGAGGAGGAACGCATCGCCAACATCTATACTATGCGTGGCAAGACTCAGATTCCGATGAAACAGGTTTGTGCCGGTGATATCGGTGTTGTTGCTAAGCTGCAATACACCTCTACCGGTGATACGCTGTGTGACAAAAACTCTGAGGTTGAATTCCCGCCCATTAACTTCCCGCTGCCGATGTACACCAGAGCTATCTATCCGAAGAAGAAGGGTGACGAGGACAAGATTATGTCCGCTCTGAATCGTTTGATGGATGAAGATCCGACGATTATCGTAACCAAGAACCCTGTAACGAAGGAAACTCTTATCAGCGGCATGGGCGACCAGCATATTGAGATTATTATGGAACGCATGCAGCGTAAGTTTGGTGTTGAAGCCGTTCTGAAAGCACCTATTATCGAATATCGCGAAACTATCCGTGGCACTGCTGAGGTAGAAGGCAAGCATAAGAAACAATCCGGCGGTCATGGCCAATATGGTCACGTTGTGATTAAGATGGAACCTCTGCCACCTGGAGGCGGCTTCGAATTCGTGGATAAGATTTTTGGCGGTGCTGTTCCTCGTCAATACATCCCTGCTGTAGAAAAGGGTATGCGTGAGGCTATGGAAAAAGGTGTTTTAGCTGGTTATCCGGTTGTGGATATGCGCATTACTCTGCTTGATGGTTCTTACCATACTGTCGATTCCTCTGAAATGGCATTTAAGACTGCTTCCAATATCGCCTTCAAGAAAGCAATGGAGCAATGTAAACCTGTACTTCTGGAGCCTGTTTACAGTCTCGAAGTAACCTGTGCAGATTCTATGATGGGCGATGTTATCGGTGATTTGAACGCCAAACGCGGTCGTATTCTCGGCATGCAGAGCGTAGAAGAAGGCATGAGCGTCGTAACGGCTCAGGTACCCTATGCTGAAATTACGGAATATGCTGTAGACCTCCGCGCTATCACTCAAGGCCAAGGCACCTTTGAAATGAAGTTTGATCATTATGAAGATGTTCCGGCTAAGATGGCTGAAAAGATTATCGCCGAGCATAAGCAGGCCTAACGTACTTTATAAAAACTGAATATTGGTGAGCGAGCCTGCTGCTTTACGCTTGCGTAGGGCAGCAGGCTCGTTTGCTGACAAAATAGCAGAGAAGGAGCTTTTATATGCAAAAACCTATAGTAAGAGATGAAGAATTTCTGGCGCAAAAATCGCAGCCTGCCACCTTTATGGATGTTTCCGTAGCGCAGGATTTATTAGATACACTAGTTGCTCATGCAGAGCATTGCGTGGGGCTGGCTGCTAATATGATAGGGGTACAAAAGCGCATTATTGCGGTCAATGTCGGGCCGACTAATATCGCTATGCTTAATCCGGAGATTGTCAAGCGCTCCGGAAAATATATGACGGAGGAGGGCTGCCTGTCGCTGGATGGGGAAAGAACGACGGTACGTTATGAGAAGATTACTGTTACATATCAGGATATGCAGCTCAAAACGCATAAGCAAAGCTACAGCGGCTTTACGGCGCAAATTATTCAACATGAAATTGATCATTGTAACGGGATAATCATCTAAAAAATATTTTTCTTCTTGTTACACTAAATGAGCTATTCCGTTTTTATATAGCTTCAACTGTAAATCTTTCGTACAAATCTGAGGAAATCTCAAATTTTGTACATTTTTAACACAAAAATCATTTGTGCTTTTCACGAGAACAGTGGTATAATATAAATAGAGTTTTGTATAGAGAAAGGGGACATTGTTATGTCTGAAAAATCAACGTTCTATCTGGTACGCGAAGAAATTCTGCCGGAGGCGATTAAAAAAACTATTAAGGTAAAGGAAATTTTAAAGCGCGGTGAAATTAAAACCATTAACGAGGCTGTAGAAAAAATGGGCTTAAGCCGCAGTGCTTACTATAAATACAAGGATTTTGTTTTCCCGTTCTACGAAGCAAGCAAGGAAAAAATTATTACATTGTCCTTACTGCTGGAGCATAAATCCGGCGTGCTGTCTAAGGTGCTGAACACTGTTGCGGACGATTCCGGCAGCATCATGACGATTAACCAGGGTATTCCTCTGCAGGGCGTAGCGAATACGACTATTTCTATTGAGACGAAGCATCTGACGATTGATCTGGAGGCCCTGCTCGACAAGCTTCGCATGATTGACGGTGTAAAGCGTCTTGAGGTTCTTGGTCAGGTTTAATCTGTAAATATACTATCATTGAGAAATTATTAGATAAATAATTGGAGGGGTACCAATGAAGGATTTTATTAATGTAGGCTTGCTCGGTGCCGGCACCGTAGGTGGCGGCGTGCTGCAGGTTCTGGAAAAAAATGCCGATAAAATTGCGAAGGAAGTAGGCAAGCCGGTAAAAATTACGAAGGTTTTAGACCGTAACGTAGAAGCAAGACAAAAGGAATACGGCGACCAATACTACTTCACTGCTGATGCTGACGAGGTTTTGAATGATCCGGAGATTGATATTGTCGTTGAGCTTTTAGGCCGCGAGCATCCGGCGAAGGAATATATTGCTCAGGCCTTTGCTAATGGCAAGCATGTTGTTACGGCCAATAAGGACGTTCTGGCACGCTATGGTGCAGAGCTGTTTCCCCTGGCTGAGGAGCATGGCTGTGACTTCATGTTTGAAGCGAGCGTTTGCGGCGGCATCCCCATCATCGGACCGATGAAAACCAGCATGGCTGGCAATAAAATCAATTCTATCATGGGTATCGTCAATGGTACTACGAACTATATGCTGTCGAAGATGGCAGATGAGCATCTGGACTATGATGAGGTGTTGAAGGATGCGCAGGAGAAGGGCTATGCTGAATCCGATCCGACAGCAGACGTCGGCGGCTTGGACGCAGCGCGTAAGGTTGTTATCCTGGCTTCTATTGCTTTCAATACCCGCTTCAGTTTGGATGACGTAAAGGTGGAGGGCATTGAAAATGTTGAAGCCTGCGATATTAAATACGCATCCAGTCTTGGCTACGCTGTTAAGCTGCTGGGTATTGCTAAAAATGACCCTGAAAATGGTGTTACGCTGAGAGTTACTCCGACGATGATTCCGCTGGGACATCCGCTGGCAGGAGTTAACGGCGTTTATAACGCTGTGTTTGTCAATGGCGACGCTATTGGTGAGGCTATGTTCCTGGGCCTTGGTGCAGGCCGTCTGCCGACTGCAAGCTCTGTCTGCGGCGATATCATTGATATTGCACGCAACATGCAGCATAAGTCTACCGGTCGCATCAGCTGCACCTGCTTTGAAGAGAAGAAGCTGTGCCCGCCGGAAAAAATGTCTGCTCCTGCTTATATTCGTCTGCAGGTTGCTGATAAGCCGGGCGCATTGGCTGCCATCGCTGCTGCCTTCGGTGCGCAGAACGTCAGCCTGCGTAATGTTATCCAGACGAATGATGTGCTGTCGAGCAAGGCAGAAATTGTTGTTATTACGCACAGCGTTTCCGAGGCTAATCTGCAGATGGCGCTGCAAATTCTTTCTGTGCTGCCTGTCGTTGAAAAAATTAGCTGTGTAATTCGTGTTGAAGACAGCCGTTTGGCTTAAGGAGCGCTGCTTATGAAAAAGGTAACTGTCCGCGTTCCTGCAACCTCTGCCAACTGTGGCCCCGGCTTTGATACGCTGGGCCTGGCTTGCACTTTATATAACGAAACGACCTATGAAATTACTGACAGAAAGGGCTTTCAGCTTGAGGTAACAGGCGAAGGCTCTGAATATCTCAAGCCGTTTGGCCGCAATCTGGCCTTCGCCAGCTTCCTGCGCATCTGGAACAAGATTACAGATAATGAACGCATCGGCCTGAAGGTGACGATGATTAACCGCATTCCCATGTCGCGTGGTCTAGGCAGCAGCTCCAGCGCTATTGTAGCAGGTCTGTATGCAGCCAACGCTTTATGCGATGACTATTATACGAAGGAAGAGCTGTTAGATGTAGCGACGTATATCGAGGGCCATCCTGATAATGTTGCGCCTGCGCTTTTTGGTGGCTTTACTATCAGCTGTATGGAGAAGGGCAAGGCTCATTCTCTGCGCCTTATACCGGAAAAACCGCTGAAGTTTATTGCCGTAGTGCCGGATAGCAAGCTGCCGACGACCTTGGCGCGTCAGGCTATTCCTGCAACCGTGCCGCATCATGACGCTGTGTATAATACCTCGCGTGCTTCGCTGCTCGTGGGCGCATTGCTTAGCGGACATTATGAGTATCTTGGTATGGCGCTGGAGGATAAGCTGCATCAGCCGTATAGGGCACATCTTATTCCGGGCCTGCAGGATGTTTTCGAGGCAGCGAAGGCTGCAGGAGCCTATAATGCGATTATCAGCGGTGCAGGCTCAACCGTTATGGCTTATGCTTCGCCTGAGGCTGATTGCGAGCGTATTGCGCAAAGCATGGTACAGACCTTTGCGAAGTATGGCGAGCATGCTTGCTATCATATTTTAGATATTGATAAAGACGGTGTAAAAAAATTATAAAAAAGTTATTGACAAATGCTTAACAACGCTGTATAATAATCCTTGTGATTCGGGGCGTGGCTCAGTTTGGTAGAGCGCTTCCTTGGGGTGGAAGAGGTCGTGGGTTCAAATCCCGCCGCTCCGACCATGTCGGATCTATAGCCTTTACGTTTACGTAAAGGCTTTTTTTATGTTAAAATTGGAGGTAAGCTCTATGATTCGTACTTTAGATTTTGTTTGCAGTGAATGTGGCGAGCACTTCACTCCCGGTGAGAAATTATATTATCGCGACAATTATATGAATAACAGCATTCGCGACACCAAATTCATCTGCCCGGCCTGCATTGCTAAATGGCAGGAAAAATGGCATATCAAAAGCGCCAGCTTTAATGAGCAGGATTACGTGCTGACTGTTGACTTGGAGCTGGAGGACGGCACTGTCTACAATGATATGGACTGCACGCCGATTGATGAAACAGAAACCGTCGTTTTGGGCGAGGACGTGCCTGTTGAAGCGCAGCAGGAGCTGTACAAAATTTATGCTGCCTGGGATAGAGAGCGCAAGGCGCATTATCTCAAGGACTGCATCTTCAAGGACGAATTTATGCGCACATCCTTCACCTGCGAAACCTATAGCGGGGAAAAATTTGAGGATATCGCTTTCCGTGTGACTATGCGCGGTGAGCTGCAGACAGAAAAGCCTGTGCCTGATTACATCAAGGTGCAGATTCTGGAGGCCTATAAGCTTTACGAAGAGCAAAACGCTGATTATCCTGAGGCTGCGCCGGAGGAAGAAGATTTAGACGAGCTCGTAAAACAAATCAAATCTAAACAAGGGGAGTAAACGTAGAATGAGTGAACTGTTAGAAAAAATTGAGAAGCGTCGTACCTTTGCGATTATTTCTCACCCTGATGCTGGTAAAACAACCTTAACTGAAAAACTGCTGCTGTACGGCGGAGCTATCCATCTGGCTGGCTCTGTAAAAGCGAGAAAAAGCAATAAGCATGCTGTATCCGACTGGATGGAGATTGAAAAGCAGCGTGGTATTTCCGTAACCTCGTCTGTACTGCAATTTGATTATGACGGCTTCCGTGTCAACATCCTTGATACCCCTGGTCACCAGGACTTCTCTGAGGATACCTACCGCACCCTGATGGCTGCTGACAGCGCTGTCATGCTGATTGACGCGGCGAAGGGCGTCGAGCCGCAGACGAAAAAGCTGTTCTGGGTTTGCCACCGCCGCCATCTGCCAATTTTTACCTTTATCAATAAGCTGGACCGTTATGGCCGTAATCCGTTTGACCTTATGGACGAGCTGGAGAAGGTGCTGAATATCCGCGCGTATCCGATTAACTGGCCTATCGGTATCGACGGCCACTACAAGGGCGTGTACAACCGTCTGGAAAACACTATCGAGCTGTTTGAGGATGATAATAGCCATGGTGCCAACAAGCTGAAATCTACGACCGGCTCTCTTGATGATCCGAAGATTCGCGAGCTGCTGGGCGATGAATTATACGAAAACCTTTGCAATGATATCGAGCTGCTGGATATGGCAGGCGATGAATTTGATATGGAAAAGGTGAACGCTGGCGAGCTGACCCCGATGTTCTTCGGTAGTGCGATGACCAACTTTGGTGTGCAGAGCTTCTTAGAAAAATTCCTGGAACTGTCTCCTAAGCCACAGCCAAGAATGCTGCAGGATGGTACAATGGTAGAGCCCAGCAACGAAAATTTCTCGGCTTTTGTTTTCAAAATCCAAGCCAACATGAACCCTGCTCACCGTGACAGAATTTCCTTTATGCGTATCTGCTCCGGCGTTTTTGAAAAAGGCATGAGCGTTTATCATAAGCAGTCCGGCAAGATGGTGAAGCTGGCACAGCCGCAGCAATTTTTGGCGCAAGAGCGTACTATAGTAGAAAAAGCATATCCCGGTGATATCATCGGTGTCTTTGATCCCGGTATTTTCGGTATCGGCGATTCCCTCAGTGATGCTTCGCAGAAGCTGCAGTTCGAGGATTTCCCTGTATTCCCGCCGGAAATCTTCGCTCGCGTACAGCCGAAGGATTCCCTGAAGCGCAAGCAGTTCGAAAAGGGCATTATTCAGCTGTCGCAGGAGGGCGCTATTCAGGTGTTCCGTCAGGAGGGCGTTGGCCTGGAAAGCTATATCGTCGGCGTTGTCGGCGTGCTGCAGCTTGAGGTTCTCGAATACCGCCTGCTCAATGAATACAGCTCTGTGCTGCTGATGAACCAGCTGCCGTATTCCGTAGCCCGCTGGGTATACGCAGAGGATAAAAAGCTGATTGACAATATTAAGGGTTTAGATAATGGTATGCTTGTCTATGATAAAAAGGATAGACCAGTTATTCTCGTGAATAACGAATGGTCCCTGAACTGGATTCTGGATCGCAACCCGGGTATTCAGTTCTTGACGGTACCTGCTGATGTGGAGAAAATCTAATAACTTCAATAACTACAAATTTGGTAAAAAATTTACGCTGTCACAGCAGATTGTTATTTTGATTTCCCTCGTGGTTTGTGTAGCGCTTTTGCCGACGTCGCTTTTTACGACGCAGAAGGTGGCGCGCGTTATCTATGACCGCGTAAGCATTAACGCTGTGAGTATTAACACGATTTTGTGCAATTCATCGGAAATCAAGGAAAGTTTGGCTTCGCAGAACGTCAACATCCGCCCGGAGATTGACAAGTTCATGGCTGATTATGTCAACGATGTCGACCATTCCGATGAGGCCGGTGTAGCAATTTACGATAATAACCACAATTTGCGTGTGCTCTACAACCCTGGCAACCTGCCTGATTTTGAGCATAGCGCGCGAGGGCTTGTCGACCAATATTCCGGTCGCAGCAAGATATCCTATAAGGATAACTACGCCATTCCTAATAAAGCGCTTGGCTTTGTCAAAAATGATAATGGCGATGTTATTGGCTATATTGTTACCGGCTATTCTGATGAGATTGTTAATAACTCGACGATTGATTCCGTACTCTTTTTGCTGCTGATGACCGTTTTAGGTCTTGTCGTGGGCATCTGGGGCGCGATTTATCTGTCGAAGCGTATTAAGAGCGTGCTTTTCGGCTATGAGCCGGAGGAGATTGCGCGTATGCTGCGCGAGCGTGACATTCTGCTGAACTCTGTGCGCGAGGGTATTGTCAACATCAACAGCAACGGACGCATTACGCTCGTAAATTCCGAGGCCAGCATTCTGCTGCAGCAGGCTGGCATAAAAAATGTCAGTGAAATTATGGGCATGAATGCCAGTGACGTCTTGAAGCGACTGCCAATTAATGATATTATTAAAGATGGCAAGACGCTCGTCGATGCCAGCGTTAAGATTGGTAATACTATATTTATTCTGACGGCAGTACCGCTGCTGCTAGAGGATAAGAATATCGTTGGTGCAGTACTGACCTTCCGTAAGAAGTCCGTGGTCGAAGAAATGGCCAACCAGCTGACCGGCTTTAAGAACTACGCAACAGCTTTGCGTGCGCAGACGCATGAGTTTATGAATAAGATGCACGTAATCATGGGCCTTATTGATATGAAGGCTTATGATGAGCTGAAGAATTTTACGCAGGAGATTGCCTATAATCGTCAGTCTGAGGTTTCGTATATCGTTACCCGCTTGAAGGATATCACGCTGTCCGGCTTTATTTTGGGCAAAATCAGCCGCAGCCGCGAGCTTGATATTGACTTCTCGCTGACGGAGGAAAGCGAGCTGCATAGTGAGCTGGATGTGCCGTCGGTCCATGATATTGTTTTAATTGCAGGAAACATTATAGAGAATGCCTTCGATGCTTTGAAGAATTTCGATGGTGAACGCATTGTCAACCTGTCAATTCTTGATTTCGACCGAGAGATTGTGATTGTCGTAGAGGATTCCGGTCCGGGTATGGATGAGAGCATACGCAAGCACATTTTCCAGCGTGGCTTTAGCAGCAAGTGCGAAAGCGGTCATGGCTTTGGCCTTTATCTTGTAAAGCAAAGCATTGATAGTCTTAACGGCACGATCAGTGTAGAATCAGCTCCTGGCGAGGGAACGATATTTACTGTACGCCTGCCGATTAAGAAGGAGGAAGACTAGAATGATAAATGTATTAGTAGTGGAAGATGATCCGATGGTCGCTCAGCTCCATGAGCATTATCTGAGCCAGGTGAAGGGCTTTCAGCTCTGTGATATTGCCAATAATGGCGATCTGGCGCTCAGACTTTTGGCGCAGAAGAAGTATGACCTGATTATTCTTGATGTCTTCATGCCGACGATGGACGGCCTGCAGCTGTTGGCAAAGATTCGCGAAGCAGGCTACGATGTTGACGTTATCATCGTTTCCGCAGCGAATGATAAGGACAAGATTAAGCTGGCGCTCCGTCTTGGCGCAGTTGACTATATCATCAAGCCGTTTGAGTTTGAACGCTTCAATCTGGCGCTGAACAATTACCTCAAGCGTTATCATATCGTTGAGGAGCAAAATATTATTGAGCAGTCCGACCTGGACCAGACGATTATCCGTCAGGAGGACCAGGTGGTGGTTACGCTGCCGAAGGGACTGGACAAGAATACTCTGGCAACGGTGTGGGAGTGCATCTGCCGCATTGACGGCATGTTCACGACCGAAGAGGTTGCAGGTATGGTAGGCATTTCGCGTGTGTCTATCCGTAAGTATCTGGAATTCTTGAAGTCGCTGCATCTTTTGAAGCTTGACCTGCATCGTGGCAGTGTTGGCAGACCTGTATATAAATATCTGTGCCTGGATAAGCAGAGCGACGTGCTTAAGGCTTATATTCAATAACAGAGCATCCGTTTTAGAAATTTGCTTCCAAGCAGCCTGCTCTCGGGCAGATGCTTGGAGGCTTTTTCTTTACACAAATTACATTTGAAATAATTGCATATTTAGTGTACAATTATAGATATTACACTGTTATTAAAAAAGAGGGACTGAGCAATGATCCAACCGATGAAAATTTTAGGCGTGCCTGTACATCCCATGACGATGCAGGGCGCTGTAGATGAATTAGAAAAGAGAATGCTGGCAGGGGAGCAGACCTTCGTGGTTACTGCTAACGCTGAAATTATTATGATGTGTCAGGAGAACGCAGAGTATAACAAAATTGTCTGCGAAAATGCCGAGCTTGTGCTGCCGGACGGTGCCGGCGCTGTTTGGGCAGGCCGTCACCTTGGCTATACTGTGCCGGAACGCGTGGCAGGCTTTGACCTGTACAATCATCTGCTGGATTTATCTGCGCATAAGGGCTACAAGGCGTATTTCTTTGGCGGTGCGCCCGGCGTTGCTGAAGCAGCCAAGACGAAATCCGAGGAGCTGTATCCCGGCGTACAGGTTGTCGGCTGTCACAACGGTTATTTTAAGCCGGAGGACGAGGCAGAGATTATTGCTGATATCAACGCGTCCGGTGCAGAGATGCTGTTCGTGGCGCTTGGTGCGCCGAAGCAGGAAATCTGGCTGAAAAAATATCGCGACCAGCTTAAGCCGCGTATTCTTATGGGCATCGGCGGCAGCTTTGATGTGTTTGCAGGCAAGATGGAGCGTGCGCCGAAATGGATGCAGGACGCTTCACTCGAATGGGCCTTCCGTCTGTATAAGCAGCCGAGCCGCTTTATGCGTATGATGGCACTGCCGAAATTTGTGCTCAAGGTTATGTTTTCTGGCAAATAAGCTGCGCGGAGTCGTGCTTATTCTTTGAAATGTGCTAAGAATTTTACAGTTTGCTAGACAAAAGTACGCGGCTGTATTATAATAAAGTGATGGAAAAAGCTTCCATCACTTTTTATGTTGCAGAAATTTTGACTAGATAGTCAGCTGAACATTTAATGTTGCGTTAGCTCAAATAAAAATATCCGCAAGAAAGCGAGGCTTTATATGTTTATTGTAAAAGATGGTTATATTTATGTTGGTGTATCCTTAGTTTTGGCGGCCATTGTGTATTATTTCTTCGGAGCGTATTGGGCAGTTATCCCGGTAGTGCTGGCGTTGTACTTTGCGTACTTCTTCCGTGACTTTCATCGTAGCATGCCTTATGACCCGAATATTTTATACTCGCCTGCTGATGGCACCGTCATGGGCATAGAGGAAATTTTTGACGATGAATATCTCAATGAGCCTGCGCTGAAGCTGACGATTTTCCTGTCCGTATTCAACGTACACACGAACCGCGCACCGCTGGACGGCGAAATCAAGTACCAGCGTTATACCTGTGGTCAGTTCGTTCCTGCGTATGAGAAGAACGCGTCCTTTGAGAACGAGCGTCATGCTGTTGGCGTTGATAACGGCCGCATCCGCTTCCTCGTTATTCAGGTGGCAGGTCTTTTGGCACGCCGCATCGTGTCCTGGGTTACCGTAGGCCACGAGCTCAAGCAGGGCGAAACCTATGGTATGATTAAATTTGGTTCCAGCACGGAGCTTATCGTTCCGAAAAATGTTGAAATCACTGTAAAAAAAGGTGATAAAGTAACTGGTGGTATCACCGTAGTAGGGAGGGTTAAGGCAGAATGAACTGGCGTCGTCTGATTCCGAACAGCATTAGCTCCACGAGCCTTATATTTGGTGTGCTGTCTATTTTTAAAACTATTGAAGGAGATTTTTTCTTAGCTCCTATTTTTATCGTTATCGCAGTAATTTTTGACTCGATGGATGGTCGTGCTGCCCGTGCGCTTGGCGTTGGCGGCGGTGACTTTGGCAAGGAGATGGATTCTCTTTGCGATATGTGCTCCTTCGGTGTTGCTCCGGCTATCATGATTTATATGTATGGCCTGCAGGAGCTGGGGCTCGTTGGTCAGGTTATCGCCGGACTGTTCGCTGTAGGCGGCTGTCTGCGTCTGGCACGCTTCAACTGCAATACCGGCGTTGTCCATGGCTATTTCCAAGGCATGCCGATTCCGGCAGGTGCGTGCTTCCTCGCAACCTATGTGCTCTCCGGTTATCATTTTGCTCCGGCTATGCTGGCTGTTGTTACCTTAGTAGTAGCCTGCATTATGTACAGTGAAGTGCGTTTCCCGGACTTCAAGGGGAAAGGCAATCCTATGTACCGTATTCCGGTGGTTATTGCGCTTGTTATCGGTGCAGCAATGCTTTATGAGCGCCCGAGCGCTTGGATGTTTGTGGCAATGTTCACTTATACGATTGCTGGTATTATCAACCATGTATATCGTGCAGTAACGGGCAAAAATAAGTAAAAGCCAGTAGGGTTTTAGGAAGAGAAGGAGTAGGTTGATGAATACGTATTTTGATATAATCATGATTCCTTTGCAGATATTGATTATATTCTTTACGCTCTATTATTTTTTCGTTTCTTGGTTCGGCTTGTTCGGCAAGAAAAAAGAGGTTAAGATTTATAATGAAAGCAAGACCTTTGCTTTGATTGCCTGTGCGCATAATGAGGAAAGAGTTATTGCTCAGCTTGTAGATAATCTGCGTCGTCTGCATTATAACGACGCCTTATATGATATTTATGTTGTAGCGGATAACTGCTCTGACAAAACTGCGGAGGTCGCACGCAAGGCTGGTGCACTGGTGCATGAGCGCTTCAGCGAAACCGGCAAGGGCAAGGGCTTTGCGCTGGCGTGGATGTTTGACAGATTATTTAAACTTGATAAGCAGTACGATGCAGTCTGCGTTTTCGATGCGGATAACCTGGTGCATCCTGATTTTTTGAAAGAGATGAACAGTCGTCTGTGCAACGGCGAGCGCATTATCCAAGGCTACATGGACGCAAAGAACCCGACGGATACGTGGGTTAGCGGCGTGTTTGCGATTTCCTTCTGGATTGTTAACCACGTATGGAGTCTGGCGAAGTATAACATGGGCTTGTCCTGCTGCCTTGGCGGCACTGGCATGTGCTTTGATACTGAGGTTCTCAAGCGTTATGGCTGGCGTGCAACCTGCCTGACGGAGGATATGGAGTTCACGATTCAGGCGATGATGGAAGGCATTCCGACAACCTGGGCGCATGATGCAATTATCTATGACGAGAAGCCGTTGACCTTCAAGCAGACCTGGAACCAGCGTAAGCGTTGGTCGCAAGGTCATTTTGATGTAGCAGACCGCTATCTCATTCCGATGATTACAAAGGCGATTAAGACGCGTAACATCGTGATGCTCGACTGTTCAGTGAACCTGATTCAGCCGTACTTCCTGATGATTTCCACCTTCTTCGTTCTGTGCAGCTATATTTATAACTTTTATCCGTTCTACACGAATATTCTTTATACAATTATTCCTGTAGAGGTTTGGACGCTGGTTGGTATTGGTCAGTATATTTTTCCTGTGGCCGTGCTGTGGAAGATTCGTGCTTCCTTAAAGTCCTGGGTATATCTGCTGCTTTATCCGCTGTTTATCTACAGCTGGATTCCTATTACAGCGCTGGGCTGGTGGCATCGCCATGACCATGAGTGGAGCCATACGCTGCACACCCGCGGCATCAGCTTTGACGATGTAATTATTCCGGAGGACGCAGTCAATGACGGTCCGAAGGAGGTTGTTTTCGCCAAGAAGGACGAAAAATAAAATATTTTAGGGCACTCTCGCAGTAGCGGGGGTGCTTTTTTGTGCATAAGGATAGATAAACATGATATAATGAATTATTATGGCAGCAGGTCTGCCGAGAGATACGAAAAGCGTTGAGAGGAAGAACATATGCAGATAAAAGCGATACTTTTTGATTTTGACGGAACCTTGGCGAATACGGTGGATTTGATTGTTGCTACGTTCGAGCATACGTGCAGGACTATGCTTGGCACTGTACCGCCGCGTGCAGCCATTGTCAATACGTTTGGCCTGCCGCTGGGGAACGCGATGCTGGAGCTGTCGGGGAGAGAGGAGCTTGTAGAACAGATGCGCGACGTTTATCGAGAGTATAACAATATGCATCACGATGAAATGATTAAGCCGATTGCCGGCGTGCAGGAAACACTCGCAGCGCTTAAGGCGCAGAGCCTAAAGATTGCCGTGGTTACGTCGAAAAAGCAGCCGATGGTGCTGCGTGGAATAAGTTGCCTGCAGCTTGAGCAGTATATAGACGCAGTGATTGCGCTGGAGGATACGCAGCAAAGCAAGCCGCACGCTGAGCCGATGCTAGCGGCATGTGCAAAGCTGGGCGTTGCGCCGCAGGAATGCCTGTGCGTGGGCGATAGTCCCTTCGATTTGCAGAGTGGGCGTAATGCCGGGGCGAGGACAGTTGCCGTGCGCTATACGGCCTTTGCTTGGGAGAAAATCATGGAAGAGGGCAGACCTGACTATGTAATTGCGCAGCCGCAGGAGCTGCTGGAGCTGGTCAAGAGAGTGGGAGAAGTTTAAAAAATATGGGGCTGTTGCACTATTATCCATTTGTCACTAGACGTGCAGGTGACAGAGGCAGACTTGATAGTGCAGTGGCCTCTTTTTTGTATACTTTTCAACTATATCTTTGAATCGAGTCTGTTTCATGGTATAATATATACGGAATAGTATACAAGAATCAAGCTTCAATATATTTTTAAAGGAGGAATTATCATGCGTAAAATTGCTATCATTGGCGGAACTGGTATTGACAACCCTGAAACCCTGCAAGGCTTTGAGAAGAGAGTTATTGAGACTCCGTACGGCAAGGCTTTATGCAATATCGGTATGATGAGCGGCAACCAGGTTATTTTTGTCAGCCGTCATGGTGTTGACCATTCTGTGCCGCCGCACAAGGTAAACTATCGCGCAAATATCTGGGCGATTAAGAGCCTGGGTACCGAAGAGGTTTTTGCGACGACTGCCGTTGGCTCCATCAATCCGGAGATGAAGGCAGGCCATTTCGTTGTCTGCGACAACGTGCTGGACTTCACCAAGAGCCGTATCAGCACTTTTTATGATTCCCCGGAGCGTGGTGTAGCGCACTGCGACTTTACTTATCCGTATTGCCCGGCGCTGCGTGAAAAGGTTATCAAATGTCTGGAGAAAACCGATATTACCTTCCATAAGCAGGGCGTTTATGTTTGCACCGAAGGCCCGCGCTTTGAAAGTGCTGCAGAAATCAAAATGTATGCCATGCTCGGCGGTGACCTGGTTGGCATGACCAATATGCCGGAGTCCATTCTGGCGCGTGAGGCAGAGCTTTGCTACACGAACTGCTCCATCGTTACGAATATGGCAGCAGGCATTTCTCCGACACCGCTGTCTCATAGCGAGGTTTGCGAGGCTATGGCACAGAGCATTGATAATATGCAGAAGCTGATTCTGGCATTCATCGCTTATGATGAGCCGGTTGAAGCAAAATGTGGCTGTCATTCCTGTATGAAGGAATTCGGCGGCTTTAAGCTGTAAGGTGAGCCCTATGGTTGAAACTATGCGTTGGGAGCAGGGCAAGCTGGTGCTTTTGGATCAGACCCTGCTGCCCAATAAAATTGAATGGATTAGCTGCGAGGATTATCTGCGCGTCAAGCTGGCGATTGAACGTCTGGAGGTGCGTGGTGCGCCGGCTATCGGTGCGGCTGCAGCCTTTGCTATGGCGCTTGGGGCACGCGAGGTTGCTGACAAGCCCGACTTCCTTGGTGCGCTGGACGCTGTGCGTGTAGACCTGATTACGGCGCGTCCGACGGCTGTAAACCTGGCCTGGGCTGCGAACCTGCAATATGAGCTGGCAACGAAACTGAATAAGGATGACCTGCCGCCCTTCAAGATTATCAAGGCACTTGAAGCGAAGGCAGAGCAGATTTATGCAGACGATATTGCCATCAATAAACGCATGGGCGAGTATGGCGCAGAGGTGCTGCCAGACAAGGCTGTCGTGCTGACGCACTGCAATGCAGGCGCACTGGCAACCTGCGGCTGGGGCACGGCGCTGGGCGTTATCCGCAGCGCTTATGCGCAGGGCAAGCTGCAAATGGTTTACGCTGACGAAACACGCCCGCTTTTGCAGGGAGCAAGGCTGACGGCCTTCGAGCTCTACGAGGACAAGATTCCCGTAACGCTGATTACTGATAATATGGCGGCGTGGACGATGCGCACGAAGGGCATTAATGCTGTAGTTGTCGGTGCAGACAGAATTGCTGCTAATGGCGACACGGCGAACAAGATTGGCACTTATGGCGTAGCGCTGGCGGCAAAGGCGCACGGCATTCCGTTTTATATCGCGGCGCCGACGAGCACCTTTGATTTTAGCATCTCTACTGGTGCGCAGATTCCTATTGAGGAGCGCCAGCCTGACGAGGTGCGCCGCTTCCGCAGCGAGCAGACAGCGCCTGAGGGCGTTGAGGTGTTCAACCCGGCGTTTGACGTTACGCCTGCCGAGCTGATTACAGGCATTATCACAGAATATGGCGTGCTCAGAGCGCCGTATGTGGAACGTATAAAAGAATTAAAGGATACCCTCTCTACCATATAGGAAGAGCATTTCGATGTGATATGTCATGATATTATTATTGAATTGCAGAAGGGTAAAGCAAAGGAGTATACATAACTAATGAAGAGCATTATTAAAGATATTAACTTAGCACCGCTTGGTCATCAACGTATTGCATGGGCAAAGGAATATATGCCCCTGCTGAACCACCTGAACGAGGAGTACAGCAAAACTAAACCGTTCGCTGGCATTAACATGGTTGTTACCATCCATCTGGAAGCAAAGACTGCTTATCTGGCACTCGTGCTGAAAAATGCTGGTGCAAACGTTGTTGTTACCGGCAGCAATCCGCTGTCTACGCAGGACGAAATCGCTGCAGCTCTGGTTGACAGCGGCGTAACCGTTTTTGCAACTCATGGCTGCACGAACGAGGAATACGATATGTATCTGCGCGAAGCACTGAAGGTTGAGCCGGAGCTGATTATAGACGACGGCGGCGACCTGGTAAATATGCTGCACGGCGAGCGTCGTGACCTGATTGCTAAGCTGATGGGCGGTAGCGAGGAAACCACTACCGGCGTACATCGTCTGAAGGCGCTGGCTGCTGCCGGTCACCTGGCTTTCCCGATGATTGCTGTTAATGATGCTTATTGCAAGTATCTGTTCGATAACCGTTATGGCACCGGCCAATCCTCTTGGGATGGCATTATGCGTACCACCAATATGTCCGTTGCCGGCAGAACTGTTGTTGTTGCAGGCTACGGCTGGTGCGGCAAGGGTGTAGCTATGCGTGCCAAAGGCCTGGGTGCTAACGTTATCGTTACCGAGGTTGACCCGATTAAGGGCATTGAGGCAGTTTTTGACGGCTTCCGCGTAATGCCGATGCAGGAGGCTGCTAAACATGGCGATATTTTCGTAACCGTAACCGGCTGCAAGGATGTTATCACCAAACCCCATATGGAGGTTATGAAAAACGGCGCAGTTATGTGCAACGCTGGTCACTTCGACGTAGAAATCAACAAGCATCATCTGGAAGAGCTTTCCGTTGCAGCTCCGTATGAGGTTCGCAAAAATATCATGACCTACACCATGGCAGATGGTCGTAAGCTGAACCTGCTGGGCGAAGGCCGTCTGGTTAACCTGGCTTGTGGCGACGGTCATCCGATTGAAATCATGGACCTGTCCTTCGCTATGCAGTTCCTCGCTATGAAGTATCTGCTTGACCACAAGGGACAGCTGGAGAACAAGCTGTATGTGCTGCCGGAAGAGCTGAACACCGAGATTGCTGCGCTGAAGCTGCAGGCTATGGGTGCTGGCATTGATACGCTGAGCGAAGAGCAAAAAGCATATCTGGCTGCTGAATAATTATGGAAACACAGCTTTTGGCTAAAGAAAGTGCGCGTGCCGCCATCGTCGAGATGGGGCACACGCTGATTGCTAAAAATCTTGTTGCCGGCTCCTGGGGTAACATCAGCTGCCGTATTGACGAGCAGAGTATTGCGATTACTCCGTCGGGACGCGGCTATGAGCTGCTGGAGCCTGAGGACGTGGTGCTTATTGACAGGGAGGGCGCTGTGCTGGAGGGCGAGCGCATTCCTTCGTCAGAGCTGAAGGTGCATACGGCGATTTACAATGCTTATCCCGAGGCTGGCGCAGTCATCCATACGCATAGCATTTACGCCAGCGCACTGGCAGCTATGCATCAGGACGTGCCTGCTATCATCGAGGATATTGTGCAGATTATCGGTGGCCGTGTGTATTGCGCTGAATATGCGCTCTGCGGTACGCAGGAGCTGGCAGATAAGACTGTTGCTGCTTTACGCGGACGCAAGGCTGCACTGCTTGCGAACCATGGCGCAGTCTGCTGGGGCAAAAACCTGCAGGAGGCGCTGCTCGTAGCCGAGATTCTGGAAAAGGCGGCGCAGATCGCTGTGATTTGCGCAGGCACCGGCGGCAAGGTCTATGAGCTGAGCACTGAGGATACTGATATAATGCATGATTTTTATGAAAAGCATTACTCTAAGCGTCAACAGGGTGAAGAATAAACACTCCTTATACTGTACTATTGAACGAAAGAAGTGAAATTTTTTGAGTAAGGTATTAATAGAAGATATCGAGCTGCTGCATACGCCTAACGGCGAGCTGCAGAGCATTGCGATTGAGGATAACAAGATTGTCTATGTAGGCAAGGACGTTCCTGCGGACTTTGCTGCTGACGAAATCGTCAACGGCAAGGGCAAGCTGGCAACGGCCGGCATGGTTAATACTCATGGTCACGTATCTATGACGCTGCTGCGCAGCTATGCTGACGATATGGCGCTCATGGACTGGCTGCAGAATAAAATCTGGCCTATCGAGGACAAGATGGATGCGAACGACATCTATTGGGGTGCAATGCTGGGCATTGTCGAAATGCTCAAGGGCGGTACAACCTGCTTTGCCGATATGTACGCTTTCATGGAGGACGTAGCGCGTGCCTGCGCTGAAACCGGCATCCGTGCCAACCTCTGCCGTGGCCTGATCGGCGTAGCGCCGGATAAGGACGTTAAGCTTGCAGAGAACACTGTGCTGGCGAAAAACTGGCAGGGCTATGACAATGGCCGCATCCGCGTAACCTACGGTCCGCATGCACCCTATACCTGTCCGGTGGATTATCTGGAAAAGGTTATCGCTGAGGCTGCTGCGAATAAAGCAGAAATCCAGATGCACCTTTGTGAAACGAAGTTTGAGGTTGATACAGTGCTCAAGGAGCATGGCATGACGCCGATTCAGCTCATGGATAAGCTGGGCATGTTCGAGCTCGGTACTATCGCTGCTCATTGCGTACACCTGACGGAAGAGGATATGGACATCATGGCAGCTAAGCACGTGCGTGTAGCTCATAATCCGCAAAGCAACCTGAAGCTTGCCAGCGGCATCGCTCCGGTGGCGCGTATGCTGGAGAAGGGCATCTGCGTAGGCCTGGGCACGGACGGCGCGTCCAGCAATAACAATCTGGATATGCTGGAGGAATGTCGCGCTGCAGCGATGCTGCATAAGGCAACGACCTTTGATCCGCTTGTTGTTCCGGCAAGCAAGGCTTGGGAGATGGCAACGATTGACGGTGCCAAGACACTGGGCTTTGAAAACCTTGGCCGTCTGGAAGCAGGTCAGCAGGCAGATATCGTGCTGTGGGATATGCACAAGCCGTACTGGTATCCGCGTCATAACAAGCTTTCGCAGCTTGTCTATGCGGCAAGCAGCACCGATGCTGACACTGTGTTCGTTGCAGGCAAAAAGGTTGTCGAGGGTGGCAAGCTGCTGACCTTCGACGAAGAGAAGATTTATGCAGAGGCTGAGGCCTGCACAAGAAAGCTCTTGAATAAATAATATAGATTTTTGCCTATGGCACTCTGAGCTTCCTATAAATATTATTTCAGTTTTTAGGGTGAAAAGCCTAAAATATAGCAAATAGCAGTAAAAGGAGAAAATTATGGCTAAAATTATCAAGAAAGCAAATTTAGCACCTGCTGTCTATGAATTCGTCGTAGACGCACCGCTCGTGGCTCACAAATGCCACCCTGGACAGTTCGTTATCATCCGCACTGACGAATATAGCGAACGCATTCCGCTGACTATTGCGGATTTCGACCGCGAAAATGGCTATATCACCTTAATCGTACAAGCAGTAGGCAACACTACCAAGCATCTGTGCGATACCTTCGAAGAGGGCGATGATATCCTCGACGTTGTTGGTCCTTTAGGCCATCCTTCCGAGATGGGCAACTTTGGTACTGTTGTCGTAGTCGGCGGCGGTATTGGCGTTGCACCTGTTTACCCGATTGCCCGCGCATATCACGAGATGGGCAACAAGGTTATCTCCATTATCGGCGCACGCGACAAGGAGCTTGTAATCTGGCAGGATAAGATGGCTGCTATCAGCGACGAGCTGATTCTGACCACTGATAACGGCAGTGCAGGCCGCAAGGGCTTTGTAACTGATCCGCTGCGTGAAATGCTGGAGAAGGGCGAAAAAGTCGACCTCGTACTGGCTATCGGCCCTGTTATCATGATGAAAAACGTTGCTGCTACTACTAAACCGTTTGGCGTAAAAACCACTGCCAGCCTGAATACCATCATGGTTGACGGCACCGGTATGTGCGGTGGCTGCCGTGTTATGGTTGGCGGCGAGAACAAGTTTGCCTGCGTAGACGGACCTGAATTCGATGCTCATGAAGTAGATTTTACTAACCTGGTTATGCGTCAGCAGATGTATAAAAAACAGGAATCTCTGGAATATAGCTGTGGAGGTCATTGCAAATGCGTGGAGGAATGAGAAATGCTATGCCGGAACAACCGGCTGATGTGCGTAATAAAAACTTTAAAGAGGTAGCTTTAGGTTACACTAAGGAAATGGCAGTAGATGAGGCACAGCGCTGCCTGAACTGCCCGAAGCCGCGCTGTGTTGGCAGCTGCCCGGTTAATATTGATATTCCGCAGTTCATCCATGAGGTAGCTCAGGAAAACTTTGCAGAAGCTTATAAAATTTTGAAGCGCAAAAGCACTCTGCCTGCTGTCTGCGGTCGCGTATGTCCGCAGGAGAACCAGTGCGAGGGCAAATGCGTGCTGGGCATTAAGGGCGAGCCTGTAGCTATTGGCCGTCTGGAGCGTTTTGTTGCAGACTATGCACGTGAGCATGGTCTGGATAACGACGTAGAGGCTCCGGCAGAGCGCAAGGGCAAAAAGGTTGCTGTAGTAGGCAGCGGTCCTAGCGGTCTGACCTGCGCTGGCGATTTGGCAAAAATGGGTTATGACGTAACCATGTACGAAGCACTGCATGCTGCAGGCGGCGTATTGATGTATGGCATTCCGCAGTTCCGTCTGCCGAAGGAAATCGTACAGCATGAAATCTCTGCGCTGAAAAAGCTGGGCGTTAAAATCGTTGTAGACGCTGTTATTGGCCGCACCTTTACCATTAAAGAGCTGATGGAGGAGGAAGGCTTCAGTGCTGTTTACGTTGGCACTGGCGCCGGTCTGCCGCACTTCATGCAAATTGACGGCGAGAACCTCAACGGCGTATATTCCGCTAATGAATTCCTGACGCGTGTAAATCTGATGAAGGCTTACGAGTTCCCGAACTACGCAACTCCTGTATACGTTGGCAAAAAGGCTGCTATCGTCGGCGCAGGCAACGTAGCAATGGACGCAGCACGTACTGCTAAGCGTCTGGGCGCAGAGCAGGTGTATATCGTTTATCGCCGCAGCGAGGAGGAAATGCCTGCGCGTAAGGAAGAAATCGGCCATGCTAAGGAAGAGGGCATTGAGCTGCGTCTGCTGAACAACCCTGTCGCTATTCTTGGCGACGAAAAGGGCTGGGTTAACGGCCTGAAATGCGTGAAGATGGAACTGGGCGAGCCAGATGCCAGCGGTCGTCGCAGCCCTGTTGCTATTGCAGGCAGCGAGTACGTGCTCGATGTTGATATGGTAGTTATGGCTATCGGCCAAGGTCCGAACCCGCTGATTAAGCAGACCACTCCGGATCTGGAGGTTAACAAACGCGGCAACATCGTTGCTGATGAAGCTGGCGCAACCTCTATCCCCGGCGTATTTGCAGGCGGCGACATCGTAACCGGTGCTGCAACTGTTATCAGCGCTATGGGAGCAGGCAAGAAGGCTGCTGCTGCCATCGACGAGTATCTGAGCAAGTAAAAGGCTGAGAGCTTTGTCATAGTGTAATTCAACTTAAAACTCCTGTTGTGGATTGAGTAATTCAATCTGCAGCAGGAGCTTTTTGTGTTTGGTACATTCTTATCAGTATTGATTTTTTAATTACAATCAGTGTATAATATAGACATAGAAGAGTAATTAGTGAGCATTTCGCAAAGGAGGTTGTAAGTTATGCGTTTTTTAGCAATGGTCTTAATCTTACTGTTTACCTGTTCACCAGCTTTTGCTTTTCAAAATGAACCGGATGGTTTTCAAGGACTTAAATTAAATTCGTCGTTTGAGGAAGTTAAATCGTCGCAGCTTCTGTGTGATAAATATTACGGAGAAGACGAAAAAGAATTAGATGCCCACGAATTTGATTTAAGTTTAAGTAATGAGTATAGTGTACGCTTAGATGAGTATTATTTTGATTTAGATGAACAAATCCAAAGCTTACACGGAGTGCCCTTTAAGGTATTGTATTTTGATTTTTATAAGGATAAATTATATAATATTACCGTATGCTTAGGGCAGGCTGTTGCTCGTACTGAGGATGATAAAAAATTAAACATGTTTTATTTCCATGAACTGCAAAGAAATTTTACAGAATTATATGGCCCACCTACAAGCACCTATCCGGAACAATTAGAAGCCAATGATTCGTATACGAGACTTTTTTGGGAAGGAGATAAAGCTATCATAAGTTTAAGATGGCTTAATGATTTCCCTCAATTAACCATCACGTCAGTACCATTACGAAATGAAATTAAAGATGATATTTTTAAGCAAGCTTCAAGAGAAGGGAATTGAATGCTTTACTTATAGTGTATATGGCTGGGGCACATCGCTTCAGCCATTTTTTGTTGTCACCCTTAATTCACAATAGTTTAATATTTTCTCTTAGTAAGCTATGCTATAATAAGCTTAGTAAGAATAAACGAGGTGATTATCATGCGTAAATTTACTGCATTGCTTTTAGCTGCCCTGGTGCTCGTGGGCACTAACACAGCGCTTGCGAATAAAACGCTGACCTTAGACAAGGACACCAAGCTGGTGCCGCAGGGCTGGACTGTTGCAGACGACATCAAGTTCAAGAAGAACACCACCGTGACGCTCAACGATAGCGAGCAGGTTATCGAGGGCGTGCTCGCCAGCGCCACCTATCTGCGTCCAACTGGCTGGAAGAGCCTGGCGAGCAATTACTATTATGTAGAGAGCAGCGCTGCCTTCTACCCGCCGCGCTTCTTCTATCATCCGTTCAGGCCGGGGCTGGTCATTCCGGCAGACGGACACGTGCGCTACATGGGCAACAGGCCGATTACCTTTGCTGAGGATGGCACGGTGCTCAGCGGCACGATTGATAACGATGTGGTGCTGCAGCTCAGCGATACCGGCTATGGCTTTGTGTGCTTCAAGAACGACACTGTGCTGACCTTCTCTAAGGAGGGCAAGCTTATCAGCGGTACGCTGGCGGAGGCGACGAAGCTGCGTCCTGTCGGCTGGCAGCATAACCTGCAGGATGAAAGCGCTGGCTTTGTGGAGTTCAAAAGCGGTACGAGCATCAGCTTTGATGTAAACGGACTTGTGACCAACGGCTCACCAAATAAGAAAACGCTCTGGTTCAACGCTGACGGCAGCTCTGCGGAGCTGGAAGCAAAGACTGCGACAAGCTTCAACGCTGACGGTGCAGAGCAGGCGAAGGCTAAATAAACTGCGAGATGCTTGGCAGAAAATTTAAATAAAGCTATGGCCGTTTTGACAATTATATGTTATACTGTATACACGACTGCGGATATATACTATACGTTTTTAAGGGCGTAGGTCATACTATCCCCAGCGTAAAGGCCAAAATTTAACAAATTACTGCAAAGATTCGTTATTCAAGGAGGAAACTAGCATGGAAGAAACAAGACCCTATGTTAGCTGGGAGTTAGTACACGATTTTATGGTAGACGTATTTGTAAAATATGGCGTACCTGAAGAGGACGCACGTATTTGCACTGACGTTCTGCTGGAAAGTGATAGACGCGGTATTGAAAGCCATGGCTGCAACCGCTTTAAGCCAATTTATCTGGACCGCATTAAAAACGGCACCCTGATGCCGAAAACTGAAATTGAAATTGTTAAGGATACTCCTTGCACCGTAGTTATGGATGCTCATGACGGCATGGGTATGGTTGCTTCCTACAAGATGATGGAAATGCTGATTGAAAAGGCTTCCAAATACGGTATGGCTGGCGGCACTATTTTCAATTCTACTCACTATGGTATCGCTGGCTACTGGACTACAATGGCAGAGAAGGCTGGCATGATTGGTATCTCCGGCACAAACGCAAGACCGTCTGTAGCACCGACCTTCGGCGTAGAGCCGATGATGGGCACTAATCCTTTGACCTTCACTATGCCGACTGATGAAGAGTTCCCGTTCAACTTTGACTGCGCAACCAGCATCATCCAAAACGGTAAGATTGAGTTCTATGCTAGACAGAACAAGGAAACTCCGGCTGGTCTGGTAATCGCTAAAGACGGCGGCACCATGACTGAATCTGCAAATATCCTGAAGGAAATGCGTGCTGGCAATGTTGCCCTGCTGCCTCTCGGCGGTATTGGCGAGGAAACCGGCGGCTACAAGGGCTACGGCTTCACCACTATCGTAGAAATACTGTCTGCTGCTTTAGCAGGCGGTCCGTACATGAAAGCACTGTCCGGCAAGGATGAAAATGGCAACAATGCTATGTACCACTTAGGTCATTTCTTCTTCGTTATCAATCCGGAATTCTTCATGGGCCTTGATACCTTCAAGAAAACCGCTGGCGGCATCTGCCGTGGCCTGCGTAATTCCACAAAAGCACCTGATGCAGAGCGTATCTACACTGCTGGTGAGAAGGAATACATGGCTTGGATGGACAGAAAAGACAAGGGCGTTCCGGTTGGCGAATCTATCCAAAAGGAATTCATCCAGCTTAGAGATGAGCTTGGCCTGACTCAATACAAATTCCCGTTTGAAAAATAACCAGCTCTAGCGCTGACTGATTAAACAACCTACAAAAACACAAATACCGTACTGCCTCGCTTGGGGTAGTACGGTATTTTTCATTAGTATAGTTTTATTCCAGCAGCTTGGCAATTTCCGGCAGCGGCTCGACTGTGCGCCGGAGAATGCCATTCATATAGGCGATAGCGATGCCGTAGTTGGTCATAGGCACGTTTTGCTCTAGCGCGGTCTTGTTGCGGTACGCCATTTCCTTTTCGTTGAGCATGCAGGCACCGCAGTGAATAATCAGCTTATACTCAGAGAGGTCCTCAGGAAACTCTGTGCCGCTCGTGAAGCAGAACTCAGGCTCAGCCTGCGTATATTTACGCACCCAGCCTGGCAGCTTCACTGTGCCGATGTCCTGGCATTGGCGGTGGTGCGTGCAACCCTCGCTGATGAGAATCTTGTCACCGTCCTTGATGCTGTCAAGCGTGCGTACAGCCTTGACTGCGTTCTCCAGGCTGCCCTTATAGCGTGCCATAAGAATAGAGAAGGAAGTCAGGGGAATCGTCGGCGGCACAATCTGGCTAACCTTGGCGAAGGCCTGACTGTCGGTTACAACGAGGCGCGGAGGGAAGGCGAGCTTCGCCAGCGCCATTGCCAGCTCACTTTCCTGCACGACAACGCCGATACCCTTGTTATCGAGCACGTTGCGCAGCACCTGCTGCTGCGGCAGAATCAGGCGACCCTTCGGCGCAGCGCTGTCAATCGGCGTCACGAGGATAACGGTGTCGCAAGGCTTGAGCAAATCATCAAGAAGATGGCGTTCCTGCTCCTTTGGCCGCAGGGCCGCAATAGCCTCCTTCAGCTCGTTTATATTGCGTTTCGTCTGCGTGCTGACGAGGAAGCAGTGCTTCGTGAGCTTGAGCGCGTCGACAGCGGCGAGAGCCTGCTGCATTTCACCTAATTTATCTGCTTTGTTGAGCACGAGCACAGCAGGGCGCTTCTGAGCCTCTAGGAGCGCCCACAGGCGTTTATCCTCTTCGCTGATACCAACAGTCGCGTCGACTACTAAAAGCGCCATATCGCACTTGTGGAGCACCTGGTAGGCCTTTTCTACTCGCTGTGCTCCCAGTTCTCCCTCATCATCGAGGCCCGGCGTGTCGATGAACATCACGGGGCCGAGGGGGAGCAGCTCCATAGCCTTATATACAGGGTCAGTCGTCGTGCCCTTCTGCTCGCTGACGATGGCCAGGCTTTGGCTGGTGATGGCATTGATAAGGCTGGATTTGCCGGCATTACGTCTGCCGAAAATGCCTATATGAATGCGTTCAGCAGCGGGAGTTGTATTCATACTCATAAGCTTTATCTCCTTTGTAAGAAAAAATACCCGCTCTGCCACCGTGTGTTATCCAAAGGGAATGGCGACAGAGGGGTATGATATTATTTAATCAGTTCCATTTTCGGGTTCGGGTTGTATTTGCGGCCAGCCTTAGCGCAGTCCCTGCCGTCAACCTTGACAATATCAGCGGTGAAGTTGATGTTGCCATCGAAGAAGGAGGAGCCTACAGCATAGGTGTCAACAGGCACGCCCATTTCCTCAAAGGCAGCGACACGCGGAGCATCGAAGCCGCCGGAAACAATGATTTTTACATGGTTGAAGCCTTCAGCGTCCAGCGCTCTGCGCACGTTGCATACCAGCTCCTTGCATACGCCGGTCGGCTTGAAGGTGCCAATCTGCGTCCACAGGCTCTTGTCGACCATGCTGCCGGAGGTGTCCAGACGCACGCCTGCCAGCTTTTTGCCCAGCTTACGCGCAACAGCCAGAGAGGTGTTTACGCAGTCATTGTCGAAGTCAACGAGAGCGATACGCGCGATGGACGGGTCAACATATTTATCAAAGGCCTCTGTAGCAGCTACAGTGTCGCCTTTGTAGGAAGCGATGAGCGCATGGGGGATAGTACCCAAGCCTCTGCCGCCGGCAGCGAGTGCGTTAGCATCGGTGGAGAAGCCGTGGATGCCGCCTACGAGAGCTGCATAGCCGTCGGCTTCCTGGGTTTGGTAGATATCATAGCGTGCAGGGAAGAAAAGCACAGGCTTGCCGTTCGCAGCCTTAACTACCTTGCGCACGTTGGTCGCAATACGGCTCTGGCGAGCGAGAATACCCAGGTACAGAGTTTCCAGATGTGCAAAATCAGCATAATCGCCTTCAATGGTCATAACGGTTTCCCATTCCTCCACCTCGTCGCCGTCATGCAGGGAGTGAATCACGATATTTTCCGGATGGAATGCACATTGCTTAATCAGCGCGATAACCTCATCGGTACCGCAGACAACAACGTTGTCACGAGCGAATACCTGCATCAGCACGCGCGGATGATAGTTGTCACCATTTAAAATTTCCTCAGAACGCAGGAAATAAGCGTCTGTATAGTAACCCTCTTTAATTTTTTCTACGGGAAAGCTGAAGCTTTCCACAGGTCTTCTGTTAGTCATGTATAGCTGCCTCCTAAAAATTTCTAAGAAATTCACTTTTAAAAGAACATTGTCTATTGAATGTGATTAAAAATATGATACAATAATAAAGCGGAACTGGCAAGCTATTTTTCAAAAAAATCTCATTTAAGGTGCGAATTCCTTAAAGCTGGCCTGTTTCTGGTAAAAACCAAGAATTTAGGATGACAAGAATGCAAAAGGCTAATAAAAAATATACCGTACTGCTGCTATCTGCTCCCATCGGCTCCGGCCATAAGCTGGCGGCTGAGGCGCTAGAGCAGGCGCTGGGCGAATACAGCGAGGTACGCGTAATACATGGAAATATCTTTGACTTTTTCCCGCACTGCTTAGGTACGGCTTTTTTGAGTACCTATCTGTGGATACTGAAATGCTGTCCGTGGCTTTACAAGCTGGCGTACAGCTGGGGCAATAAGCAGGGCGGCTCGCTTTGGCTGCGTGGCCTGCTGAACAGGCTGCTGGCGGCGCTGGGACGCAGCTATATCAATAAGGTGAACCCCGACGCTGTCGTAGCAACGCACGCTACTCCTGCCGGTATTATCGGCTATTATAAGCAGCAGCATCCGCTGTGGCTCGGCGCAGTCGTGACGGATTTCACGATTCACCGCTGGTGGGTTTGCGACGGCGTAGATACGTATTTTATCGCTGACGAGCTGCTGCGCAGAAAGCTGGCGACGACGGCGGAGGTGCAGGCCTTCGGTATTCCGGTGCGCAAGCAGTTTCTGCATCACGATAAGGCGCAGTGCCGTACACGCTTCGGCTGGAGTGAGAATGAACGCGTGTGTCTGCTCATGGGCGGCGGCGAAGGTCTGCTGCCGATGGAAAAGATTATCGCTGCACTGCAGAAGGCGAAGGTCGCTAACCTGCGCCTTGTTGCCGTGACCGGTCACAACGAGAAGCTGGCGGAAAGCCTGCGCGCCAAGTATGGCGACAGCATGGAAATTTACGGCTTCCGCGAGGATGTGCCGCAGCTGATGGCCGGGGCAGACATGGTTATCAGCAAGGCCGGAGGTCTGACCTCAGCGGAGGTGCTTGCGTCAGATATTGAGCTTGTTATCTACAAGCCGCTGCCGGGACAGGAGGAGGGCAATGCAGCCTTTCTGCACCATTACTGCGGTGCTTTCGTGGCGCATAATATCGACGCGCTCGTGCAATATATCAAAACGGAGAAGCCGAGGCCGGAGCAGATTGCTGCTCGCAGAGCGCACGCCCATCCGCAGGCGGCACAGGAGATTGCTGCCTATATCATGCGCATTTTACAGGGTGCTGATGCACGCTAAGATACCATTTCTGTCTATAATAAGAGCGATTTTGCTGCAATATTTTCAGCAAAAAGCGCTCCGGACGGAGGGGCATTTTTCGTGCAGCAGCGCCTTCTTTTTTCGCCTGTTGAATTTTTTTACTTGACCAATATGGATTTCATTACTATAATGGAAGAAAATCGCATATTATGAAGGCTGTGGCATGAAGTTCCGCTCTGACTGCATAATCATGTAGAAAACAGGAGGAGTGTAACTTTATGACTAACTTTTATCTTGCTGCTGTTTGTGCCGTAGTCCCCGGTCTGGGGCGCAGCACTATTTTCAAGCTCATGCAGGCTGCTTATGATGCACGCCGGATTTTTTATGCCGATGCCGCGTTTCTGCGCAGCACTGGCCTATGCACTGAGGACGCCATCATCAAGTTTATCAGCAATCGTGATGAGCAGCTGCCGCAGAGGCTCGAGCACTTCTGCCGCCAGAATGGCGTGCGGCTGCTGACGCTGTTCGACGAGGTTTATCCTGCGTCGCTCAAGGAAATCAGCGACCCGCCGCTTGTGCTTTACGTGAAGGGCGAGCTGCCGACAGAGCCGTATGCTGTGGCTGTTGTCGGCTCGCGCAGCTGCACTGCCTACGGCGAGCGTGCCGCTGCGTATTTCGCGCGGCTGCTGACGCTCAAGGGCTTGCCGATTATCAGCGGCGGCGCGCGCGGTATTGATACTGCGGCACATAAGGCCTGTCTGGAGGCGGGCGGCAAAACTGTCGCAGTGCTGGGCTGCGGCATTGATATTGCTTATCCGTCGCAGAACCGAACATTGTTCGCTAAAATTGCGCAGGGCGGCGGTGCTGTCATTTCGGAATATGCGCCGGGAATGCAGCCGCTTTCCACAAACTTTCCGGCACGCAACCGCATTATCGTGGGACTTGCGCGTGCGGTGCTCGTTGCCGAGGCCGGCAGGCGCAGCGGCGCGGTGATTACGGCGAATATCGCTGCTGACGAAAACCGCGACGTTTACTGTGTACCCGGCAACATCTTCGACGGGACGAGCGCAGGCTGCCATGAGCTTATCCGTAACGGCGCCAAGCTTGTCGAGGAGCCGCAGGAGCTTTTGGACGACGTAGCAGGCTGGCAGCAGGCCATGAGTTTAAAGATTACACAGCCGAGTATATTTGACTGTCCTGTACCGACAATCGCAGCGCCTAAGCCTGTCATCAAGACGACAGAGCTGGGCACGAAGCTGCTGGAGCTTTTGCAGGACGGTGCCAAAACATTAGAACAGCTCACAGAGGGCAGCGGCGTAAGCTTTGCGCTCGTGAGTATGGAGCTTTTAGACATGCAGGTGGCAGGGCTGGTCGCGCAGGACGCGGCGCAGCGCTACTACCGCAGGTAGGGGGATAGATTAATGACGAAAAATCTTGTTATCGTGGAATCACCCACGAAATCCAAGACCATTGAAAAATTCTTAGGTAAGAATTTTACGGTAACTGCTTCTATGGGACATCTGCGTGACCTGCCGAAGAGCACCTTCGGTGTCGACGTAGAGCACGACTTTGAACCTAAGTATATCAACATCCGCGGCAAGGGCGAGCTGATTAAGGAGCTCAAGACCTTGGCTAAAAAAGCGGACAAAGTTTATCTGGCAACTGACCCTGACCGCGAGGGCGAAGCAATCAGCTGGCATCTTGGTCACATTCTGGGCATTGCGCCGGAGGACAAGTGCCGTATTGAATTTCATGAGATTACCAGCACTGCTGTCAAGGACGCTATCAAGCATCCGCGTTCCATTGATATGGATATGGTCGACGCACAGCAGGCACGCCGTATTCTCGACCGCATCGTAGGCTATCAGCTCAGCCCGCTGCTGTGGCGTAAAATCCGCAAGGGCTTGAGTGCAGGCCGCGTGCAGTCTGTAGCAACGAAGATTGTTGCTGACCGTGACCGCGAGATTGAGGCGTTCGAGCCGGTGGAATACTGGACGCTGAGCGCTAAGCTGCGCGAGAATGCCAAGGCGCCGATTTTTGAAGCAGAGGCCGTGAAGTATCAGGGCAAGAAGCTCGAGCTGCACAACGTAGAGGAAGCACGCGCAGCGGAGGCTGCTCTGAGCAAGGCTGAGTACATTGTGCAGGAGGCAGCACGCAAGGAGCGCAAGCGCCACCCTGTACCGCCGTTCACAACGTCCAGCCTGCAGCAGGAGGCCAACAAAAAGCTGAACTTCTCTGCCAAGAAAACCATGATGCTGGCGCAGCAGCTTTATGAAGGCGTTTCGCTGGGCAAGGGCTCCGTCGGCCTGATAACCTATATGAGAACGGACTCCGTGCGTCTGGCTGATGTGGCTATTGAGGAAATCCGCACTTATATACAGCAAAACATTGGTAGCGAGTTCTGCTCGCCAAAGGTTAACCACTATACAACGAAAAAGAATGCGCAGGACGCGCATGAGGCAGTGCGTCCGACCAGCATTGAGCGCACGCCGCAGGAGATGATGCAGTATCTGAACAAAGACCAGCTGCGCCTGTACACGCTCATCTGGAACCGTGCTGTTGCCAGCCAGATGGCTGACGCCGTATATGACGTGACCACGCTGACGATTGGCGCAGGTGATTACCAGCTGCGTGCAACAGGTTCAATCATGAAATTCCCCGGCTGGCTGCAGCTGGCAGGCAAATTTGCCGATGAGGAGAAGGACAAGACTGTTCCTTATATCGAGTCGGATACGAAAATCGTGCTGCACAAGCTGCTGCCTGCAGAGCAGCACTTCACCGAGCCGCCTGCTCACTTCACCGAAGCAACGCTGATTAAGGAGCTGGAGGACAAAGGCATCGGTCGTCCGAGCACCTATGCACCGACCATCGTTACGATTCTGAACCGCGGCTACGTGGTTAAAGAGGGCAAGAAGCTGCTGATTACTGAGCTTGGCCTGATGACCGTCGATATGCTGACGGAATACTTCAAGGGACTGATCAGCATTCCGTTCTCCGCACAGATGGAGGCTCACCTCGACGAAATCGCAGAGCATAAGACGACGAAGGAGGCTGTTCTGCACAGCTTCTACGATCCATTCGCTGAGGATTTGAAGGTAGCGGAGGAAAAAATTCCGCATGTCGAGATTCCCTTGGAGGTTTCCGACGTTCCCTGTGATAAATGCGGCAAGATGATGGTTATCCGTGAGGGACGCTTTGGCAAGTTCCTTGCGTGCCCCGGCTTCCCGGACTGCCGTAATACCAAGCCGATTCTCGTTAAGATTGGCGTGAAATGCCCCAAATGCGGCGGCGAGCTTATCGAGCGCAAGACTAAGACCGGCAAAATCTTCTACGGCTGTGAAAAATATCCTGACTGTGATTTCACGACGTGGGATAAGCCGCTCAACGAAGCCTGCGGCAAATGTGGCGGTATGCTCGTAGAGCACGTAGAGCGCAACGGCAGAAAGCAGAAGTTCTGCAGCAATCCGGAATGCGCCGATGCTCGTCCTGTACGTCCGTCTGCAGCCAAGACTACGACTGCTACGACGACTACAAAAACCGCTGCCAAGAAAACGAAAACAACTACACGCAAAACAGCTGCCAAAAAAACTACTACTAAAGCGGCTGCAACAAAGAAAGGTACGAAAGCATAATGACAACAACTCCCGTACATGTAATCGGAGCTGGTCTGGCTGGCTGTGAGGCTGTCAATCAGCTTACGCGTCAGGGCATCCCTGTAATATTGCACGAAATGCGTCCTGTAAAGAGTGACGCTGCTCATAAAACTGATTATTTTGCCGAGCTGGTATGCAGCAACTCGCTGCGTGCCGGTAATATTGAGAACGCTGTTGGTCTGCTGAAGGAGGAGATGCGCCGTCTCGGTTCGCTCATCATGCAGCAGGCAGATAAGCATCAGGTGCCTGCCGGTGGCGCTCTGGCCGTTGACCGCGACGGCTTCGCTGCAGGCGTGACGGAGGCAGTGAAAAGCAATCCGCTCGTAACCGTGGTTTATGAAGAGGTTACGGATTTGGAAAACTTAGAGGGCATAGTTATTGTAGCCAGCGGTCCGCTGACGAGCGATGCGCTGTCCGCCAACATCAAAGAGCTGCTGCACGAGGAATATTTCCATTTCTTCGATGCTGCCGCACCGATTGTCGCTGCTGATTCTCTTGACTATGACAAGGTTTATCGTGCCTCCCGCTATGACAAGGGCGGCGCTGATTACCTGAACTGCCCCTTCTATACGAAGGAGGAATATCTGGCCTTCTGGGAGGCGCTCTGCAATGCAGAAAGCGCTCCGGTGAAGGACTTTGAGCATGACGTCTTTGAAGCCTGCATGCCCATTGAGGAAATGGCTGCGAGAGGCGAGGACACCATGCGCTTCGGCCCGCTGAAGCCTGTCGGTCTGATTGATCCGCGTAACGGCAAGGAGGCCTATGCAGTAGTGCAGCTCCGTCAGGACAATGCTGCTGCGTCGCTGTACAACATCGTCGGCTTCCAGACGCATCTGAAATGGCCGGAGCAGCGCCGCGTATTCGGCATGATTCCCGGCTTGGAGAAGGCCGAGTTCGTGCGCTTCGGCGTTATGCACAAGAACACCTATCTCAATTCGCCGCAGCTGCTGGATAACCATTTCCGTCTGCGCAGCAACAAACGCGTCTACTTTGCCGGACAGATGACCGGCGTAGAGGGTTACGTGGAATCTGCTGCCTCCGGACTAATGGCCGGCCTGCATGCTGCACGCGAGCTGAAGGGATTGCCTGAGGTAAATTTCCCAGCAGAGACTGCTCACGGCTCTTTAGCAAATTATATTAGCAATCCGGCCATCGAAAACTTCCAGCCGATGAATATTAACTTCGGTTTGATTCCGCCTCTTTCTGTGCGTATACGCAAGAAAAAAGAGAAGAATGCGCAGATTGCCGCGCGCGCTTTAGAACAGCTTGACGCGTTTTTGGCAAATCTCGCAATTTAATGTTAAATATGTGTAAAATGACGAAAATTTGCCTTGACAATGTATCCTAGCTACGATACTATATAGCGAGTAAATATTCTGATTCTTAATTTCAAAAAGCAGTGCCTAAGCGCTGCTTTTTTTCTAGCCTGCAGAGTATATTAGAAAGTTATGACGAAAAGTAATATTATTACTATCTTGATTTTTGCGAATATTAGTGGTAGAATAATAGCTAGGTGAAGAAGGATGAAGAAAAGCACGGATTATTTACATAATTTTTTGACCTATCTTAAGGTTGAAAAGGATTGCTCGGAGCATACGCTGACGAGCTACGAAAAGGATTTGGCTGCCTTTACGGTTTTTATGCGTGAGTATAAGGACAAAGCCTTTTTGTGGGAGCAGGTCAATGCGCTTGATGTCAGGGCGTATCTCAGTGACCTGAACAAAAAGCAGTATGCCAGAAGGACGATTGCCAGAAGAATTTCTGCGCTGCGTTCCTTTTATAAGTATCTGGTGCGTGAGAACGTGCTGGAATATAGTCCGTTAGTAAAAATCCATTCACCGAAGCTTGATAAAAAGCTGCCGTCCTTCTTGGACGAAATCGAAATTTCAGAGCTGCTGGAGCTGCCTGACAGCAAGCCGCTCGGCATCCGCGACAGAGCCGTACTGGAAATGCTGTATGCAACAGGCTGCCGCGTATCTGAGCTTGTTGGCCTGACGCTGGAGCGCGTCGATATCGGCAATCGCTTCGTCATGCTTTTAGGCAAGGGCGATAAGGAGCGCCTCGTTCCCATCGGTCACACCTGCTGTGCTGTCTTGCAGCAGTATTATCTGACACGTAAGCTGCTCATGAGCAAATATCAGCAGGAACATGACTTCATCTTTGTCAATAACCGCGGCGGTGCGCTGACCGACAGAAGCGTGCGGCGTATTTTGGAAAAGTACATCAATATGCTGGCCTTGCATAAGCACGTCAGCCCGCATACGATTCGCCACACGTTCGCGACACATCTGCTGGAGCATGGCGCTGATTTGCGTTCCGTGCAGGAGCTTTTAGGACATGCTAATTTGTCAACGACGCAGATTTATACGCATATAACAAGTGAGCGTATTGCTGCCATTTATAAACAAAATCATCCACGTGCGTAAATACGCGAAAAAATTAAAGGAGGGGTTCTCGTGGAGTTATTAGAAAAAACAAGAAAAATTAACAAATTACTGCAAAAGGGTGACAATGTAGAGTACAACGCTATTGCTAAGCTGCTGTGCGACGTTATCCAAGCCAACACCTATATTGCTGATCGTGACGGTCACATCAAGGGTTATGCGCTGATTCATGAGTTTGAATGCGACACTATGCGTGAACAAGTGCTTACAGATATGCGCTTGCCGGAGGATTATCTGGCATTCATCATGGGCGTGAAGGATACTCTGCCGAACATTCCGCATCAGGATCAGAACTGCTCCTTCGTAGCTGACACTAAATGCATTTTCAAGGGCAAAATGACCACCATCGTGCCGATTTATGGCAACGGCGAGCGTATTGGTACTTTGATTGTTGCTAAATATGATGACAGCTTCACCGACGAGGATCTGCTGCTGGCTGAATATGCTGCAACCGTTCTGGGTGTTGAAATTCTGCATGAGCGTTCCATTGTTATTGCGGAAGAAGCACGTCAAAAGGCTATGGTACAGGTTGCCTTCAACACTCTGTCTTACTCCGAGCTGGAGGCTATCGTGAATATCATGGCTGAGCTGAACGGCAGCGAAGGTCTGCTGGTTGCCTCTAAGATTGCTGACCGCGTTGGCATCACCCGTTCCGTTATCGTTAATGCTCTGCGCAAATTTGAAAGCGCAGGCCTGCTCGAAACCAAATCTCTGGGCATGAAGGGCACCTATATCCATGTGCTCAACCCGCTGATGTTTGATGAGCTGAAGAAAAGATCCTAATTTACGCAGTGAATTTTAGATGATATAATATAATCCCCTCTGTACGCTACTGTATAAAGCAGTGGTGACAGAGGGGATTATTTATGTTAGCATCGCTTTGCAATTTACTCAAGTACGATTTACTAAAGTATACTTCAGTAAATGTGCAGCGTTGGTTAAAAATAGTACGTCGAACAAGTTTACGTAAGCAAGAGATAGAAAGTAACTTAATGTGCTAATTTTTGCCCTACAACAAAAGCGAGGGAGTTATTGACAAATTGATTAAGGCTAATGCCTTCACTTTCAGCCTTCTCAGCAAGCATACGGTGCAGTGTTTTGGGTACTCGAACCACAAATTTGCCACTATAGCTCTGCTTCATAGTAGGCTCGGCGATAGGCATACCACGGTCGAGCATATCAATAATCCACTCACGCTTAGCATCTTTCAAGTTCTCATATGTTTCCTCAACAGTTTCTCCATCAGTCCAGCAGCCAGGGAGTAGGGGAATGCAGCCAAAAAAGCCTCCGCCCTCATCTTCTGGAATAACACTGATTTCATAAGCATAATTCAAAGACAAATAGTAGTTCAAATCTTTTTTCATAATCAATCACTGTCCTTTCTGGATATCTTCAATTACCTTCGCAATTAAATGAGCATAAACTTTCTTGATTTTGCCATTGTGTACAGGAATACTCATTGATTTTTGATTTAAATAGCGAATCTTAAAATGACTTCCACCGCCAGTAGGCGGTTTGACTACTGCTCCTAACTTTTCCAGAAGTGCCTTTGTTTGTTCCCAAGGCAAATCCTTACCATTAGCAAGAGCACGAAGTTTTTTCTCGAGGGCTGTCATAATTATACCTTCTTTCTTATATGATACTACATTTAGTATTGGAAAGCAATAAAAAAATGGCTGTTACGTACTTCATTACGAAATTCGTAACAGCCATGAACACGTTCAGTGTTATTACTTAGAAATTACTTGCTTGCACCGCCAAAGAGTGTCTTTCTTGCTTCGAAGAAGAGGGCGATTGCAAGGATGAAGAGAATGCTGCCCAGTGCAGCGGTGATGATGTGAGTTGCCATATTAGCAAAAATGATTTGTGCCAGTGCAACCAAGGTTACGCAGAACATGAACATCATCGGGATGAGAACCATCAGGTTGTCGCGACCAACGCTCTTCAGCCAAACGCCTACAGCCAATAAGGAAAGAGCAGCCAGCAGCTGGTTAGCAGCACCGAAGATCGGCCAGATGGTGAGGTAGGAGCCGAGGGACATGTAACCAGCGAGTACAACAGTAATCAGAGTAGCTACGAACGGATTAGTAAGAACGTTGCCTTCTGCTTCACCGGTTTTCGGATCAACCTTAGTGAACAGCTCTTGGAAAATGAAGCGGCCCAGGCGGGTAGCAGTATCAAGAGTAGTCATAGCGAAAGCGGAGATGGTCAGAGCAACGAAGCCTTTAGCAACGCCGAAGGAGAAGCCAAGCTTGGTCATGAAGGTACCAACGCCATCAGCAAATACGTTTACAGGACCGCCGTTTTTCAGCAGCTCGGTCAGCTTGTCGCCGCCAACATAGCCAACAGCAACAACTGCAACTACAGCCAGAACGCCTTCAAGCAGCATGGAGCCATAGCCGATGAGCTTAGCATTACCTTCGCTATCGAGCTGTTTGGATGTAGTACCGGAGGATACCAGGGAGTGGAAACCGCTGATAGCACCGCAGGCAACGGTTACGAACAGCATCGGGAACATCGGGTTAGTGCCTTTGCCGGAAGGATCAAAGGTGGTGAATGCAGGCAGCTGCATGGTCGGTTGATAAATTGCGATACCTACAAGTGCGAAAGCAATGCAGGCATACAGCAGGAAGGAGTTCAGATAGTCACGCGGCTGCAGCAGAATCCATACAGGAGCAATAGATGCGATGAAGATGTAAGCCATCAGGATGCAAACCCAAACGTCTTTGGACAGATGCAGAGGATACATATTACCAACAGCAATAGCAACAACCAGCAGAATTACGCCGAAAATAGTGCCAACACCAAGGCTCAGACCGCAACGGTATACGGAGAAGCCAAATACTACAGCCAGAACGATGAACAGCAGGGAAGCAGTAGCAGCCTGCGGGCTAGCAACAAAGGTTGCAGCAACGATATTTGCGAAAGCAGCAATAACTACGAGCAGAGTTACATATGCGAAGATGGAGAAGAGGAACTTGCCGCTCTTGCCCAAGGTTGCATCAATAATCTGACCGATGGTTTTGCCATCAAAACGAATAGAGGAGTACAGCGCACCAAAGTCATGTACGCCGCCAAAGAAGATACTGCCGATTAAGATCCACAGCATTACAGGCACCCAGCCAAATACAGCAGCGGTGATAGGACCAACGATAGGACCAGCACCAGCGATAGAGGAGAAATGGTGACCCATCAAAACAGCCGGCTTGGTCGGCATGTAGTCGACGTTATCACATAATCTCTCTGCCGGAGTTTTACGAGTAGGATCAACACCCCACTTTTTACACAGCCAAGAACCATAGGTTACGTAGGCAACGAAGAAGATAATCATGGAGCCTACTAAAAGTAATAAACCACTCATTTGCAACATCCTTTCTTTCCCTTTTGCGTCATTGCAAAATAAATAAATTAGAAAATAAGTGACCTTTGTGCTCTAAATATCACGCACAATATAGAATTAGTATACCACATTTCGTCCTAATGTCAAACAAATTGGAGAAAAAATGCGTCATTTAGGTGAAAACAATAAAAGCTGTCACATTCTGTACACAAAATACAAATTTGACAGCTTTATTGGGACACAATTGTCTACACGACAATTTTATTCAGCTTTGGGAAAGGCAAATGTAGCAGCGTTCTTGGCCGCAGCCTTGTTATGATGCAGCATTTGCGCAGGAATATCGACAAGGAAAAGTGCAAGGTCAGACCAGCCCTTGAGCGTGAAGCAGTAATCCTTGTGCTGTCGTAACTTAGTGAGCTGTGCGAGCGCATCAGGTTCAATACCTGCCTCGCAGATAAAGACAAGCGAAAAGACACTGCTCATGTGCTCGGTCGTAGTTTTCAGCTCAGCCATTGCCTTCTTTATATAGGCTAGGTAAGGCTCGGCCATTGCCAGCGTCAGCGGCTCGCCGAACTGCTGCACATAAAGATACTCATTATGCTGCACGCTATAGGTTTTAAGGTCCGGAACGATGAAATAGCCCTCGTCAGCAGCGTTCAGCTCGGCCTGCAGCACAAATTCAGGCTGCGTATGCCCTTGTGTTTCCTTTATATCGTAATAATGCGTCAGACGCTTTTTAAGCAGTTCAAGATACTCCTGTCCATTCATGATTTTCGCAAACCTTCCTTATTATATAATCTACATTTTAGTATAAGCTAAAAGCAGCGAAATGGCAAGCGGAAGTCTATTCTAAAAAATTTCAAAAAGTATACACCAATAAAGTAAATAATATGCTATAATAACAGAGTAAACAAAAATTTATTTTGAGGTGACTACAATGCAATTTCCAATAGTTTTAGGTGTTAGTGCAAGACATGCTCATCTTTGTCGTGAGCATATGGATATTTTGTTTGGTGCAGGCAGTGAGCTGCACGTAAAAAAAGCTATCGGCCAGCCCGGTCAATTTGCTTCTGAGGAGCAGATTGTTATGGTTACACCGAAGGGCGAAATGAAGCTGCGCATCATCGGACCACTGCGTCCGGAAACCCAAATCGAGCTTTCTCTGACCGATGCACGCAAGGTTGGCCTGAATGCACCAATTCGCAACAGCGGCGATATCGCTGGCAGTGCAGGCGCTAAGCTTGTTGGCCCTAAAGGCGAGCTTGAGCTGAAGGAAGGTATTATTATTGCTGCACGCCACGTGCATCTGTATCCGGAAACCGCGGAGAAATATGGCGTAAAGGATGGAGATATCGTTGATATTACTACCGAGGGCGAGCGTTCTCTGACGCTGCATAATGTACTGGTACGTGCGGGCGTAAAGCATGCTGACGAGGTACACATCGACACTGATGAAGCAAATGCCTGCAACCTTGACAGCGGCGTGATGGTCAACATCGTTACCAAATAGCTTCCTTAATATATAGAGCAGAGGAGTGAGGCAGGATGAAGAAAAGTGCAATTTTAGCAGCGGTACTGGTTTTGGCTACAAGCAATGCCTATGCGTATGAAAACAGCTATGCCGGCTACAGCGTAAAGGACGGCGACCCTTATGTGCGTATGGAAACGAATAAATTTTATGCGTTTTCAAGTGCGCAAAGCTCTGACATTGCCAAAATAATGAAGGAAACAGCTAAGGAAACTAAGAAGCAGGATAAGGATAAAAACCTTAACTTTTTAGATAAGTATCAGGGCATTAATAGCGTTAATTATTATACCGCGGCAGAGATGAAGAATATTATTGGTACTGATTTCTCAACTGCTTATTTTGATGCTGAATATGAAAAGCTGGCACTTTTAGAACGCTCTCAGCTCAATTTAAACACTGTACCGACACCGCTTTTAGAGATGGATAAGTACAATCTGCTTGAGAATAAAGGTAACATCATTGTTCAGCAACAGCTTTTAAGGGAAAAGTTCGCTACGCTCACTCCTACTATCAAGCTGGAAAAAATAGGTGGAAAAAAGGCTATTACCTTGAAATATCTGTATAAGCAGATGAACCGTCTGATGAATGTTGACGTTTCCTTAATGTCTGCTAATGACAGATTGTATATTCTGACAAATATAAATCAGGATTCTAGTCTATACGCTAAAAAAGCGGAGAAAACAGATAAAAAGCAGGATACTGCTAAAGTCAAGGATAAGGTCTCTATTAAAGATGTATTAAAGCAGGCTTTAGCTTTAGAAAATGTTAATGCAGCAGATGTTCCTGATTCTGTCATGAGTAAGTTTAACGAGCAGCATGTAAAGCTTGTAAAGGCTTTCTCTGTTTCGCAGCCGACTAAGGAAGCAAGACGCTTAACCTTTACGGATACCACTAGAGGCAAAACTATAGTGCTGCCTGATGATTGGTATTATGCTCAAACCAAATATCAGCTTGGAGAAAAAATCAACGCTGTAATTACAGGCGCTGGCTCAGTACCTGAAATGAAGCAGGCTGCTAATGCCATTGACATTGATGGTCTTTTCAATACTGTAGCCGATAATTTTGACACAATTGGCAAAGACGCTAAGCCTGAAGAAAAACGTGCAGCCTTTGACAAAACCAAGGATAAATACTTGGAAGAATACTCTAAAGCAATTAAGCATTTAAATTCTACCTTTATCACAACCAGCTTCCAGTTTAAAGACGACTCCTGGAAGGAATTTATGGCTAATCCGGAAAGCAACAAGGCAGCAGTTGATGTAATGCTGCGCGATGGCTTAAAACGCTTAAAGGGCTTTAGTAATGAATACTTTGCTTTGCATGATTATAGCTATAAGCTAGACTTTACCAAAGAAAAAGCTAATGTTGTCATTGATGCTGACTTCATGGGATTGAAGGATTACAATTTTAGCAGTAAATTGTTCTTTGGCTGTCACAAAGACACTGCAAGCCTGATGGTTTTTGTGAGAAAAGCCGATTTCACGCCAGATGCGAAGCTGCTCGAGCAAATAAATCAGTGGGAGTTTTAATGCGCAGCTAGTTAATCGCGCCTGCTGAAATTCTTTCGGCAGAAACGAGCGAAATTTAACATAATGTACATTATCGGACGTAAAATATTATTTTTGCAATTTCCCGCATTAATAAGCAAAGACGCACTCGTGTTTGACGAAACAAGTTTTATCTGCTATAATTAGACTAAGGTATACTATAAACACATGATTGGAGGGTTTATCATGGGAAGAAGAAAAGCACTCCCCCCTGACTTTGACGGCAACTATACAGAGGAGATGTTGTCGGAGCGTCAACGTAACATTTTAAACTTTGTACGTAAATTTATTAATCATAAAGGTTATCCGCCAGCAGTACGCGAAATTGGTGCTGCTGTAGGCTTGTCTTCAAGCGCTAGCGTGCATAACCATTTGAAGAAATTACAGGAGTTCGGCTTCATTCAACGTGATGCAGCTAAGCCGCGTGCTTTAGAGCTGATGTCCGACAGTGATGCATGGAGAAATAAACTGCTCGTTCCCGTACCGCTTGTTGGTAAGGTTACGGCAGGCGTTCCCATTCTCGCTGTAGAAAATATTGAAGAGACCTATCCGATTCCTCGTGACCTGATTGGCTGTGACGATGATGTTTTCATGCTTTCCGTTTGTGGCGACAGCATGATTAACGCAGGCATTCTTGATCATGACTATATCATTGCGCGTAAGCAAAACTTTGCTAATAACGGTGATATTGTTGTAGCGTTGATTGACGGCGAGGAAACCACTGTTAAGCGCTATTATCGTGAGCTTCGCAGTGTACGTCTGCAGCCTGAGAATGATAAGTACCAGCCTATCGTTGGTTCTGATAATATTAAGGTTTTGGGCAAGGTTATCTCTGTTTTCCGTATGCTTTAATACCAATATATTATCCTATAGTTTTATCTTAGCTAACAAGCTTATAAGCCACACTAAACCTGCCGATTGTAAAATGCAGGTAAAATGATGTCATAATTGCGTCATGCACTATCAAGCAGCTCTTTACAGAGCTGCTTTTTTGCTATACTATAGATATAGAGAATTTCAATGAAAGCTATGCAATAAAATATACAAAGGAGCTGTTATCTATGTGCTTACATCCGTCTACAGATATTATCGTTAATGCGCAGGCCTTATTCGCGAAGAATCAAAGTGAAGCTAACCTCGTTAAGCTTCTGCACGCTATCAGCATTATGCTGCAGGAGGGCGCAAACGTGCTTATTCCTATAGCGGAAGGCAAAAATGTGCCTGAAGGACAGATTTTGCTGCAAACGCAGACAACCGATAGCGGTTTGGAATACGTTACAGCCTTCAGCAGCAAGGAAGAATACGCTAAGGGCCCTGCTTGCTCTACGCTAGAACGTCCGCTAGTAAACTATTTTGAAGCTATCCTGCAAATGCAGGGTATCGCTGGTATTATCTTCAATCCTACGAGCAACTCCCCCTTCAACGTTCAAGCGAAGATGATTAAGGAGCTTTTAGATGATGCGAAGAAGAATGCGCAGAAAAACGCTGTTTCTATCTGGCGCGGCGATATTACGACGCTCGACTGTGATGCTATCGTCAATGCTGCTAACAGCACGCTTTTAGGTGGAGGCGGCGTAGACGGAGCGATTCACCGTGCTGCCGGCTCGGAGCTGCTGCACGAATGCGCTGACCTGCACGGCTGCACTACAGGCGCTGCGAAAATTACCTTCGGTTACAGCCTTCCTGCCAGCTACGTTATTCATACTGTCGGCCCTATTTATAACGCTGACGGAGATATAGCAGCGCAGCGTCTGGAGCTCGCGAACTGCTATCAGAACAGCCTAGACCTTGCCTATAAGCATCACCTGCACAGCATCGCCTTCCCTGCTATTTCTACTGGCGCCTACGGCTATCCCGTGGAAGAAGCAGCGCGCATTGCTCTGCTCACCTGCACCGCATGGCTCAATGCTCACCCTGACTATGGCATGAATATTATCCTCACCTGCTTTAACAGCGCTGTGCTTAACGCGTATCAGTCAATTATCGCTGCTGCCCAAAAGGGTGAATTAGATTAAACGTAAAATAATAATCCCACTAGACCTGCGATGTATGTTCGCCCGACTAGTGGGATTTAGCTTTTTATGTAGTTTTTATAGACAAAAATCTGCTTTCGCTATTACGCATTGATGATTTCTGTAAACAGCTCTTTGTTTGCTTCAATAGGCTGTTTGCCGCCCACGACGCAGATAAGTCCGTCACTGAGCATATCCTCGACAACCTTGCCCAGCTTTTGTAAATCTTCGTTGGTTACGTTGATAACCTCGTTACGAATGCGCTGGCGCAGCTCGTCGCTTACCTGCTTAAGGTACTGCGTAGAAGCCTTGTCGATACGCATCGTGTTGGTCAACGGTGTATCCATACCGCTAATAGTACCGATGACATACTTGTTCAGCTCACGCTCAGGGAATTCCACGTTCTTGAGCCATGCAGCCAGCTCCTTATAAGCCTGCAGAGATTTTTCAAGCTGCGGGTCGCGGTAGGACGCAAACACGCCCAGACCATTCAGCTCAAAGCGTGCAGTTGCGCCATAAGCGCCGCCTTGGATACGAATCTTCGTCCAGAGATATTCATAGCGCAGAATTGTCTCCAGTACAGCCATTGCGCCAACATATTTATGGCCAAACTTGGCATAATTGCCGCCAGCAGCCACGTACTGCACCTTACCAGCTGTCGTAATTGCTTCATTAGTAACGCGAACAGGCAGAACCTCCGGTTCACCCTTGGTATCAGCCTCCGGCAGCTTCGCGATAAAGTCAAGGCATTGCGTCTTGACATATTCCCTATCCTCGCGGTCGCAGGAATAGCTAAGAACAAAGGCGCTCTTCTGATAGAAGCGCTGCAGCATAGCCTGAAGCTTTTGCAGAAGCTGCGGTGCCTGCGCATCGAAGTTTTCGACAAGCTGCTTGAGGAACTGGTAATAGCTGAACTCGTCCTGCTCGTTGACACGTGCGCCGTCAGCGCAATAGGAATACAGGCGCGAAATAGCTACAGTCTGTCCACGCGTAAAGAGGTTGTTGTCCCAATCTGTTTTTAGCTCCGATACAAGCTCTTGAAAGCGCTTCACATCGTCCAGCTTGCTCTCCAGAGCGATAGCCTGCAGCAAATCGAACAGCTGCGGCAGCTTCTCTACTAAAGCCTTGCCTTTGGCAGAGAAATAAATATGATAAGCGTTGGCGTTCTCTGCCTCGCTTACAGCACGCACGTTGAAGGCTACGCCGCCAGTGTACATGATGGCGTTCGTTGCAAGCTCCTGATAGCTGTAGCGCTCGGTGTCGAACTTGCCCATAATATCAGTCAAGAGATAGCACAGCGGCAGGTCGGCAGCCGGAATATTAGTAATATCAAAATAGAAGCTTGCATAAGCGATTTTGTTCGTATTCGCAGGGATATACAGCAGCTTGTTCTCACCTACACTCTCTACTTCCTTTGCAATATGCTCCGTCTCCTGACGAATATCGCTGCGCTTCAGGAGAGGAATCGACGCACGCGCCTCCTCGCTGTCAGGCTCTGCCTGCAGGCGGTGCAGCTCTGCACATTCATCAATGTAGGTCTGCAGCTGCTCGGTAGTCATTCCAGCCTTCAGCTCCTGCATTTTTGCTGTAGCAGCCTCCTGCTCTGCCTCCTCCTTGCCCGGTTGCGGCAGCAGCGTTACGATAACCTTATGCGTATTGTCCAGCAGATAGTTTTCGATAAGGCCTTCAAAATATCTGCCCTCGATACCCTTGCGCAGATGGGCAATATATTGATTATAGCGCAGGCCGTCAATCGGATTGCCGCCGTAGAGCCAATTGTCCATAACGCCTAAGCCGATAATCAGTCCTTTAGGATAAGCACCGAAGTCGGATTCACGCAGCTTGAATTCAGCAGAGTTCAGCGTTGCTTCGAGCAGCTTTTTGTCGATGCCATTGATAGTCAGGTCTTGCAAAGTTTTGTAGATAACGCTGATGAATTTGTCACGCTGCTCCTTCTCGCTGCCGCTGACACGGATAGACAGGACAGGCTGCAGCATGCTGGCCGTAAAGCTGCCACTGATGTTCTGGCCTACGCCTGCGTCCATCAACGCGCGACGGAGCGGAGAGGATTCGCTCTCTAGGAGCACGCCCTCGAGCATACGCAAAGCCATAGCAGTCTCGATATCCGTTGCTTTGCCTGTTACGATAGACAGCTCATGATAGGTCTTGGCCGTGCAATCCTCGCCTGCGTCGACAGGATAGGTCGCTTCAACTTCAGCAGTGCGCTCTAAGGCAGCCTGCTCCTCTACCTCAGAATGTACATTACCGGTTCTGGTAAAGCTGCTCAGATATTCGTCATCCAGATATGCCAAGGTTTCGTCGATATCCATATCGCCGTAGAGATAGATAAAGGAGTTTTCCGGACTATAATATGTCTTATGGAAGCTCAGGAAGGCCTCCTGCGTGAGCTGTGGAATAGCATCAGGATAGCCGCCGGACTCAAAGCGGTAGCAGATATCAGGGAACAGAGCCTTCAGCGCTTCGTTCTCTAAATAAGCGTCAGGAGAAGAATAAACGCCCTTCATCTCGTTATATACAACACCGTTGTAGCTCAGCTCGCCATCGAGGCTGTCAAGATTATAATGCCAGCCCTCCTGACGCAGAGTATATTTATTTTCATAAATCAGCGGATAAAAAACAGCATCCAGATAAACGTCCATCAGGTTATGGAAGTCCTTATCGTTGCGGCTGGCAATCGGATAAACCGTTTTATCCGGATAAGTCATAGCGTTCAAAAAGGTATTCAGCGAGCCTTTAACAAGGTCAACAAAGGGCTCCTTCAGATGATATTTGCGCGAGCCGCAGAGCGAGGAATGCTCCAGAATATGTGCTACGCCTGTATCATCAGCAGGCGGCGTTCTAAAGGAAATAGAAAACACCTTGTTGTCATCATCATTCGCAAGATAGAAAAGACGGGCGCCGCTCTTCTCATGCTCCATAATATAAGCATTAGACTTGATTTCTTCCACATAGCGCTGCTCCAGCACCTTAAAGCCATGGCAGACAGCATTTATTTCTAAACTCATAGTTACCTCCTAAAAAATTACACTATAGATTATTATAGCATATTCGTGGACAGAATGCTTGAAAAGAATGTAAACGCAGGCTAAAGTTAAGATAATTAGCAAATTGCTCTTGCCAGTTCGCGTAATATTTCCTATAATAGTAATTAGTAGAAAATATCGGCAAAAATATATGGGAGGCTGGATAACGATGGAAGAAGCACGCTTTACCTTACGCATTCATCCTATTTTGATGAACAAGATGAAGCATATAGCCAAAAATAATGGACGCTCAGTTAATAAAGAGATTGAGCAGATTATAAAATGGGTTATCGACGATTATGAACGTCAATACGGACGCATTCCTCTGACTAAAGAGGAAATGCCCGGCTTCAGCAGTGCAGAGCACAAGCTTGAGCCAGCGAAGGAGCAGCCTATGCCCATGCTGTTCAAGGTTGATAAAAAGTAAATACGCATAAAAAATAGGAGCAGCAGAACGCTACTCCTAATTTTTTTGTGCTATTTTACTGCTGCAACGTTTTCTGCGGCAGCGGAATTGTCGTTTTCCAGATTTTTAATACGGTAGCTGGCGAACATCGAGCCAGATACGTTGTGCCATACGCTGAAGATTGCGCCCGGCAAGGTTGCCAGCGGATTAGCCGCAAAGTTTGCCGTAGCCAATGCCACAGCAAGACCACTGTTCTGCATAGCCACCTCAATAGCAATCGAGGTTTCCTTTGCATAATTTACGCGCATCAGCTTAGCCATGCCCAAGCCCATCATCATGCCAATGCCATTGTGCAGTGCTACGGCAACCATAACAATCAGGCCGCAGCTCATGATTTTCGCAGCGTTTACAGCAACGATACCGTCGATAATCATAACGATTGCAACAACGGAAATCAGCGGCAGAATAGCGCCGAGCTTTTTTATCGTTTCGTGGAACATGCTGTTGAGCGCAATACCAGCGATAACAGGCAACAGTACGATTTTGATAACCGACATCACCATAGCCATAAAGCTTACTTCAACCCACGCACCAGCCAAAATGTAGACCAAAAACGGTGTTACCAGCGGTGCAACCAGCGTAGAGGTTATCGTCATGCCTACGGACAGAGGCACATCACCCTTCGCGATATAAGCAATTACGTTGCTGGCAGTGCCGCCGGGGCAGCAGCCGACAAGAATAACGCCTAACGCTAAATCAGTGTTTAAGTCCATAACATAAGCCAAAAAATACGCGGCTACAGGCATAATCGTGTATTGCAGCAGACAGCCGGAAATGATTTCCTTCGGTCGGGAGAAAACAATCTGGAAGTCCTCTCTTTTGATGGTCAGGCCCATGCCGAACATCGCCGTACCAAGAAAGATTGCTGTATACTGCGGAATCCACAGGAATTGCTGCGGCTTCATGAAGGCTATTGCCGAGGTAATCAGGATTACGATCGCAATGTACTTCGAGAGCAGGCCGCTCACCTTGCCGATTTTTGCTAATACACCATTTTGTTGTTTCATGTGCAATTTTCCTCCTTACATGTATGCTACCCTTAATGGTAGTCACGCTGCAGGCTGCTTAAAAACTAAGCAGCTTTTCAGCGAATATTGTACCACAAAAGCATAGAAAGTAAAAGGAAAATTTTTAATAATACAGCCTTACTCCTTCGCGTTCATGCGCAGCTGAATTGCTTCCGCCAGATGTGCGACCTCGATATTCTCGCTGCCTGCTAAATCCGCAATCGTGCGTGCCACCTTCAGGATACGGTCATGACTGCGTGCGCTGAGGTTCAGCACATTGAAATAGCGCTCCATAACGCTTTGCGCCGCCTCGTCCAGCTGGCAGAACTTCACAACCTCGCTCCGACCCATCTGCGCATTACAGTGTATGCCAAGCGGCTCCAGACGCGCCCGCTGAATAAGACGCGCCTTGACTACACGCTCACGGATAGCGGCAGACGATTCGCCCGGCTTCTTGTCGCGCAGCTCACTGAAATCTACACGCGTCAGCGTAATCTGCATATCAATGCGGTCCATAAGCGGTCCGGAAATCTTACGTTTATAGCTATCAATTTCGGATTGCTTGCAGCGGCATCGTTTGACCGAATCACCGAGAAAGCCGCAGGGGCACGGGTTTTGAGCCTATATTGAGATGTAACTTTTAGATGTGTCGCCACTTCTTGTATTGTTAATTAGTCTATCATGGTATATAATTCCTTTTCTTCATGAAACATATTATAGACGCATAATACCATTTCTTGCAATATCAATTAACATATAATGTTATAATATAAATTGATTATGCAAAAGTTTATGGAGTATAATTGTATATAGAATATTGTCTGCTTACATAATAAAACAATTTAAAGTTCTTCCCTTAACAATCCATATTCGATTAAATTATAAATAAACTCGGCTACTTCTAAATCATCTAGGTAAAATAACTTATCTTTTGTCAACTGTCCAACAATAATACGATTTCCTAAAATAGATAATCCATCCCCGTATTTTTTCACTAGATTTATTACATCAAGGTTTTTCTTTCCCGACTTTCTTCCATTATGAGTAAAACTAATTTTATTCTTTCCAAAATCAGCCCACTCATCAATATTAAATTGTAAAGAATTATGACTCAATTTAAATTTATCAACCGATACAACTAGAGATGTATAACTCTTACGTTTTTCACCTCGGAAATGTGCATCAGTACCAAAAATACATAATGATACAATCTGACTATTACCAAATCTATCTTTTACTAAAAAAGCACGATAAGTAGCAAAGTAATGACCGCCACCCGCATTACTATAGTCCGATGTTCTAAGCCCAATATCTTCAATGAGTTCAAACGAACTTCTTTTTACACTTGGAAGCACGTGCTGTGTATCCATTAAACATTGATAAAAATTTACTGCAAAAATTTTTGCTTCATCTTGCGTATCATTACCAAAAATCCAAGCATCCGATTCACTATATTCCTTTATAAGCTGCATATTATTTAATTCTTGAAGTGTAAATCTTTTTAAAGGTTCTTCATTGATATCAGTAAGTTTATACTGATTATCAAGCATCTCACCATAAGATAAGACTCCATCTATATCATAATATCTGTCATCGCTTTCGTTATACACTGCCATTTGCAAATCAATGCCGTTTGTTATAATAAAATACTTAGCTCCAACAATATCGCAATACTGCATTGCTTGTTCCGCTACTTTATCTGACAAAAAAACATCTTCGTTTTTACACTCAATAACACAAATAGGATACTGTATATTATCTTCAGCAATCTGATGTATTATGATATCTGCCCTTCCCGGTTGCTTTTCAATATAGTACGACATTGGTAACTCCAAACCTATCATGTCATGAGGGATTCTCAGGGCTTGCACACAATAAACTGCTACTTTTTGTCTGACTATTTCTTCTGGAGTCACTACAATAAGTTTTTTTCTAAACGGATCGTAGAAGCATTCTTTCCCTTCTCTTTGATATATTTTAGGCAAAGTCATTTTTGACAATTGTTCTTTAATATACAACTCTAAACACTTCCTTCAATTATCACCTTATATGGTATGCAAAGATAAAAATGGCTATTAGAATGCTTCTACTTCATTATAGCACTAATACTATAAAACCACAAAAAATCATAAAACTGCCTATTTAAAACGCTATTCATAACTTATCTATTTCCTCTTTGTATTAATTTCGCAATCCCAATGTTTGAAACTACATTTCAGCAATACTATATAACGATTGCATCCCCTTTGCACACTCCTATAATAGCAGAACTGACATAATGATAACAGTATGCCACATCTCGATACACTTGACATAGCAATTTACCCTTTGTATTACGATTGACGTTGCAGGAAAAAAACACGAGTTCGCAACTTTTTCTTGCAATTTACGAAAGGAAAATTTTTAATAATATAGACTTACTCCTTCGCGTTCATGCGCAGCTGAATTGCTTCTGCCAGATGTGCGACCTCGATATTCTCGCTGCCTGCTAAATCCGCAATCGTGCGTGCCACCTTCAGGATACGGTCATGACTGCGTGCGCTGAGGTTCAGCACATTGAAATAGCGCTCCATAACGCTTTGCGCCGCCTCGTCCAGCTGGCAGAACTTCACAACCTCGCTCCGACCCATCTGCGCATTACAGTGTATGCCAAGCGGCTCCAGACGCGCCCGCTGAATAAGACGCGCCTTGACTACACGCTCACGGATAGCGGCAGACGATTCGCCCGGCTTCTTGTCGCGCAGCTCACTGAAATCTACACGCGTCAGCGTAATCTGCATATCAATGCGGTCCATCAGCGGCCCGGAAATCTTGCGCCTGTAGCTATCAATTTCGGATTGCTTGCAGCGGCAGCGTTTGACCGAATCACCGAGAAAGCCGCAGGGACACGGGTTTTGAGCAGCGCAGAGAATAAATTTTGACGGAAAGGTCATTGCTGCCCGCACGCGGGAAATACTCACCTCGCCGTCCTCTAGCGGCTGGCGCAGCATCTCCAGCGTAGAGCGCTCAAACTCCGGCAGCTCGTCCAAAAATAACACGCCGTTATGCGACAGCGTGACCTCACCGGGACGCGGCGTACTGCCTCCGCCCAAAAGTGCGCTGCCGCTGATGCTGTGGTGCGGACTGCGGAACGGACGCTCTAGCATTACGCTGTCGGTCTGCGGTAGCAGGCCGACGATGCTGTAAATCTTCGTCACCTCAAGCGCCTCCGCTTCAGTCATGGGCGGCAGAATCGTCACCAGACGACGCGCGAGTAAGGTTTTGCCGCAGCCCGGTGAGCCGACGAGCAGGATGCTGTGCCCTCCGGCAGCAGCAATCTCCAATGCCCTGCGTGCAACAAGCTGTCCCTTTACATCAGCAAAATCAACGTGATAAATATGCTGAGAGTTTTGCAGGATGTTCTGCTTCGGCAAAGGCGCAAGCTTCTCCTTGCCCAATAAATGCTCCACCAGCTCCGTCAGCGTTGCAGCAGTGTATACAGTAATGTCATTAATCAGCTTACCCTCGGCAGCATTGGCCTCAGGTATGAAAATCTCCTTCGCGCCGCAGGCTCTGGCATCCATAATCATCGACAGCACGCCTGACACCTTGCGGATGCGTCCGTCCAGCGACAGCTCACCGATAAAAACCTTATCTGCCAGCTTTTCTGCGTCCAGAAAGCGGCACGCCGTCAAAAGGCCGATAGCTATCGGCAAGTCAAGTCCTGAGCCCTCCTTGCGCAAATCAGCAGGCGCAAGATTAACCGTAATCCTCGTCATCGGAAAGGGATAATGCGAATTGCGCAGCGCTGCCTTGACGCGCTCCTTCGACTCTCGCACAGCCATTGCCGGCAGGCCGACCAGCTCAAAGTTGGGCAGACCATTGCTGACGTCAACCTCCACCAGAATCTGGACACCATCAATACCACAGGTAGTTTCGCCTAAAATTTGTGCAAACATCGTAACACTCCGTTCTTCCTTAGAAGCAGTGCGGATAATGCCGAAGCTCCTTAACCACAGTGCCTTCCAAGATAATTTCTACTACATCAAAGGAAAGCACCGGTATGCAGCTCATCAGCCCCGCACATTGGAGATAATACTCAGCACAACGATAAATTTTTCTTTGCTTCGCCAACGTCACGGCCTCTGCCGGTCTGCCGAACCTGGTAGAAACGCGTGTTTTGACCTCTATAAAGCTATATACGCTTTGTTTACATGCAATAATGTCGATTTCACCAAAACGGTGGCAGCGAAAATTTCTGGCTAAAATAGTATAGCCCTGCCCTTGCAAATAACGGCAGGCAAGGTTTTCGCCGTATTTTCCCAGGTCAATCCTCGACCGGGTATTCATAATTATCAAGCTGGGGTGCAAACAGAATATTTTCTTCTGCTGCCACAGGTGCAAGATGCATGCTCTTCACCGGCTCATAGCTGCGACGATGCCAGCGTGTTGCACCCTGCTCTGCCAAAGCCTGCATATGCGCTGCGCTACCATAGCCCTTGTTATGCGCAAAGCCGTAGGCAGGATAGACCTCGTCCAGACGCTCCATGATGCGGTCACGAGTTACCTTAGCGATAATCGAAGCCGCGGCAATAGAAACGCTCAGCGCATCACCATGAATAATGGATTTTACTTCGATATCAGGCAGACGCAGCGGCATAGCGTCAATGAGAGCAGTCTGCGGTTTGCAGTGCAGGTTTTCGATAACCTGAGCCATGCCCTGCTGCGTAGCAGCGTAGATGTTCAGCTCATCAATATTGCTGACGCTGACAATGTTCACCTCAATATCGAGCGCCTTAGCCATGATTTCTTCATAAAGCAAATCACGCTTAGCTGCGGAAAGCTGCTTGGAATCGTTCAGGCCATTGATAAAAACGTCCTGCGGCAGAATTACCGCAGCAATAACGAGCGGTCCGGCCAGCGGGCCGCGGCCGGCCTCATCTACGCCAGCAACGAGCTGCTGACCGGCAGCGTAGCATTCACGCTCAAAGGCCTGCATTTCGTAGAACTTCTGCTTGGCTGCCTGAAGCTTCTCCTGCCTCTTGTAATAGGACGCTACAAGCTTCTGCACGCCGCTGCGCTCATCCTGCACCAGCTCTGCAAGCTGCTGCTCTGTCGGCTCACCGGCGAGCAGCTCCTTTACTTCTGCTATCTTCATAAATATCTACCTCCTTTATTTCAGAAACAAAAAGCTTTATTATCCATCCGCAGCTAATTTCCTAGTATAAACGTTTAGACAAAAATGACCGCTGTACAGCGGTCATTTAAGCACAGAAGGCTTAAGGCTTGTCAATAGTAAACCGCCCTATACGTCCTGCACGGAAGTCTCGCAGCACCAGCTGAACCACCTTGTCGATGTCCAACAAACCACCAGCCTTCAAGCAACCTCGAGAGGTAGCAATTTTTGCCATAACAGCATTGACATCATCACCCTCTTCAAGGCTTACTGCATATTTAGTTGCCAGCTCCTGCGGATAATTCTTCAGCAGGAAGTCTATCAGAAGCTCTACGGCAGATTCTCTGTCGAAAACGTCTTCCTTGATAGCGCCCGTAGCAGCGAGCGCAAAGCCCACTGACGGGTCCTCAAACTTCGGCCAGAGCACACCAGGAGTATCGAGAAGCTCCAGGCCCTTGGCAATCGTTACCCACTGCTGTCCACGGGTAACGCCAGGTCTGTCGGCTGCCATAACCTTATTCTTGCCGACCAGACGATTTATCAGCGTCGATTTGCCGACGTTCGGAATGCCAACAATCATCACGCGTACCGGACGGTTACGCACGCCCTTCTTCAGCCATTTATCAATTACAGGCTTAGCAGCGAGCTGAATAGCGCTGATGAGTTGCTTTACGCCTTTACCAGTTGCACAGTCCAGCTTGCAGACAGGCAGACCGCTATTTTTAATTTTCTCAACCCACAGGTCAGTCTGTGCCTTGTCAGCCATATCCAGCTTGTTTAACGCAATAACCTTCGGCTTGCTTCCCAAAATATCCTGAAGCATCGGGTTTGTGCTGGAGCGCGGAATACGTGCATCAAGCATCTCGACAACAACGTCGACAAGCTTAATCTGGCTTTCCATCATGCGTTTGGCCTTGGTCATATGACCAGGGAACCATTGAATTTTAAAATCCTCAAGCATCATTTTGCTTCACCTGTATCAGCCTTAAGAACACGTATTTTATCCAGCGGCCAGAAGGCTGCCAGAGCACGGCCCTTTACAAGCTTCAGCGGCACAAAGCCAACGTCAGCAAAGCGGCTGTCCTCAGAGTTGTTGCGGTTATCGCCCAGCACGAAAATAGTGCCCTGCGGTACGGTCACCTTGCGATAATCGGACATATTTCTGCCCTTCGGGTCATTATGATAAATATAAGTTTCGTTAAGCTGATTGCCGTTAACAAAAACGTTGCCGTCCTTCATCTCTACACTGTCACCGCCTACAGCGATAACGCGTTTGATAAAGTCGCGGCTTTCATCCTTCGGAAAGCGGAAGATGACGATTTCGCCACGCTTCGGGTCAGTAACAAAATAGCTTAATTTGTCTACGACAAGACGCTCGTGATTAACCAGCGTCGGATACATGGAAGAGCCCTCAACCATATATGGTTCAACAAGAAAAGTGCGAATGCAGAAGGCCAGGGCCACTGCCACAATAATCGAAACTAACCAGTCGCTGGCGGAATCCTGCCAGGACATTTCCTTTTTACTACTCAACTATAAATCACCTCGTATATAGCATTAACAATTCATGTACTATTGTAGCATAAATTTTAGCTTTCGTCAGCTAATCTTATGACAGAAGTGTAAATTCTGTCGAAATGAATAAAAGGGAGTGCATTACTACACTCCCTTTTACTATGAATACAAAATTGATTAGCGTTTTTCTCTGATACGAGCTGCTTTACCAGTCAGGTTGCGCAGGTAGTACAGTTTAGCACGGCGAACGATACCAACGCGAGCTACAACGATTTTGTCGATACGCGGGCTGTGAACCGGGAAGGTTCTTTCTACGCCAATGCCATAAGAAATACGACGAACGGTGAAGTTTTCGCGAACGCCGGAGCCGCTACGAGAGATTACAACGCCTTCAAACAGCTGAATACGCTCTCTGGTACCTTCGACGATTTTGCAATAAACTTTAACGGTGTCGCCTGCTTTAAAATCAGGGATGTCGGAACGAAGTTGTTCTTGTTCCAGTACTTCAATAATGTTCATAGTTATCCTCCTAAATCATAGACGTTCATGTGCGAACTCCACAGCGGACCGCCCGTATTACACAACGTGTATTGTATCATAATCAACACTTTTATGCAAGGGGAAAATAAAATATTTTTAAGATTTTTTCACTAAAAAATATTTATTTCTTCTCCCACCATGCTTCGCCAGCAAGCCTGTCTAAAATAATCGCTGTAGCGCTGCGCACGCAAAGATGGTTATAATCACAGGGGCCGTAGACAGGCTCTAAAATATAATCAAACTTCGCCATCGTTTCCGCTTCAATGCCAAAGCCTGTGCCGAAGAGCAGCAGCACCGGTCTGTCGCCCTCCTGCAGCTGCTTACGCATAAAGCTGTAGGAAACAGTATTCGGATAAACGCGCGCGTCTGTAGTCACGATATAAGGCTGCTTGCCGGTACGCTCAACTATGGTCTGCACAGCACTGGCAATATCAGGCTGCCACAGCACACGGCTCAGCGCATCAGCACGGTCAGGATTATAAACCCTGCCATAGCCATCCTGCCAATAGGTAAGAATCTTGTCGATAATCTGCTTCTGCACCTTGAGCGGATGGATAATATAATAGCCCTGCACGTTATAGGTGCGGCAGGTGCGCGAAATATCATGGATATCAAAGTTGGTTACAGCGCTGGCAATAACGTTCATGCGCTTATTGTAAATGGGATAATGGACAAGACCAACATATAAATCAGCCATTTTCCTCTTCTCCCTTCACGCTAGCAGCCTTACGCTTTTCTATTTCAGCAGCAAGCTCACCGCGCAGCTCTTCATAAAAGCGACGCTCTGACTTTTTCATTTTATACGGCAGACGACCTGTAAGCAGCTCCTTCTGCTCTGCACTGAGCAGGTCAGGACGCAGGAAAAAGGTTGCCTTCAGCGATTGCTTCAAGCGCCAGCTGTTAATCAGCGCATGGTTGCCACTGCGCAGCACCTCCGGCACCTCCATGCCCTCAAAGCTTACGGGACGGGTATACTGCGGATATTCTAATAGACCGGTGCTGAAGGAATCCTCCTCCGCACTTTCAATTTTACCCAGAACACCGGGAATAAAGCGAGAAATAGCATCCATAACGATAATGGCCGGCATTTCGCCGCCAGTAAGCACATAATCACCAATGGAAAGCTTCTCGTCTACCCAATGGAAGATACGCTCATCAAAGCCCTCATAATGGCCGCAGACAAAAATAAAATCCTGTCCGCAATGCGCATATTCCTCGACGATGCTCTGCTTGAGCGTGCGTCCGCCCGGGCACATCGCAATCACGCGCGCGTTGGGAAGCTGCTCCTTAGCCTTGCGGATGGCAGCAACCATCGGCTCCGGCTTCAGCACCATGCCTGCACCGCCGCCGAACGGCGTATCGTCGACAGTACGGTGATTGTCATGCGTAAAATCACGCGGATTGATGCAGCTTACTTCGATAAGTCCTTTGCTGACAGCACGCTGCAGAATGCTATGGCTGGCAGCCTGTTCAATTTGCTCCGGGAATAAGGTTACAAATAAAAATTTCATTCTTCATCAACCCATTCAGGTAAGGTTACAACGATGCGTTTTTCCGCAAGGTTGATTTCTTTGACGTATAATTTCAGTGCAGGCAGCAGAATATCCTTTTCTCCCGGCACAGCAATTACATAAACGTCATTACTGCCGGTGGACAAAGAATCCTTGAAGGTACCCAGCTGCTTGCCTTCCTCATCGAAAACAGGCAGACCGATTAAATCAGCCACATAGAACTGCCCCTCCTCAAGGTCAGGCAAATCCTCAGCGTTAATCAGCACCTTTTGGTCACGCAGCAGCTCTGCTTCGTTCATGCTGTTGATTTCTTCTGTCGTTACAAGCACCATACGCTTATGAAAGCGGGCGCTCTTTACCGTCAGCTTACGGCCATCTGCCAGCAGCAGATAGTCCAGGTCTAAAAATTGTTCCGGCTTTTCGGTTAATGGCAATATACGAATATCGCCCCGCACGCCGTGCGGAGCGACAATTTTGCCTATAACTATTTGGTTTTGCATGGATTATTCGCGGAAAGCAATAACCTTACCGTCTTCGGTAAGAATTTCCGCACCCATCAGCGCATCAATGTCAGTGCCAACGGTGATTTCCACAGTACGCTCTAAGGTACCATGACCGATTTCAGCACCAAGCTCCAAAGCTTCTGCTCTCTTGAGCTTTGCTTCAGCATCTTGCTTAGCTGCAGTGCGTTTATTTCTTTCGATATCGATTTGTTCGCGCAAAGCCGGAAGTACGCTCAAATCGCTGGCTGCTTGATGTAATGCTTTTTTAGCCTGGAATTCGAATTGTTCCAGATCAAGCTCCATATTTTTTATGGTATTTTGGAGATCTCCAACAATTTTCAACTTTAAATCTTCGGTAACTTTTGCTTTTACAGCAACGGGAACTCTAACGATCATTTTATCCATAATCTACAAACCTCATCAAATAATTTCGACAATAACCTTTACGTTTTCACGAGTAGCTACTGCTTTCATAACAGTTCTGATTGCCTTGGCAATGCGACCTTGTTTACCAATAACCTTACCCATGTCCTCAGAAGCAACATGGAGGCGAAGCACCGTCGTTGTTCCGGTGGTCTCCTCCTCCACTACTACTGCAGAGGGATTACTTACAAGAGATTTGGCCATAACTTCTACCAATTCTTTCATGTAGATCACTCCCCTCCAAATTATTTTGCTGCTTTAGCTTCAGCAAATTTTTTCATGATACCATCTTTGCTGAACAGGTTTTTAACAGTATCGGTCGGTTGAGCGCCTTTGTTCATCCAGTCGATAGCTTTCTCAGCATCGATTTTTACGCTAGCCGGTTGAACGGTGGAATCGTAGTAACCGATAGATTCGATGAAACGACCATCACGAGGAGAACGAGCGTCTGCAACAACAATACGATAGAACGGAGCTTTTTTAGCACCCATACGTTTTAAACGAATTTTAACTGCCATGTTGATTTTCACCTCCTTAAATTAATATCCTACAACATGGAACTTTTGTCTTTATTATCTACCAAACGGCAGCTTGAAGCCGCCCTTGGAAGCAAACTTTGCCATACCCTGCATGCGCTTCATCATCTTCTTGCTTTCCTCGAAGTTTTTCAGAAGCTTGTTGACATCCTGTACGCGCATACCGCAGCCTGCGGCAATACGTTTACGACGGCTGCCATTGATAATATCAGGGTTACGTCTTTCCTTCAGCGTCATAGAACGGATAATAGCCTCGATGCGATCGAATTCCTTTTCGTCCACATTTGCTTCCTTCAGCTTTTGGCTGATGCCGCCCATGCCGGGGATTAAGCCCAGGATAGTTTCCAGTGAGCCAAGCTTTTTGACCTGCTGCATCTGGTCTAAGAACTGCTCTAAGGTGAATTCATCCTTACGCAGCTTCTTTTCCATTTCCAGAGCCTTAGCCAAATCCGTGGTGCTCTGGATTT
>OQVS01000011.1_pt1 | contig 77006 bp, 46 predicted proteins | sample 1691601 | NCBI WGS metagenome assembly OQVS01 (sample SAMN03418268, study PRJEB22391) | human gut metagenome | biome: human-gut; feature: organic feature; material: feces | host: Homo sapiens | place: Tanzania | collected 2013-01 | reverse complement strand
GTGTCCTGCCTTCTACGCCAGCGGTATCCAAAGCTCCTCTAAGGATGTGGTAACGAACACCAGGAAGGTCCTTTACACGACCGCCTCTTACGAGCACAATTGAGTGCTCCTGGAGGTTGTGACCCTCGCCTGGGATGTATGCGTTAACCTCTTTTGTGTTAGTGAGACGTACACGGGCAACCTTACGCATTGCTGAGTTAGGTTTCTTAGGCGTGGTTGTATAAACACGCACGCAAACGCCTCTCTTCTGAGGGCACGCATCCAACGCACGAGACTTGCTCTTCACAGCAATAACCTCGCGTCCTTTGCGAACTAATTGTTGAATTGTTGGCATAAATGATTGTAAATCTTTAATTTATGTTACTTCCCCATATTTTTGGGGCTACAAATTTACACATAATTTTTTAATTGACAATAAAATACTTGTTTTTTGTAGTTCCCGTAACGCAGACACAGCCAGCGATTTGCAGCATTGACAATAGCCGGAGGCTTCGGCCGGACCCCAGTATTGACGAAACCGCCGCAGAGGCTCGTCCCCCGCGGCGGAATTCAAAAATATATTGTCAATGTCTTATTCGGCTTTAGTCTTCACTTCCTGTCTGAACAGGCCAGTGGTGGCTGAGTTGGTAGAATCAACGCCGACTGCAACCAACACATATTCTGTATTTGATGTACAGTTCGAGCGTGTCAATTTGTATTTGCCGGTCTGTGCTAAAGAATACCAGTTCTCCTGATTTTCGTTCAATATCTTGGAGATAATGTCAGAATCATTCAGTTCAGCAATGTCAGCAGCCTTGTACAGCGTCGGGACATACATCATTTTGGTATCAGACGGATTGAACTCTGCCACGATGGTATTTGCCGTACATTCTTTGACATTGATAGAAATGGTCTTTTCTTCAGAAGGCGGATTAGCGCCGTCAGACTTCGTCTCGATAGTCCTCTTGGTAAGACTGCTGTTGGCATTATACGAATCATCTACGCCGAAGGCCAATGCAAGGTACTCTGTTTCAGGCTTGCATTTGCTTGATGACAATGTCGTCGTACCTGTCTTTTCTGCGCCGTAAATATCATAGCCATAATCAGAAATGACTCCTTTCATGATTTCCTCGTCACTCTTTCCCTCATATTTGGAAGCCTCCACAAGCACACTCAGGTACTTGGCAGAAGCATCTGAAGGGGTTACGGTCGCCTTGATGGATGTCGCAGTGACTTCATCCGGAGAAATGGAGAAAGTCAATGATGGTTTTTCAGGCTCGGTAGCGCCTTCAGCCGGAGGGACAATGATTTTCTTGAACAGTTTTCCCGAAGCCTTGGCAGCAGCCTCATTACCAGGAACCTCATCAATGTAGAACGCGTACAGGATGTACTCTGTGCCGGATTTAAGGTCATTGACATTCCTTTTAGTCGTATTTTGTTTGGTGGCGGTCATCCACACATATCCGCCTCTTTCCGCAATGACCTTATCCATGATTTCTTCGTCTGTAAGTCCCTTGAACTGGTCAAATGTCACGAAATCGTACAGATATGACTTGTTTTTGTCGGAAGGAATGATAGTAGCCTCTATATTAGTGGAAGTAAGCTTGTTGATCGAAAGTTCGATCTCCCTTTCCTCAGGATTGGTAGAAATTTCTCCGGTATGGAACTCCTTCTTCGTCAGTCCGGTAGTGGCCACGCACATTTCTCCGTGATATGTGACGCCGAATGCAACTACCACATACTCTGCATTGTCAGGAAGTCCTGAATATGTATATGAATCGGCACCCTTAGTGAGGTTGGCTTTGGCAAATGACTCGAAGGTCTCACCCTCAAGATACTGGGCGAACACCCTCAGATAATAGTTGATGATATCCTCGTCGGTATTGCCCGGAAGCTGCTCCTTGTTGATGGCCGCATAGAAGTAGTATTCATCATTGACAGTAGGAGTTACGCTCACCTTCACGGTAGTCTCTTTCAGAAATTCGACGCCGATGTCGAACTTCATCTCTGATTCGGCATAACCCGGGTCCTTGGTCGTGGTAAAGGTTTCATAAGAGCATGGCGTAGTGATGTTTCCGTCGATGTCAACGCCGAATGCGATGCCGATATACTCTGTCTCTGGAGCCAATGAGCTGATGGTGAAGTCGTTATTCTTGCTTCCGTCATATTTGAAAGCAATCCACATGTCACCGAATGTCTTTTCGCTTATTTCGGCAAGCTGCTTGATCTGAGCCACATAGTCAGCCGCGAAATTGTCGATTTCCCCATCGTAGTCCCTGTCGAACAACACCTTCGGAGTCACCTCGAAGAAATAATCCTTTCCGAGATGGGACTCGATATGGGCATCAGCCTTGTAAAAGTCAATGCTGCTGAATGATATCGTATATGCTTCCCCTGAAGGCTTGCTGGTGCCGATGGTCTTCAGCACGACGACCTCGCTCCAGTTGGAATCAGAATACTTGCTTTTGTTACCTGACAGCGCCTTGACCTTGACAAGATGCTCGGATTTTTCCTCGAGATTAGGCCAAGCCATCTCGGTCGATGATATGGTTATAGGTTCTCCTTCATCAAATACAACGCTGTAACTGATAGCATTAGGGATCTCAGTCCATGTGGCGGCAACAGTAGTTGCTCCGGATTTGGCTTCATCCTGCAATACGATAGGAGCAGGAAGCTGGACCGCAGATTCTTTCTCGTTTTCTTTACATGAGAACAGCATACCTGTAGCTAAGGATAGCACAGATAACAGAAGCAGATTCTTCTTCATAAATTAAATTTTGAGCATAATTTTTTATAAAAAACCTAAATTCTGCAGGTCTATAGCCTGCAAAAAAGTGAAGATACAACTAAATCTGACAACATCAACCCCTCAGGGGGAATTTTCTCCATTCTCAACACTAAAAAAAGGAAGCCGCCAGGGTCAATGCCGGCTGATGCACCGCCCCACATGGCAAGTGTCCGAAGTGCAAAAACCCGAAATTATTTGCGCAAACACATTTTTAAAACCAATTTGCGCAGAAAATCTATAAATTATTTGCGCAAACATGTTTAAAAAAGTATCTTTGCGCAGAAAATCTTTATACCATGAAAGAGACACTAATCGGAAGAGAATTTGAAACAGAGCGACTTACGGAATATCTGGCATCAGACCGTTCAGAATTCATAGCCGTCTATGGCAGACGCCGCGTGGGAAAGACATTCCTCGTAAGACAAGTATGCGAAGACAGGTTCGCATTTTATGTTACCGGAATGTACAATGCCACAAAGCCAGACCAACTTACCAATTTTGCCGTGGCCATGCAACGCTGCTTCGGGACAGAGACTATTAACGTCGAGAAGAACTGGCTGCTGGCATTCAATGCACTTGCCCAAAGCATCGAGAAGATGCCGAAAGGACGCAAAACAATCTTCATTGATGAACTTCCGTGGATGGACAATGCAAAATCAGGTTTCATCCCCGCCCTGGAAAACTTCTGGAACAGCTGGGCGGCACTCCGCGATGATGTGAAGCTCATCGTCTGCGGTTCTGCGACTTCGTGGATGATAAACAACCTGATACACAGCAAGGGCGGTCTTCATGGCAGACTCACGCACCAGATACTTGTCGAGCCTTTCTGCCTTTATGACTGTGAGCGCTATTTCACACACTTCGGATTCAAGTATTCAAGACGGCAGATGGCAGAGTGTTACATGGTCACCGGAGGAATACCATATTACCTGTCATTGATGGACAGGTCCTTGAGCCTCGCCCAGAACATTGACGCACTTTTTTTCCGCAAGGACTCGGAACTTCGCGATGAGTTCTCGGCATTGTATCGTGCATTGTTCAAGAAACCGGAGCCATACATCGCCGTAGTCACGACACTTGCCGAAGTTGGCAAAGGAATGACGCGCCGGGAACTGGTAAGAAAGGCAGGACTGACAGATAACGGAGCGTTCAGTTCCGTGCTTGAGGAACTGGAACAATGCGGATTCATCCGAAGTTACCTTCCTTTCGGGGCGTCTTCTCCATCTTCCGGGAGCCGACTCCCGAAAGACACCCTGTTCCAGCTGGTAGATTTCTTCACCATGTTCTATTTCACATTCATTCAGAAGAACAGATACCACGATTCTCAGTTCTGGTCACATTCCGCGAACAGTCCTACGCATAACACGTGGGCAGGGCTGGCTTTCGAAAAGTTGTGCCTTGCCCATCTTCCTCAGATGAAGCAACGTCTCGGGATATCCGGAGTACAGACCAATGCTTGTTCCTGGTCAAGCAAGAGGGCATCACAAAAAGCCCAAATCGACTTGCTCATAGACCGTAAGGACGAGACCATCAATCTCTGCGAGATGAAATTCTCCCGCTCGGAATATGAAATCGACAACGCCCAGGAGCAGAAACTCAACCATCGCATAGAAGTATTTCAGGACGAGACGCACACGAGCAAATCCATAATCCTGACATTAGTCACCACGGAAGGTCTGAAGAGAAACTCCCACAGCGACATTATCCAAAGCCTTATCGTCCTGAACGATCTATTTGCACCGGAATATAGATAAAACCCGCCGCAGACGATTACCGCTGCAGCGGGAAAAGGAAAAAACACATTAATCAGTCTCTTGCGCTCCGTTGGACGATTGTGATGTCAGCTGCGAGACCATCAAATCCGGCAGAGAATATCCGATACGAGCATTGACGACTCTTATACGGATTGTACCGATGCCTTATGCGAAGTGTCTGTTTATATCTGACATGATATCCCTCAACTTTCTCGTAAACATCTTTTTCTTCTGGAGGAACCGAAAAAGACTTCTCCAAGGTTATATTCTCATTTTCCTCGAGACACTGGAAGCGGGTCAGACCGTAAGAGACCACTTCCAAATCCGTAACACCTTCTTCAGCAGGAACGAATATCTTCAAGTTTTGCATATCCACTAGACTGCCGTTAGAATAAAGATATATATCCTCAAATGAATACCCACCTACGGGATGCCTTTCTTCAGTAGATTTTGAGCATCCATTTAATAAAGCAACAGATAACGTTGCAATCAAAAACAACCGATTCATAAACATTTCACATCTATAAGATTCGGATAATGATCAGTGAGCTTGACCAGATAGTCTTCCATGATGCAGTCGAACACCTTCACCTCGACAGACTTGGACGGGTCATATACGAGACAATGATCTATCGCTCCGGTCTCACGGTCCGCGCCCTTCCTGTGGCTGACAGTGGAATAGCCCTCGCCAGGGCTGCAGACGTGATGACCGTTATGCGTATCTCCATATACCGTGGCTGCCTTATAGCAAGGAACATATCCGCCCTGAAGCATCTGCTGGATAGGAACTGTCCCCTCCTCGCAGTTCATGTCGCCCACGACGAACACCGGAATGTCTCCGAACTTGGCCCTCATGATATCCGTCTCCGCCATGACCAGACGAAGCTGAGAAGCCCTCGCCATCGTGCTGCCAGGCTTTGCCTTGTCGCTCTTCCACCAGAGGTGTGTGCCGATAAGGCCAAACACCTTGCCGTCGGACTTGCGGCGGAACACAGCCGAGGTGAACGACTTGGAGCCGTGGTTGCACCATTGTTCCGGAGTGTACTTGTTATAGAACACATAAAGGGGCTCAATCGTCTTCTCGTTATAGAAGACAGGAGTATTGTTCCAGTCCTCCTTGGACTCCCAGGCGATGACGTATCCGCTTTTCTGAACCAGAGGATAGAACTCCTTGTGCATATGAGAGGAATACTCCTGAAGCGCGAATACATCTGGCATATAGTCCTTCACCAGACGGGCGAACTGCGGTGCCCTCTTGAAATCACGAGGATCCTCGCCTATCTCCTTCCATCTCGGAGGAATAGTGTCCTGGCTGTAGTCCCAGATATTGTCATCGAGAATACGGAGGTCAGCGCCCTCGGCGATCTTGTATTTAGCTTTGAAAGCCGGACTTTTCTGCGCCGACGCGGCTGACCCGCAGAGCATAAGTCCGAGGGTCAATGCCGGTACGGCAATCATCTTAAAGAATCTTTTCATTGATAAATTACTATTTCGCAGGTTCGAACTTGATATCTGTTACCTTAGTCCGGTTGGCGGATGTAATCTTTCCGATGAAATTCATATATGTTCCTTCGTTAAGATCCTGCATCTCGTGGTTTCCGTCCTCCTTATAGTAGCCGATCTTTCCGCTCACCGTAAAGCCTGACACTGAAGAGAACTTGGAGAAGTTGGCTGCTATCAGTCCGATTGTAGAAGTATTGCCACCGATGATGGTGCCGTTATTGCGGCCACCCTTAATAACGACGTGTGATTCGTTGAGCAGTGCGGCAATGGCTCCTGTCGTAGTCTTAGCGGTTGTCGTGGTGAGGTTTCCGTTGTTGATACAGTCCTCAATGCAACCCTTGGTTCCGATCACGGACACGATATTGCCGATTCGGCCGTCTCCAAATGTATTGACCTGGTCAGCATTGTTCACACAGCCCCTGATGGTCGTCCCGGCGTGGGCTGTGGCCACGATTCCGCTGCAACGTCCGAGAGATGCGGTAATCTTGCCGTTGTTCTCGCAGTTCGCGATGACATTGGCTGACTCGGCAGGAGTAGTGGAGAATCCTGTAATTCCGCCATAGACAGCAGCCGTAGCACCATTCGCGGTATTTCCGTCACCGCTGACGGCATTCACATTGCCGGTCATCACGCAATCCTTTATCAATGAATTGGCATCACCGGTACCATATGTGAATCCTACGACTCCTCCTGTGGCGAACCTGTCAGAAGTAATCGTTCCCTTGAACTCGACATCAGCATTGACCTTCACATTCTCGACAGTGGTGCTGATCATCGCGCCAGCGAGCATTCCGGCGGAGCCTGCGCCTGTAGCCGAGATAGACATCTTGCCATTGATGGTCAGGTCTTTGACTGTGGCGCCATCAAGCATTCCGAAGAATCCGAAGGCAGCGTCCTTCCCGACTGCGGCGGTGAGATTGAAGTTGGAGATGGTATGCCCGCCGCCATTGAACTTGCCCTTGAACGCAGAACCGGTATAAGTAAGGCTATTGTTGCCGTAAGTAACCTTCTCTGGCATTCCGATAGGCTCCCATTCCGTAAAGTCGGAAAGGTCAATGTCAGTGAGGAGTTCGACTTCGCCATCTGAATTGTACCATCTGGAGAGTTTCCTGCCGTTGTTCACAGCGGCTACGAAGTCCTTGAACTCATCTATGTCCGTGATGCCGCCGATGCTTGCGTCAGGATCGACCGGAGCGGTATACCCGAGTTGGTTCACGGTGATGATGACTGATGTCATTCCTCCGGAAATCTTGATTTCTCCGCTTCTGGCAGCCATGTCTGTGTTCTCGTTCCTGAAGTTGGACGCGATAGTGAACGTGATGATGGACTGCTCACCATAGCCTGTGGTGGCATCAGGTGTAATCCAGTCCGGAGTCTGGACCATCCAGTAAGGGGCTGTCGTGGTGAGCACCACGGCTTCCTGCCCAGGGTTCTGCGCCGCGACATCCACGATGGCATCTCTGTCCACCTTCATCTCGCAGACGCTGAAATCGTAATCTGTGCCGTTGCAGGCGCCCAAGATGGCACCGCCAAGCAGCATCGAAGCTATTATTCTGATATATCTTTTCATTATCATTGTTGTTTATTGGTTTTATTTCCCGGTTATGAGAAGGTAGTTCAGGCAGCTGCGCTCCCCCTTCGAGTCGGAGACGCTGTTCACTATCTTGCCGGAGCCGTTGTCATAGAGCCACATACAAGACGAGCCGCCACCGTCGAAGCGGGTGCAGGTCCATCCGCCGAGCTTCTTCGCTATACGGTACACCTCATATCCCTTCACTCCGGTAGAATACCAGTCCTGTCGGCCGTCCACGACTACAAGCCATACCTTCCTGCAATCCTTGTCAAGCACCGCAAAGGTCATAGGGTCGAACTTGGAATGGACACTCGCCGCCGCACCAGGGGTCTGGCTGTAATCCTCGCCGTTCTTCATCAAGTAATACGCGGATGAATTCTGAGTAAGAATCGGCTTGACGACAGGGCTTGCATCATTGTCACCGGTCTTGATGCCGATGTCGCATCTGAGCCTGATCCTGTCCCCGACCTTCACCGCAGCCGCAAGAGACGCAGCCTCCGAACCGGAAAGGGCTATCGCAACCTCTTTCCTGTCGGAAAGATAAGGAGCCTTTGTCAATGCAGATGTCCGCCCGTCATAAATGGCGGTTATGTCGGCATCCGCGTACCCGCAGTTCACTTTCATAGGGTCGGCCACATACTTCGCCACCACATACAACGCATTGGCTGCCAGTCCGTTCACCAGGGATTTCTTTTCCGGATGAGGATACTGGACATACCTGCTCGTATAGACATTGACAGGATAAGCCTTTGAGACATGGCGCAGAGTCGTGTCATTGACAGTATAATAGTCGTACTCTTTGCCTCCGGCACTGATCTTTCCCGAGAAAGTCTTCTTGCCGCAAGACATTGTCCTGTCCTCGAACACAGTGAATCCCCATCCGTGGACGTGATACTGGTCCTTGAACACCTTAGGGTTGTTTATGTACACAGGCTCACCGTCCTCAATATGGAATCCTCTTGAGATACCGTCATTAGAGTCGAAGAATCCGGTGTTTATCCCTGCGATGACATTCATCCCCTCCTTGCGCTTGCGGGCGCAGAGTTCGGATAGTGTCTCGCGGATGTTCTTTCCGTTGTTCCCGTTCTTGTTTCCGTTCGGATTCGGGACAATGTCTTCCGCATACGATGTAGTGATGTCCACTCCGGCATCGTTCAGGTCAATCTCCAGCACGTGGACGTGTCTAGGGATGTTCGTGCAGGAATAGTGATGATACTTCACTCCGGAACGGACATCGGCAGAGCCTACCTCCTTCCAGTCATAGTATGCGTCCAGAGTCCAGTCCACAGTGTTTTCCAGCACGTCAAGATTATGCTCCGGATAGACGACAGCGTTCACGAACATCGCCTGAGCAGACTTATGCGGGTCGGACTTATGCTCAGCATACTCACCCACATAGCCATAGCCGTAGTTCGATTTGAAGCCATCCCTTTCCTTATTGTATGAACAGCCCCACGCCGGCCCGCACTTTCCGTCTGACGACTTCTTGCCGAGGACAGCGCCGCTGTTGGTGCAGTTCGTCACCAAACCCTCATTATGACCGGCAATACCTCCTACGTTGCAGGACGCGGAAACCAGAATATCGCCCTGGTTTTCGCAACCGTCACGTTTGAGTTCCCCGCCCATAGTGGAACCGGAGTCCATGAAACCGCAGATGCCGCCTATGGCGATGCCCGCTCCTTCGGAAGTGTTCTCCACCATGGTGACACCCGCCTTATTCACGAGCATTGACATAGTGCAGCCATCTGAACGGCCCACGAAAGCACCTGCATTGACCTTGGATGCCGAGCCTTTCAGCACCATCCCGTCGCCTTCGAGGACAATGTCCCTGACGGATGCGTTCTTTGCATAGCCGACGAGACCGGCATACGGTGTCTTCGCAAGGTCAATGAACCAGCTGATTCCGGTGAGGCGGTGTCCGCCTCCGTCAATGCTGTATGTCAGAGGGTGTTCCGCTGTCCCGGCAGGCGTCCATTCCCGTATGGATGAGGCATCTATGTCGGAAATGATTTTGACAATGCCGTTGGACATATACCGGTTCACCGAAGCACCTTCGTTCACTGCCTTGGCAAACGCCAGAAGATCCTCCGCAGATGAAATTCCCCGTCTGCCAGTATCGCCGTCGCTCCCTGCCTGTGTCAATGCTACCGTCGCGTTGTCGCCTGACAGGCTGCTGACGGAAATCTTCGCCGAGCGTGCTTCCTTGGAGGTATTCTCCTCTACGGATATCATCACCTTCTCGGACGTCTGCGAGCCCTTTCCTGATGCCGTGAGCACTTTCGCCCACGATGCGTCGGAGCGGACCAGCCAGCCGCCGGAGGAAACAACATTGACAGAGACCTGTCCGCCCAGGGCGTCAATCTCGAGAGTCAGAGGAGTCACCTCGAAGGATTTCTCCTCCGTGGTGTTCTCCTTCCCGCAAGATGCCGCCATCAGCACGAAGGTCAATGTCAATGCAGATATGATGTTTCTAATCTTCATATTACTTTCCGTAACTGTCCTTCCAGCCAGGGTTCTGCGTCAATGCTCCTCCTGTCAAGGTGCGCTGATCCACAGGAATCGGCCAGAGATAGTCCTTGGCATCATCCCAGACATAATCCTCTGCGGCATGATATGTCAGATAGCCGTGGTCGCCTTCAGAGAGTGTCCAGCCCCCGCCTATCACGATCTGGTTCGTGGCAGGGACAGTGGTTTTATCATCAGCTGACAGTGCCTTCGCATAGAATCCGGCATCGAGTTTTCCGTCATTGTCCAGGTCGTATTCGCCAAGCGCAGGGACATAAATGCCCTGAAAGCCCTTGTTGGTGGAAGGAACAATCCACTTTCCCTCATCCCAGCGGAGAAGGTCCCACTGACGGAAGCCTTCGCAAAAGAGCTCCACGGTACGCTCGCGGCGGATTTCGAGGATTGCAGCAAGCTGCTCGCCCTTGGCATTAGGATAGTATTCTTTCATAAGCGCATCAGGTTCCGTAGGCACTGCTGACAATCCAGGCATTCCCACACGGGCGCGTATCACGTTTATGGTCTTGGCAAGATCATCCGCCGTAAGAGTTCCTAGTTCGGCCTTCGCCTCGGCATAGTTCAGAAGAACCTCTGCATAGCGGATTATAGGATAGTCCGTGGTGGATGTGGTGGAGTTCTCGTGATCCGTGCTGCTGACGAACTTTATGATACGGTATCCGCTGAGGTTTCTGTCGAATGTCATCATCTCGTGCCCCTTGCCCTGATAAGCCACGTAGGACGGCCCGTGAAGTGTCTGCTCCATACGAGGGTCGCGGTTCTTGAACTCATCGCCGTATGACAATGTCTGCCAGCCGCTTCTGTTCTGGATAGGTGCGCCGTCCGCCTGGAGATAGTGGTTCACGAAACGTGCCGTGGCGCTGTGGCGTCCGTTCTTCATATTGAACTGGATACTGTGGCGAATCAGCAGTGACACGCTGTAGCGCCTGGAGAGGATAGTCTCGCTGCTTTCGGCATCCTCAAGGATGAAGTACTCGCGATATGAAGCCTTTGTCGCCTTCGTTGCGAGACCGAGAGTGTTGCCGGTATAGAGGCTATGCTTGCCCATTACTTTGGAAGCAGCCTCGGCAGCCTGCTCCAGGAACCACTTGGAAGAGACGGTCACACCGTCGAATGTCTGCTCGTCCTGCGGAACATATTCAGTGCCGGCGTGGTACTTGCGGAATGTTCCCTCGAAAAGGGCGGCACGTGACTTGAGTGCCATAGCGGCATCCTTGGTCACCTTATATACGCTGTATGCTTCCCATTTATCAGGAAGAAGCTCGTATGCCTTGTCCAAGTCCTGGCAAATCTTGAGCATCACATAACCGCGCGGGTCACGCGGCTTGTTCAGCATAGCATCGTCAGAGGAGCCTATGACATTGTCATAATACGGGATATCGCCATATTGGCGCACCTTGTTGAAATAGAACATCGCACGGAAGAAGTATGCGACGCCTTCATATTCCGCCTTTACGGCCGGGTCAGTGCACTTGTTGTTCTCCAAAAAGTAGTTTATGCGCCTGAGAGGCTGCCATGTGCTTACACCCCATGAGTTAGATGACGGAGAACGGGTTCCCTTCTCGACGGCATTCAGGGAAGACGTATAATGGTCGTCAGCTACCTGTGCGGTAAGGTTATCGGCCTCCGGAAGGATTTCCGCATAGAAGTTGTTTGTCCACATCTCAAGTTCCGCCTCGGTCGTGAAGAACGTGTCCGGAGAAAGGTCTGTCTCAGGAACCTTGGTAAGGAAGTCCTCGCAGGACACAGAAAAGAGCACCGCTGCGGACAATGATATTATGCTAAGTATTTTTTTCATTGTTTCTCAATGTTTTAGAACGTGATATCAACACCAACGGAGAATGTCCTTGAGTATGGATACATACTGTCATTCGTGGCAGTGGTCGTAGCCACCTCAGGGTCTATGGTCTTGCATGCCTTCCTGAGCGGAGATATGTAGAACAGGTTCTCGCCCGAGAAGTATATTCTCGCTCTCTCAAGTGCCTTGGATTTGATAGGAAGCGTATATCCTACCGTGAGGTTCTTCAGCCTGATGTACCTCGCATTCTGGAGGAAGTAGTCAGTCGCCACGTAGTTCTTGCCTTTTACGAGATTGCCTCGCTTGCGCGGGAAAATAGCGTGGCTATTGTCAGCCCCTTCCTCGGATGACCAGCAGAGGCTGTCGAAGTCCTTGGAGATGAAGCTTGGACGCTCGAAGGCATAAGGGCCGTAGAAATACAGACAGTTCTGTGACGGCAGCCAGTCGAGCTTGCCGACACCCTGGAAGAAGACACTGAGATCGATTCCGTTCCAGCTGAAGTCTCCCTTGACAGAATAGTTGTAGCGAGGGAGCTTGTTTCCGATCACCCTGCGGTCGCCCGGCTTGTCAAGAGTGGTCGAGCCGGCGTCGATCTTTCCGTCACCGTTCAGGTCCTTATAGCGGATATCTCCTGCCATCAGGTGGTTATACGGAGCCTTGCAGCCGAACAATGTCTTGTGTACCGTACCTTTAGAATCGATGGCGGCCTCATAAGCGGCAGCCTCTTCGTCAGTGGCGAACAGACCGTCCGACACATAGCCCCAGATATCACCGAGCCTCTGTCCCACATAGTGGTCGCTCAGCTTCTTCTCAGGATTGTCGAATTTGGTGATATGTGTCTGATAGTCACCGAGTGTAGCAGTCACGCCATAAGAGAACGGCTTTCCAGCCATGTTGAAGGAGTCTCTCCATCCGAGAGAAATCTCATATCCCTTCGTGCGGAGGTTTGCGGCATTCTCCTTAGGCGCAGCCTCGCCATATACGACAGGGACTGTCTTGCCCTTGGTAAGCATATTCTTGGTATCCCTTATATAGAGGTCGGTCGAGAAGTTCAGCCTGCCCTGAAGGAAGCCGAGATCGATACCGAGGTTCTCGGACACGACCGTCTCCCAGGTAAGGCTACTGGATACAGGAGCGGATGCAGTGGCCATACTGGCCTTGTTCTTTCCATCAAAGGTGTATGACACCTTGGTGTCCGATGCAAGCCCTGTACTGATGGTGTCCCAGTAATAGTAGTTGCTTACCTGCTGGTTTCCGAGTGTACCATAGGAAACACGAACCTTGGCATTGTTCACGGCATTCTTCAGGTTCTTCCAGAACGGTTCCTCAGAGATACGCCATCCCGCTGACGCTGACGGGAAGAAGCCCCATCTGTGATTTGCAGGGAATCGTGAAGATCCGTCGAAACGGCCTGACACTTCCAGGAGATAGCGTCCTTTCCAGTCATAGTTCACACGGCCGAAGAAGCCCAGAGTCCTGTATGAAGAGTTCGTCTCCCTGTCCCTGTCAATATCGCCATTCGCCATGTTGATATATGACAATGAAGGAGAAAGTGAGCCTTTCTGCCTGTTTACCAATGAACTGCTGCGATAGTCGTCGAAGTTTCCTCCGACAGTGGCAGAGAGATTGTGAGCATCGGCAAAAGTATGATTGTACTTGAAGTAAGCATTGATGATATGACCGTCCTGATAGTAGCGGTTCTCCTGATAGAAGTCGAACACTGAACCATTCGTGAACTGTCCCTGCGGAACACTGTCGTCAGCGCCCTTGTACATACGCTTGTTGGCATTGTCATAGCAGTTCGCTGAAGGGAGACTACGATATGCCTTCAGCTGGTCGCGGCGACGGTAGGTATAGTCGGCGATGAACTGGAGCCCCTTGGCGATGTTCGCCGTGAAGCGGTTAGTAAGTGTCAGATAATTGTTCACCACCTGGTTATGGTTCCTGCCGTCCATGAAGGTTCCTCCTCGTCCTGAGAACAATGGCGATGTGGCATCCGCCATATATCCTGACTGGATATTGATGGTTCCGTCAGGGTTGTACGGTGTAATGTTCGGACCGACGTTTCTCATGAGGTCATAGAGGATACCATTGGAAGCCAGACCGTCGGAACCGTCGATTTCCCAGAATCCGCCGTAAGAATAGTCCGTGCGCTCGAAACTGATGTTGTTCGAGTAGTTCAGCCACTTGGTCATCTTCACATCTATCTTGGAACGGAAAGAGTAACCGTTATAATTATCCTTCACGCTGTTCCCGAAGAGACCTCTACGGTAGAGATAGCGTCCTGAAGCATAGTATGTTATCTTGTCATTGCCTCCGCGGACGGTGATGTTATGCTCCGTTTCAGGGCGTGTCTTGTTCAGCAGGTAGTTGTACCAGTCGAAGTTTCCAAGATAGAGATATGTATATGTTCCGGTCTCGTCAGGAACCACCCACGGACGCGCAGGGTTCTCAGTCTTGTCGTAGCGGCGCTCCTTCAGCATCTGCAGTTGAGCGTCGGTATAAGTCCATGCGCCATAGCCCTTGGTGTAGTTATAGAACTCATTGGTCAGAGTGACATAGTCATAACCTGATGTGATATAGTCCGTGGAAGTAGTATTGTCGGAAATGCTGAAACGCCCGTTGTAGGTAATTTTCGCCTTTCCGTCAGCGCCGCTCTTGGTGGTAATCAGGATCACGCCGGCAGAAGCCTTCGCACCATAGATGGCACAGGAGGATGCGTCCTTGAGGACTGATATGTTCTCGATGTCGTTAGGGTTCACCTGCGCGAGGCTACCCTCGATACCGTCGATGAGGACGAGCGGCGAGCCTGAGTTCAATGACACCGCACCACGGATGGACATCTTGTAATGATTACCAGCAATGGAACCGTTTCCTGTGGTAAGAGTGAGGGAAGGGTCTGCTCCCTGAAGAGCCATGGCGGTGTTGGTGACAGGGCGGGCATTGAGATCCTTTCCGTCGATTACGGAGACAGCTCCAGTCAGGTTCACTTTCTTCTGTGTGCCATATCCGACCACGACCACATCGTCAAGAAGGTTCTGGTCATCAGAGAGGCTAATTGTGAGATCTGTCTCTGTTCCATTGACATTGACCTCCTTTTCGGAGAATCCGATATACGACACCACGAGAGTCACAGGATAGTCTATGCCGGACAATTCAAAGTTTCCGTCCATGTCAGTGAAGAAGCCGGTCTTGGTGCCCTTCACCATGAGTGAGGCTGCAGGAAGAGGTGCTCCCGACGGATCGGTCACCTTGCCCTTTACGGTAATCTTCGCAGGCTCTTCAGCCTTTGGCGCAGCCTGATGCCCGGTGATGGACACGCTGCTTCCGTTTATGACATAAGTTACATTCTGTCCGACAAAGATTTGGTCAAGGACATCATTGATGCTGGCACCGGCAGCATCGACAGACACTTTCCTGGACAAATCGATTTCGTCAGAATTAACGATGATGGACCAGTTTTCCATCTTGTTCAATGCGGCAATCGCTTCTCTTATGGTGACATTGTGCAGCTTCAGGTCTATTTCCAGCGCCGAAGCGGACAAACTTATCACCATGGCAAGCAGCGATGCAAGTAAAATTTTTACTTTCATCGATTGTTTAATATGGTTAAATGAATAATATGTGGAATTCTATCGGGATGACAAGTATATGACGCCGTCACTCGACTTGATTTTCATTTTCTTGTCAGTGTTCATCGCAGAAAGAATCTGCTCAAGGGTTTCGTTATTAGTAAAATATGCGTAGAAATGCGTCTTCGCCAGCTTGTCGTCCTGCACGACAATCCTGGTCCCGAAATAGCGGGACAGATCCCTGGCGATGTCAGCCATAGTAAGATTGAAGAAATGGAATGAATGCTTCTCAGAGAACGCCCGGTAGTTCGTCCGGTCGAATGTCTGCATATCGACAGAGCAGGTATTCCTGTCATACTGCACCATATATCCAGGTGCCATCTGCACTGTCTTCATCTCGCCCCCGACATTCACATCGAGGCTGACGGAGCCTTTCAGAAGCAGGACCTCGACACATTCGCTCTCACTGTAAGTCTTGTAGTTGAATGTGGTTCCATAGACTTTCAGGCGTGTGTCACCTGAATTTATTATGAACGGATGCTGAGGGTCAGACGTGATATGGGCATAGACCTCTCCGTCGATGAACACTTTGCGTTCATTGCCCTCGAAACGTGATGGATAGGTGATGCGGGAACCTGCGTTCAGCCAAATCTCCGAACTGTCAGGCAACACCATACGGTGATTCTCGCCGGCAGGGACTTTATATTCACGCCATTCCACCTCCGCGAACTGCACCGGAGCATCCTTCTTCCCGACAAAATACGCAACTGGCGAAGAGACCGCAACTGCGAGGAGACCGGCAATGCAGGCCGCCATGAGACTGCTGCGCCAGATGCTCTTCTTTTCCGGGGCAATGCGCTTATACATCAATGTCTGTTCGCCGGAGCGCTTTTCTTCCCCGTCGAACAGCTCCCGCAAGGAGTCGGACACAGATTCATCTTTCCCGTGGAGAGCGAGCCACTTCTGGACTTCTGACTCTTCCTCCGGGGAAAACAGGCCGTCATAATAATCTTTCAGTCTCTTGTCCATTACGATATGAGAAGCAAACAGATTTCTGTGGCAGTCTTTCACTGCCTTTCACCATAAGAACGTACGACCAGGAAAATTTACGTAACGGTTTAGAAAAAATTTTTGATTTTGTATGTCAATGTTACTAAACGGTCAATTCAGCTTTCCGCGAAGATCTTTCAGGGCGAGTTCCAGATGCTTCTCCACAGTGCGTACAGAGAGCCCCAGCCTCTCGGCTATCTCCCTATTTGAAAGTTCATCCAGCTTACTCATCTTCAATATCTTGGCGCGCTGGCCCGGAAGGTCGTCCACCATGGTACGCAGTTGCGCGGCGGATTCCCTCCGTATCATCTCGTCTTCCGGAACAGAAACCTGGACATCTTCCTTTATCTCCTGGACCTTCTCCACATCCTTCGCCCATTTGGACCTGAGAACATCCAATGCCTCGTTCCTGGCGCACACGAACAGCCAGTTCTTCAGAGAGAGCCCCGGATCCAGGCTGTTCCGTGAGACATAAAGCCGCATGAATATGTTCTGGGTAATATCTTCCGCACGCATCTGATCCTTGATCATCTTGCGGACAAAGTTCAATACCATCGGAGCGTAGCGGTCATATATCGCCTCGAAACTGCGGATATTGCCACGCTTCAATTTCACGAGAAGGACTTCGTCCGTCTGGTCTTTGATGGATTTGAACATTTGTAGCTGTAGTTATCTCAAAGGATGCTCACGGACGAGGTCTCCGAGTTCTTCCCATGGAACAGTGACCTTTATGATGCCTACTGAATACGGGCCGATTTCGTACTGGCCGTAAACATAGGTGACACCGGTTTCTGAGACCTTGAAGTTTCCGTTAGGCTCGATGTCCTTGATGAACAGGCAGTCGTATGACTCCTGGTCAGGCATTGCATCACGAAGATGCGATGTGAGCAGTTTGGAAAGTTCCTCCTTGTATCCCGGAATGAAGAAATCCTCTTCGGTAATCTGTTTTCCGGTCTTCATGTCCAGATTTAAAGTAACCTCGGAGGAAGAGCCGTGGGCGCCGCCTTCATAGACGTAATCTGCTATAGTATAGGAGACTATGTCTTCATGCTTGCCTGAGAAATAGCCTTCAATGTTGCTGGACCACACCAGGAAACCGAGGCTCTCGGTAACATTGACATCGTCATTCTCCGCATTGGCCTTGAGCAGGTCCATGCAGGTGCTGCGGTATTCTGCGACGAAGTCTGCAGTCCATTTGTCGGCAGCGGACTTCAGGTCCAGGCCGGCATAGTCTGAGCCGAATGCGGCTTCGACGATATTTTCGCAGATGGCTGTCTTGACAGAGTCTTCCAGTCCGCTTGACGGATATTCAATGCTTATTGCAACTGTCACTGAATCAGTTCTTTCCGGAGAAAGAGGCTCGGCAACATTGACATTGACCTTATCGACACTCACTGAGGAGTCATGGCAGGCGGCAATCGTGAAGATTGCGCCTGCACACATTAACATTGACCTGAATTTCATAGTAAAATTAATCATTGTTCATTTCTTTTATATCGACTTCGTGCCTCTCGCTGGCTCCCATCAGCCACTCGCAGTAGTAGTCGGCCATACGCCAGAAGAAGTACTCGTTCATGTCTCCGAATCCGTGGCGCTGACCAGGGAGGATGAGCATGTCGAAACGCTTGTTGGCGCGGATGAGGGCATTGACGACACGGATAGAGTTCGCAGGATGCACGTTGTTGTCGATGTCGCCGTGCACGAGCATGAGGTGTCCCTTCAGGTTGGAAGCAATCTGAGGATTTGTCTCGATGGAATATACGAAGGTTGTGTCGCCGGCCTCAATCTTCTCTTTGATTCCGTGATGCTGTTCGCTCCACCAGCGGTTGTAGATGTTGTTGTCATGGTTGCCCGCGCAAGAAACGGCTGCCTTGAAGAAGTCAGGGTACTTGAGCATGGCTGCTGTGGACATGAATCCGCCGCCTGAGTGTCCGTGGATACCAACTCTGCCGAGATCAATCCATGGATACTTCGCTCCGAGCTGCTGGATTGCATATTTCTGGTCCTCGAGACCGTAGTCGCGGAGGTTACCGTAACCATAGTTGTGATACCACTTCGACCTGTCAGGATGGCCTCCCCTGTTGCCGACTGTTATGACGATGAAGCCCAGCTGTGCAAGACGGTCTGTTCTGGTGAATCCCCTGCTCCAGCTGATGTTGTTGGCCTCGACCTGTGGGCCCGGGTAAACGTAATCACATATAGGATAAACCTTTGTGGAGTCGAAGTCGAATGGTTTGTAGATTGCTCCGTGAAGGTCTGTAATGCCGTCGGCAGCCTTCACCGTGAAACGCTCAGGGAATTTGTATCCGGCAGCGAAGAGGAGTGAGAAGTCAGCCTCGCCGAGGTCGCAGACTTTCTTTCCGGTCGCGTCATAGAGAACTGAGAACGGCTTGTAATCCACTCGTGAGCAATTGGCTATGAAGTACTTGCCGTCTTCAGTAGCGATTGCGTCGATATTCATGTCAGGCATGTCGAGCATCTTAGGTTCTCCGCCCTGGAGACTTACCCTATAGACATGCATCTGGTAAGGGTTCTCGCCCTTTTCCTTTCCGCAGGCACGGAACAGGATGTAGCCTTCTTTTTCATTGACAGCGAGCACGTCATCCACATGGTAGGCGCCTTCGGTGAGGTTGCGGAGCACCTTGCCGTTCAAGTCGCAGAGGTAGAGGTTCGCCCATCCGTTCCTTTCGGACCAATGGATGAGTTTCTTGCCGTTGTCAATGATTCTGAGCGCACGGCTCTCGACGTAGGTGTTCATCCTTTCTGCAATGACGGTCTTTGTGGAGTCGCTGTCAACGCCGACGTAGCAGATGTCCATGCGTTTGAGGTCGCGGCTCATTCTTGTAAGCCAGAAACCGTCCGGGCCGCCGAGCCATTTGATGCCGCCGAATTCTTCGAACTGGTCATTGACAGTAGCCGGAGCGGACTGGAGTGACAGTTCCTGATCCTTGAAGGCATTGATTTTCACCGTATGGGAAGTCCAGTCACCGGCATTGAAAACATACAAATGACCGTGAGGGCCAGGCTCGCCCGGCATCTGGTATTTGTAGGTTTCGAGTGTCGGACGTGGTCTGCTGAGGGAGTTGATTACCCAGAAGTCTTTTACCGGGCTCATGTCCCAGCGCATGACTGCGATGTGCTTGGAATCCGGAGACCATACAAGTTCTGTAGGGAATACGCGCTCAGTCGTATCTGTCACGGTGTTGCCGTTGTAGTTGTTTATGCCATAGCAGAAATCCTTGTAGCCGTCGCTCGTGATTCTGTGCTCAACGATTGTGCTGTCCTTAGGGTCTTTGGCTGCCTTGCGCATGTTCAAAGTGTCCATATAGAAGAGGTTGGAGTTCTTCATATAGACTCCGGTCATTCCGTCCGGTGACACGTTTGCCCATGAAGGATATTTGTCGTCTTTGTCTGTGGTGTCGTAAGTGAGGCTCTTGTCAGAAATCTTGTAGCTGAAGTGATATGTGAGCCTGTCACCTGTAGATTTTCCTGTAGTGTCTTTCTTTTCCTGCGAGCTGACGATGTCGAATTTCAGGATACCGTCGTTTTCAGGGTCAATGGTGAGGTTCCTCATAGGGAGGTGTTTTGCCTCGAACGGGTCGCGTACGATTCCGGTAATCTGCATCGCAAGCTTTTCCATGTCGAATGCCTTCTCGGTCTTGCCGAGCTTAGGGTCAGCAATGTAGTATTCTGTTCCTTCAGATGTCTTCCACGCATAGAGGAATTTGTCTCCGTTCCTGAACCACTGCGGTCTTACGGATGTCGAGAACACCATCTGTCCTACCCTCTTCGCCGAGAATCTCTCAGCCAACTCATAGTTCGGGGTACGAACCATCCTGTCTTCGCGGCTCTGTGCCGAAAGACCTGATGAGAATAAAGCCAATGCTGCCGTGCAGACCAATGCTTGTTTTGCAAGTTTACTTATCATAATGTCAGTTTTGTATTTTTTGTCCTTTCAAATTGCCGGAAAGCCCGGCACCATAAATGACAAATGTAAACAAAATAACGATATAAAAATAACTCGGGAAGATATTTTGCGTCATTATTCTCTTGCAACGTCGAAAGATTTACGGCATTGGTCGAAAACAGGAATCGTCATATCCACGTGTTTTGTACTTTCGCCTCCGGAAAAACAAATTATCATGAAAAGAATAATTGCATTCGTAACAATCGTTATTTTGAGCATTCCGGTCTTTGCTCAGAAGACCAGCGTGAGCGGCGTTGTGCTTGATTCCCTTACAAGAGAGGGAGAGTCATCTGCCGTCATACAGTTCTACCTTGCCAATGACCTTTCCAAGGCGGCAGCATTCACAACCACCGACGAGAAGGGCCATTTCGAACAGAGTTTCACCGTGAAGGGTGACTATATCTTCGTCTTTGACAACATGGGAAGAAAGGTGATACGCCGTCCTTTTACTGTAAAAGGGCAGGAAGTTATCGATCTTGGCGAGATTCTCGTTCAAGATAGCGCAGAAATCCTGAAGGCCGGCAAGGCGACGGCCATGCGCCCTCTCGTGAAAATGGAAGTGGACAAGATGACTTATAACGTGGAAGATGACGTGGATTCCAAAACCAGCACCGTGCTGGATATGCTGCGGAAAGTTCCGATGGTCACCGTGGATGGCCAGGACAATATCAAAGTAAACGGCAGCAGTTCGTTCCAGGTATATGTGGATGGAAAACCAAACCAGATGCTCACCCAGAATGCGTCCACCGTATTCAAGATGATGCCAGCCAGCATTGTGAAAAACATTGAGGTAGTTACAAATCCAGGCGTGAAATACGATGCCGAGGGCGTAGGCGGAGTTCTCAATATCACTACGAACAAGGACCTTACGGGCGGATCTTCCGTATCCGACGGATATTACGGAACGGTTATGGCCATAGGTTCCAACCGTGGCGGCGGGGCAGGTGTAAGCGCAAGTCTCCAGAAGGGAAAATTTGCAATGAGCCTGAATGCCAATGGTATGTACAGTTATGTGAGAGGCACCGAAACAGACATAGAGCGCGCCCAGGACAATGGAGTTTCAATGAAAACACATACTGAATCTGACATGAAGATGCCGATGGCCATGGTCAATGGAAGTGCCAGCTATGAAATCGATTCTCTCAATCTTGTAAGTGCGACTCTGGGAGTCATGCACTTCGGAATGGGCAACGAGAGCGATCTTACAAGTTCTATCGTTACTGCTCCAGGTGCAGCGGCTGTCAGTTATGATGGTACCACATCTTCGGTAAACAACCGCACAAGTATTTCTTTTGGAACCGACTATCAGCATCTTTGGGCCAATGTTCCCAAACGGAGCATTGTCATAAGCTATCAGTTCAACGGGGCTCCTTCAGTAAACAACAGCAAGAACACATTCGGTGGCGTCTCCATACCGGGCTTCAACCTTACGGATCGCCGCAGCGATGGTGATCTTGGTTCCTATGACCATACTGCGCAGTTCGATTTCACCACTCCGATAGGAGAAAAACATACCATTTCTACCGGAGCAAAATTCTTGTCCCGACACAACTCCTCAAGACAGACGGACTATCTCTGGAATGGTACCTCTTTCGTGGAAAATCCTCTTGCAAGTCTGAAATACGACTTTTACAACCGCATTGGCGCTGCCTATACTGAACTCGAAGGAAAGTATGGAGCATTCGGTATCAAGGCAGGCGTACGTTACGAATATACTTGGCAGAAGTATTCTGCAACCAATATAAAGCAGTTCAGAGTAAATTATGGTAACGTGGTCCCAAGTGCCAGCTTACAGTGGAGTCCTTCAATGTCACAGAACCTCGGAATCAGCTACAATATGCGCATTTCACGTCCGGGCATATCATACCTGAATCCGTATGTGGACATTACCGATCCTACCGCACTCAGCTACGGAAACACTGAATTGAAGACAGAGCGCGGTCATAACGTGAGTCTGGTTTACAACTTCTACTCCCAGTTCCTGATTCTGAATGCAACTCTGCGTTATAATTATACCGGGAATGGAATTTCCGCCTATAGTTTTTATGACGACAAGAACCTTCTCAACACCACATACGGGAATATCGTACATAACCAATCTACAGGTCTGAATGTATTCATGATGGTTACGCCAGGTTCCAAGACCCGTATCATCATCAACGGAGGAGCAAATTATCTGGATCTCAAGAGCAAGAGGCTGGACCAGAGCAACAGCGGCTGGGCCTACAATATCATGGCCGGAATCCAGCAGACCCTGCCTTGGGATCTCCGACTCAGCGCGAACATTATTTCAATGGGACGCCAGATTACACTCCAAGGATCATCAGAAGGCATGTCAATGGCTGTGCTGGGGCTTACCAAATCCTTCCTCAACGACCGCCTGAGTCTCTCCGCAAACGGAATGATGCCTTTCGCAAAGAACTTCAAGATGAAGATGGGGTCCACTTCCAGCGGAAACGGATTTACCACATCCACTCTCACAACTATCCCAATGGCCCAGATCATGTTCCAGGCAAGCTGGAGTTTCGGAAAGCAGGGTAACTACACCACTAAAAAAGCTCGTCGCAGCATTGAAAACGAAAATCAGCTCAACACTTCCACTACAGCGGAAAGCATGGGCAATATGATGAAGTTTTAAAAAATGATTATCTTTGCTGATGATGCAAACAAAGAATCGTAGAAACCTCATTATCAACACCACCCAGATGCTGGTATGGGTAGGTGTTTTCATTACGCCGGCATTGGTGACAGCCACCATGACAGGGTCTCTCAAGCAGGCTGTCGGAGTGTTCGGCGTATCAGGTGTTGTCATTCTCCCATTCTTCGTCCTCTACTGCTTCAACTATTATTTTCTTGTTCCGAAGTTCTTGCATGGAGGAAAGACCAAGTGGTTTTACATTGTCAATGCCGGTCTTGTCATCGGTTGGAATCTGTACAAGTATTTCCCGAAAGGGCCTGTGGAATTTCCACAGGAAGTGGTGGACCAGTTCGGAAGTCAAGGAATGTGGTCCTTCTACGTGGGAGGAATCTTGTTCTCGATTTTTTTCCAGTGTCTCGTGATTGTGATGGCGGCAGGCATCCGGCGCATCATGCGGGCAAATGAAGATATGGTTGCGGAACTTACATGGCTCAAGAGCCAACTGAGCCCGCATTTCCTCTTCAATACCCTGAACAACATATCATCGCTCACGCAGATAAACCCTGACAAGGCGCAAGACAGCATCGGGCAGCTCAGCGATCTTCTCCGCTATGCACTCTATGACAGCGAAGCGGATAAGGTCCCTCTTCAGGCAGAAATGGAGTTCATGGACAATTACATTGACCTTATGTCTCTTCGCTGCAACGAATTGACTACGGTCGAAAAGGATCTCCAGTTGCCGACGGAACGCATCGATGTAGCGCCGCTACTTTTCATTTCGCTGATAGAGAATGCTTTCAAGCATGGGGTGAATGCCAGGAAACCTTCATTTGTGCACATTTCCATGTATTGCAATAACAGGGAAATCGTTTTCTCCTGCGAGAATTCTCTCTTCGAGAAACAGGAAAAAGACCACATAGGTTCCGGAATCGGCATTGAAAATATGCGGCGTCGCCTGGAACTGCTGTATCATGGCCGGCACACATATGAACAGACCTCTTCCAATGGGATATATTCAGTAAAAGTACGTCTTAAAATATGAAACAACTCCATTGCATAATAGTTGACGATGAGCCATTGGCTGTAAAGATGATTGAGGGTTTCATCGAAAGAACTCCATTTCTGGAGCTTTCAGCCTCTTTCAACGACCCGGTTCTGGCGCTTTCCGAAATTCGCCGCATGTCTCCGGAGTTAGTGTTCCTTGACATTCAGATGCCGGATCTGGACGGGATGGAGCTTTCCCGAATGCTCCCTGACGGAACCAGAGTCATCTTTACCACAGCCTCCAAGCAATATGCTTTCGAAAGCTATGAGGTAAGCGCCATCGATTTTCTCCTCAAGCCTATACGCTACCAGAAATTTCTGGAGGCGACTCAAAAGGCTCGGGACTGGTTTGACATGAAGGAGGCGGCATCAGCCACGATGGAACAACGACAGAAAAAGAATGCGGTGTTCCTGAAGGTGGACGGTGTCCTCAAGAGGGTGGATTTTACGGATATACTCTACGTTGAAGGCATGAAAGATTATGTGACGTTCCACCTGTCATCTGTAAGAGAAGCATTGGTCACGCACCTTACCATGAAGGCCGTTGAGGATCTTCTCCCGCAAGAGCGTTTCATGCGCATCCACCGCTCGTTCATCGTGGCTCTGGAAAAAGTGACAAGCTTCACGCCTCAAGGAGATATCAAGATAGGAGAGGTTCAGCTCCATGTTTCCGAAGGATATCGCCCGGCTTTCGAGCAGTATCTGAAAAGTCTTCGCTGAAAACCAGCGATGTTCATGTCGGGACAGAAGGATTCCCGTCCAGTAAAAACCAGAATATATTTAAATCAATGATACAATGAAGAAAGCATTTGCCATATTGTTTGTTTATCTGACCGGTTGTCTGGCACTCGCCCGGCAGTTTCCAGAGATTCCGGCCAATGTAATTTGTACACGCTCGGCGGTATCCGGCATCTTTTATGGCGGCATCACCCGTGCCGAAGGCCGTTCATATAATTTTACCCCTTCGTTTTTCATTTATCCAGACGAGAAATTGGACTCGACTGGAGCAAAGGCGCTTTTGGATGATTTGGACATACAGCCTCTGTTGGATTCTACTTATGGTATGGCTGTGGTCATTAATCCTACGAAAGAAAAATATGACGAAGAGACCGACTTCCCAGTCTTTGAGACACTCTTTAACCTGTACCGCGGTCCAGGAAACCTGAAGGTTGTAGGTCTGGGAAATGGAGCGACATTTGTAAATCAGGTAATCGCCCCAAAGGCAGGTGGTGAGATAGCCGACATTCTTGCCATAGGAGGCAAACCCGGGAAATGCGTATCTCCTGCCGGCGTACCGGCCTATATCGCGGGGAATGGCGCAAAAAAGGCGGCCCGGCCATATTTGGATGCAGCAGAAGCCCATGCTGATGAGCCGCTTATGAAGGTGGTTGTGAATACGGATATCAATGCTGCCGCGAAAGACATATTTGCTGATGCATGGAAACAGGTGCTCGGCAAGAATTATCGCCTCAACAACTATCGTCACACACACTATGAGGGAGCAAAGCTTGGTCAGTACGGGTCGTATGAATTGGAGCCATACTTGAACTGCGAAGACTTGGGCATAAAACGCATCGTCCGGGAAGAGGCTGTCGGAAAAGGCGCCAAGTGGTTATGGTACGAATACTGGCCTCAGGAACTTCTGAACGGTGCTCCCGAGCATTCTGTTCCTGTAATGCTGCTTCTTCACGGAAACCAGAACGACCCGAGGACTCAAGCCGAGACTTCAGGTTTCCTGCAGGTTGCCGGAGAAGAAAGGTTCTTTGTAGTGGAAATGGAATGGCAAGGTTCACCGAACTATCAGGGGATGGGGCATGATGGAATAGAAAAGGTTTTGTGGCAGCTTCTGGAAAAATATCCTCAGCTCGATCCTTCCCGCATATACGCAGAAGGGCTTAGTGCTGGTTCCATGACGGCTACCGCTCTGGGAGTCAAGAAGTCTTACATTTTCGCTGCTGTCGGCGGACATTCCGGTGGACTTCTGGAAAAGCCCATGCCTGGCCCTTTCCCGAATTTCGCCACCATATGGGAGGAAGCGACACAGAAAAGAGGTGCCGTCGAAATGCCTTATTGTTCAGTCTTCGGAACGGCTGACAATGTGGTTCCGTATTTCACTCCGGACAATTGGAAGGGGAATGGTTACCTCAACGCATGGAACGCATATGAGCAGATGAATGGCATGGAGGTCACACGAGATATGGACTTCAATGCAGACCCGTTATTTGGGCAGAGACTCCGCGACCGCGAGACCATTGTCACAAATAAGGGAGACGGCATTGTACTCGAGACAGGACAGATCTATAAAGGGAATGTCCCGATGATCCGTCTTGTTGCCGTCATGAATTACGGGCACTGGAACTTCGCGCCCACTGCCCGTATCATGTGGGACTTCTTCAAACAATATCGAAGAGATCCCGAAACCAAAAAACTTATCTACGTAGGCAACTGACTGCCACCGGTCATCTTTTGAACACTAGAGATTCCAGAGAGCAGAGAGACTGGCCTTTCTTATCCGAAGAGAAGGTAAAGAAAATGGCGTGTTTCCCTTTCAGTCGGGAAAGAGCAGAAACCGGGATGCTCATCCTGGTGGATTTCTTAGGCATGTCTTCGGTGAGGTTTACCTTGCCGAGGACTTTTCCTCCCTGGGATGCCCACGGACGATTTGCCCAGACAGTAATGGTACCATCGATCCCTTCCGGAATAAGGCTCAGATCCAAGGTGAGGTTCTTTGCACCATGTGTCTTGTCAAAATTGAAGTACTTATAGCCAACTATTGAGCCGTCAGTATTGTGGACAACCCGATTCATGTTTTTCCCGCTGTCATAGGAAGCCTCAATATAAGAGCCCGAATAAAAGCTGTCCCCGTGCTTGCTCCATGCTTCCGGCCCGGTGAACCAACAGGCAATACCGGCCGAATGCAGTTCCAGCGGGTCCAGACCACCAAGTGCAAATCCCTCTGATGTATATTCAGCCTCTGAAATGTACACTTTACCTCCTTCACCTTCCTCAACTTTCACCGTAATCGGTGCTACCATGGACTGACGTGAGAATTCATTGACACCGGTCTGACGATGGTAGAAAACATACCATTGACCGTTAATCTCACAGATTCCGCCATGAGTATTGGCCGTCGGAGTCGCTGTAACGATAGGTTTTCCGTTCTCTCCGATTTCTCTGCCACGCGCATCGATAATGGTGCCTCCGTAAGTCCACGGTCCCAACGGATGGTCACTATAAGCATAGGCGAGCGTATAATTGGTGTGAGGAAGGCCAAATTCACCATCCTTTGTCCAACGGCTATATACAAATACGTATTTGTCTTTTATCTTGCGGATTGATGAGGCTTCGAAGAAACGGAAAACACCTTCCTGGTCCAGACCGGATATCATATCTTCCGTTTCATGCGTACCGGATGCCAGACTTGACATGGTGGCCGGGTCCAATTCGCCTGCATAAGAACGGCGGAAGCCCCAATATCCATAAACCTTTCCGTCATCATCCATAAAGACGGCGGGGTCGAAGCCCATGATTCCATCAGTTTTCCGAGGATCGGTCTTACTCCAGTTCACCACTTCAAAAGGTCCATCCGGACGTGAGCTTCGCGCCACCATAGAGTTTCGACCCAGGGCAGTGTTGTTAGGATAGAGATAGTACATTTTTCTCCCGTCAGTCTCAGTCACTTCGCAGATATCCGGAGCGTAGAGTATGTCGCCTTTTCCATCTGCAGACAACGCATTGCCGTTGCGGTCATTTTCCACACTGAAAATGACTCCATCATATCTCCAGGCCCAGAGGCTGTCCACCGGAGCAGACCATACGACCTGATCGCGACCGCAATATGCAGTCTTCTCCGTATCATGTGAGCCATAGATGTATACTCTTTGCCTGCCGGGATGGTCAGGATCTTCGAACACGTAGGGTTCCCCGTCCGGAATATGTTCCCATAGGGGAAGAAAAGGGTTGCCGGGTGTCTTGATTTCGTTGTCACAGACAACCGGAAGGGTTACGGATGAGGAGTGTTTTCCACCTGTATATAGGCATTGATGTGCGATCTTCACTTGAGCCTGCTCCGACCAGACACCCGGGCAGTTGCTGTGGATGCTGTATTGAGGGAAATCAGAGGAAGAAATGTCCACGCGGATACGGCTGCCTTTTTGGAGTTTCCATTCGACAGGTAGCAACTTTATTTCCACCGGAACTACCGTGTCAGGTGTATATGTCCCGCGCGGTCCAAGTTTATCTTCCCTGAATGCCAGTGTGGCGATGCCCGTACGGATGTTGTAGGTGCTGCCGTCAGGGCGTTCTTCGCTTATTTTCAGAGTTATAGCCGTATCTTCACAATCTGAGGAGAACCATAAGGTAGCCGAAGGACTGCCGGATAATACAAGTGAAGAAGCAAGAGGCTCGCTCCGGAAGAAAAGTATGTCGTCCCTGTAGCCCACTGGGAGCTGCTGACGGCTTCCTTTTCTGGTATCAGCACTGAAAAGAGTCTCTCCACCTACAGACAGAACCGGATTGGATGGATCATAGATATAAGATAGTGTTTTCCCCTTTTTCGGAGTTTCACTCACAAGCCTTTCGTCATCGGAAAGGTATAAATGAACTGAAGAAGTCTCCTCCGAAGGCCAATTGGAAAGATTTAGCCATTTGTCCGCTCCTATCTGATACACAAGGACTTCATGTACCGGTTCTTTCTCTTCCACCAGAAGGGAATAAAACCAGTCAAAAGTGTCTGTATCAATGTTAATGTCCTTGTCGTGGACCAGGTCCGGCAGTTCCGGTGTGGTTTTGTAGTTATGGTCCCAGCCGCCCACAATGAGACGGCTTTTAGCCTTCGTTTCTTCCGGAAGCATTTCGTATCCAAGGAGTGTCCCTTCCATATGGTGGTCAAAATGACCGGCCACGATGGTCATAGGAACATGGATTTTCGGAGGTATGCTCCTTAGAAGTTCCCAGAAACCTGTATGCCAATAAGGATCCGTATAGTCCGTATGGGTAATCCAATCCCTATACCACGGCAGAGGAGCTCCCAGAAGATCCACATCCATAGTTACTTGCGGCCTATACAGCATTTGGTCTCCGAAACGGAAATCAGTAGAAAATTTTGTAGGCTTCCTGATGGGTTCGGTGGCATTTCCTATAGCCCAGGCAGTGAGAATGTCCTGTCGGAACATACCGCTGGAATAGGCGGAAAGGTGCCGATCTATCCCGTAGTGTTCCAGATATATTCCCTTTACTTTATCCGGAACGGCATCTGCCACAACCCAAGACGTGAGGCCCATATAGGAGCAGCCGGTAAGTCCTATGCTCTTGCACCATGAAGACCGTTCCAGCCAAGAAAGGAGAGCCAGTCCGTCCTCCCTTTCATTGACATTAGGTTCAAATATTCCCTCCGACCCTCCGGTTCCGCGGCAGCGCTGGATTACAACGCCTATACCGCGCTTTGCGTAATCCTGGGCACCCTTCATAAGGTTTCCCGTAGGAGTGTTCAGATAGGGACTGCGGTAAACCACCACCGGGAAAGGCTTCTCTGTGACGGGAAGGTACAATTGAGTCACCAACAGGCTTCCGTCCGCTGCCGGAATCAGAGTGTCCCGGTAAACCATTTCATGACTTACAGGAATGGCTGTTTCAATAGACTCAAAAAATTGGGCCTGTGCCGACAAAGCCGGCACCAGACCCAGAATGAATAACAACAATCGTTTCATCAGACAAAATCATTAAAACCTAACGGAGAAGTTCCAATTTGACTGGCCCCATCAGACCTGAAGGGAGAAGCTGTGAATCCGCCCGATAGAAAGGCATCAAGACATAGGCTTTCTTTTCCGCACCAGGCTGAGCGTCTCCGATGAGACGATTTACCCAAAGATTCACTACCTTAACCTCGATGGTGTTCTTCCCGGGCTTGAGTTTCCCCTCGAAAGTTGTCTTGTACGGAGCCTTCCAAAGGAAATCAACATGCTCGCCGTTCACATAGACATCTGCCATCTGCCCGACCTGACCCAAGTCAATTGAAAGAGCCGAAGGCATATTCTTTTTGGAAAGGGTGAAGCAGGAACTGTATGTGACGGTACCTGAAAAGTATTTGATGTCAGGATCTGACGATTCCGTGAGAGAACTGAGAGTATTCCATGAAAGTTTTCCTTCAGGTGCACCCGGACCGTCAAAGCAGACTGTCCAAGGAGCGCTTATCTCTACATTGCCGACACTCTCAAGTGGCTTCGGACTTTCCTGAACTGTTGCGGAAGGGTCAGAAACCAAGAATACGGCATCATCACTTCCAAGATGCAGTTTGCCGTCACACAGGACGTTATGCAGGGCTTTTCCACTTACAGGATCCAGCACACGAAGGGTTCCTTTAGCATCGCGGAGAGCGATATCGGTATCAATCGGCTTTCCACTGAAGTTACGTACCCAGTAAATGTCCTTGTCCCCGTCTTTGCGATGCACGAAGCGGACACCACTTTCTGATGAGAGAAAATCCGGAGTCAGGCCGGCGTGTTCAATGCCTTCTGAAGTATTGCCTGTCCAGACATTTGAGCGGTTTGAATGCCATATCGCTGCTACCAAACGGTCAAACTCTGCCGGATTGTCTCCCCTTCCAGCCATATTTTCAGGCTCTTTTCCAATGAGAAAGACACCGCCCGAAACCAGTTCGTACAATTTTCTCAGGATTTCTATGCTCATGACTTTGGTATGCTCTCCAAGTACAATCACCTTGTAGGACATGCCAGTTTCCGTAACTGCGCGGCCATCTTTGAGATTTATACAATTCAAAAGTGCATGAGGATTGCAGAAATCATAGGAATAACTGTCCGTGACATCAGGAAGTCTCCAGGCATATTCCGACGTGATATTTGTATCTTCACCATAGTACCAGAGAATGTCGGCGACGGCTTTACCCTGTCTGAGCAAGTAGGAACTGCGGGCCAGATAATCCATCCAATAGCCTGCATACTCAGCCCATGTTTCGTGCCGGTTGAACCACTGGCCGAAGATCATCAATCCAAGTCCCGGACGATAGTCATCGGATGGCTGATGAGCGCATTCATGAATGATGAACCGGTTGAGGCCACTAAGAAGAGCAAGGTCGGCTATTTCCTTGAGGTTGCCGGGATACCAGCCATAAGCATTTCCTCCCATGCCATTGGTTGTAAATGTTTCACCTGCCACCAGATTTTGGCCGTAGATATGTGCCACGGAGGCCGACTCGCGGATATCAGCCTGATAATGGATGGAGCCGTTAGCCCCTACCATCCAGATGGCCGCCATAGGAACTGTAGCAGTTCTCTTAAGATCCATACCGTCACCTACATATACACGTCCACCCTCGTGAGACTCTGTATAGCGGCCCTTCATCCCATATTCTGCAATGTAATCATTGATGCGGTCATAATTGTCGGCAAAGAGTTCGCCGAGAGTTTCCCTCCAGTCAAACAGGAAGTTCTCTGTTTCATCCGTGCTTGTGATTATTTCGCCTGTGAGGGCAGGCAGCCAATGGACAAGGTCATAGCCTCTTCTTGCCTTGAATTCCGAGAACATGGCCGGTGTCCAAGTCATCTGTTCAGCTTCGTAGCTGTCCACCATGAGATATTGTACACCTCTCTGCCCGAGCATACCTCCGGCAGCGTCCTTATACATGTCCAAGTAGTGATGGAAGTACCTGTCCCAAGCTTTCGGATCAAGTTTGTCAACCTCAAGGCCGGTAGCATCTGCCGGAGCAGGATGGTTCATTTTTCCTGTGAGCGATGCTCCGAAGCGATAGATTCTCCAGCGTCCTTCCGGGATATCCCAAGTGAGGCTGCCGTCTTCTTTCATTCGCCCGCTCAAATCGACAGTTTCAAGGATTGGTGTCCCTGAAACAGGGGTAGAGTAAGTGGCAAGATCATGAGGGGCCGCAAAACCGGCCTTTTCCTCCGCATGGTTCACTTTATAAACGGGCGACAGCCTCCACTCGTGGATGCGCGTTCCTGTAGGCATCATTACAGGCACTCCGAAAGCAGCATAACTCATGTCCGGCTTCGGATTGATTACCATAAGACGGAAATATTTGGCTGTTGTTTCCGGGATATCTATGGTAATCTGAGGTACGATACTGGAGGCAATTTTACATACTTCTCTCCAATTGGTGCCGTCATCACTGGCAAGAAGGTAATTTCCATAAGTAGCCATGCCATCCCATTGACCGCGGAGTTCACCTCCGCAAAGAGTAAGCGAGCGCATAGTTACCGCTTCCGGGAAGGAATACTGAATCCAGGAATGAGTTCCTGACGCATTCACCGGAAGTTCATCTCCGTCGATAATATCACCGTTGGAAAGCTGTTCCACAGAGAACGATCCTCCACTGGAGGAAACACTCGCGCCCAAATCAGCAAGGGTCTTTTCCTCTTCCGGAAGACGGACAGCAACAACTGCTATATCCTCATACCATGGGGTCATATTATCAAAAACAGATTTGTAGGCTCCCGAATCACAGTTCAGGAATTTGCCGATGCTGCGGAACGGCTCCGGCAACCGGATGTTTTCCGTTCTGCCGCCCTCAACCTCAATTGTACGCCAGGTGAGTTTCTTCATGCCGTCATGGGGCTCCACCCAAGGGCCACCCGTAGAGCTCCATCCTGGAGCAGAAGCTATACCGACTTCCATTCCAAGAGAGTCTGCCATTGAGACGGCATAGGAAAATGCGTCTTTCCACTCATCTCCAAGATAAGGAATAGGCTTCACAATAGGTGGAATACCTTGCATCATGGCTCCGCCTGCATCAAACTGATGGAAACCGCTTATGCCTATACGGTCCATCCACTGAAGATCTTTCCGGATTCCATCCTTTGTGATGTTTCCGTTAATCCAGTGCCACCAGACAAAAGGCCTCATTTCTTTAGGCGGATTCTGGAACTGATAGTCTTGCGCTCCAAGGGGAAGATTCAGCAAACTGATCAGCCCCAATATAACTAAATGTCTTTTTTTCATTACTTTATCGCTTTGAGCATGGAGTTGTCATATTTTCCGGTCTTCTCATCATATATCTGGAAGGTATCGCGATGGAAAGCCCAGAGATTACTGCTGAATCCGTATTTCTTGATAAGACCACGTATATAGGAAAGGTATCTGGCCTTAGAAGAACCATCCGCGTTAGAACATACACCATATTCACCGATGTTCACCGGACGTCCAGTGCGCTCACTCCACCTGGCGAGAAACGCAAAGTCCTGATCGAGAGGTGCTTTGTCCGCTTCCGTACCATCCCATTTTATATCTTTCAGGCCACCTGCCATAGCATAGGCAAGTCCCTGGTGAGTGAAGGTCTGCGGAAGATAGTAATGAGCATCTACAATCATATTCCATTCATTTTCAGGGAATCTCAACAGGCCGATAGTCCAATGCTGGCCAAGGCTTGGAGTTGTGACAATGACAGTCTTTCCGGGATTGTCGTGACGTATTATCTTTACGCAAGACGCAACAATCTCGTTCCACAGAGAAGGGTCCAATTTCAGACTTGGCTCATTCATAAGTTCAAAGAAGAGAGTCTCGTCACTATAATCCTTATAATGTGCAGACAACTGCTCCCAGATACAGTAGAGCCGGTCAATGTTTTCTTCGAAGGACAGGTCCTGCGGACCGAATCCAAAGGAGATAACCGGATAATAATGGTTGTCCACCGTTACGGCAAGACCCTCTTTCAAACATTCATCCACGATAGAATCCACCTTTTTGAAGAATTCCGGATCAATGGTGTATGGCGCAGTCTTGATGGTATGATCTCCCCAACGGATAGGAATACGGACACTATTGAATCCAGCCTTTGCGATACTTTTTATAACACCGTCTTTAATAGGTTTATCGCCAGAAAGGCCATCCAGTACAGCATTGAGGTTCACTCCATTGCCGATTCTCTTGTTGCGTTCAAAAGCAAGAGCAGCTGCTGAGGGAGCATCCACTTTTGCCGTTGCTTTTTCGACAATTTCCTTGTCGCGGCTCAATGTAAAGCGGGATGCGGCAGGATTACCGGCGCCATCGTCAAATGACTTCGGCGCAGGAACCTGTCCCGGAACGCCGAAAACAAGGAGAAGTTCAAGTTTGTCTTTGTCAATGGCGCAAAGGCCTTCTCCTACCATCATTCCGGCGCCTGCCGATATTGACATACCTGTAGGCTCACCTTCCTTCAGGGAAAACTCACAGTTCATGTTCATTGATGAGAAAGCCTCGGATACCAATGCCATTTTATTCCCCTCAACAGTAAGTGTAAGCGGACTTCCCGAGTAGAGTCCGTACCAATTGCCTTGCAGGTCTTCGATGGAAACAGGTTTGTAGTCATGAGACCTTACTTCAGGCACAACTACTGAAGCACCTTCAGTGCGGGTGCCGGTCATTTCAAACATATCGGCCATCTTTCCTTTCAAACTTCCGTCTTTCTGAAGAGCAAGTTTGATTTTGACCGGATATCCGCCCATCTGATATGTGGCACTGAAATTATCTTTGTCGATTATGACCTCCTCCAATATCACTTTATCGGAGCCCTGGGCAACATAAGACTCCCCCGATGTAATCACCAAGTTCATCTTTCCGTCACCATATGGAAGGCCTATGGTCTGTATAGCCCATCTCCCGAGAAACGGGTTTTCCTGTGCTATAGCTTGGAATCCAAACAGAAAAAGGACCAAGCAGATCAGTATGCTTTTATGTTTCATCTTGTTTTGTATTTACAGTTATTGATCTGATATTCAGGTGCCGGCATGCCGGGGTTGAGCATATTCTGCGGATTGGTTACAGGAGCACCTACGGCTTCGCCCCAAACTACAGTCTTCACGTTCTTATAGACAGGTTTCCCTGCATATGAACACCCGTCGATGCTGATGACATTGTTTCCGAACATGATGCCGATAGCACCGAACATGGCATTAAATTCGCCCACAACGCCTCCTACTTGGACAAAATCCATGTCCCTGACCCCAATCTTTATGGTAGAGTTGCTGTTTTTTACTGAACCATAGCGTTCGCTACCCACAAGACCGCCTACAAAGACTTCGTTTCCTGCACCCGCGCCGCTTATATTGATACTACCCTTTGCAGTACAGCCTTCAATATTAGTGGCTGAAGCCTGGAGGCCACCGATATAGGCTTTGAATCCGCCTTTTGGCTGAGGATTGATAATGCGGACATTTATTTCATAGTCAGATGAACAGTCTATGGTGTTGTTGTAGGCTTCGCCAAGATATGCTCCGGCATAAAATTCTCCTCCATTTCCACCTATTTCGATATCCATCTTTCCGCTCACGAAATTGTTTTTGAGTGTTCCGCCCCAGGCGCCACCGCAAAGGCCTGTAAAACTATGGAAAGTAAAATCTTTATTTGTTGTCTTTACTTTGATCAAAGTCCCGGTTATGCGGCAGTTGACAACTTCGCACACTTGCCTCTCATCCTGTTTGAGGATACCTGCAAGTGGTCCTACATACGGCTTGTCAGCCTCAAAAACAAGCCTACTGTCTTCCATATTCAAATTCTTGATGACGCCATTGGCAATTGTGCCGAACAGGCCGTTCTTGTCCGTGAGAATTTCAGTAATTCTGAGTCCCCTGATAGTGTGTCCCTGTCCGTCCAGAACGCCTTTGAAAGCATATCTCCACCACTCTCCGTCCGCAAATTCATATGGACCTTCATATTCACCGATAGGAACCCAATTGTCAATGCCGGAAAGGTCCAGATCGTTTTCCAGCACATACCATCCATAAAGGTCTTTGCGGATAGCATCAAATTCCTCTACTGTCCGTATAGGTGTAGGAGATACCCATTTCGCATAGAGGGTCATTGATTTTTCCACTTTCATGGAATCCGTAGCAGGAACAAAGAAATTGGAATTGACTCCGAACCGCCATTCATTTTCGGGCTTGCATTCAGGAGATGTATACCATCCGCCAAAGCGGTACCCTTCTCTGACGGGAAGAGGTTTCGATGCTTGCGGCATCATTCTTCCGGTCTGTACAATAACGGGAGCCACCTGTTCGTCAGTATCATAGCAGAGGTCAAAAGACACCTTGCTGGTATTCTGTGAGAAAGCAGCCGTGCCCGCCAGAAACGCGGCTGCAAATATCGTAAATATTCTTTTCATTATTCGGTCAATTTTCCTGTGAATTTCGCATTGGCAGTTGTTGATTCAAGCACAATGTTACACTCATCGCCCTGATAGGAAACAGTTACAATACCGTCCTTCACAAATTCTGACGTCTCGGCACCATTGTTCAGAGTATACCATGTCGAACCACCCTTTATGGTGTATGACATACCTGGAGAATATTCATAATCCCAAGAGTATCCTGTACCGAATTCTCCTTCGTTTACTGTTCTCTCGGTTTCACATGCCTTGTATGTTCCGGCTTTAAGACTACCGTCTGCCGTATATATTTCAAGGACAAGGTAATTGCCGGTACCGGAAAATACGTAGTATTGGTACGACTCCATCCATTCTGCAGAAACGCCATCGGAAGCCAGACGTAAGGTGAGAGTATTGGCCCCGGTCTGGGCAACCTGCACAGCTTTAGTGAGAGCGACGTATTCCATAGCCTCGTAGTCAAGAGCTTCGACAGCACCTGTATAGGCTACCCAAATGTCTCCATTCTTGTATGAGATAGTGTAAGTGCTGCCTGTCTTCTCCACTTTCACAGTACCGTCGGTAAGACCCACATTTGAAGAGTTGTCATTGTCCAACGTATAGTAGCGGCTTCCAAGCTCAAGTTTGACAATAGCACCAGGCATATATTCATACTCCGACTCGAATGCTATTCCGAACTTGCCTTCAGTTATATATCCGCCGGCAGTACTTGGTTCGTATATTCCAGGATAGAGTTTGCCGTCAGGGCTATAGATGTCCAAAGAAATATAGTTGCCGGTTCCTTTGTAATCTACACCACCATACATATTTGGCGTTGCTGTAACTCCATCTGTAGAAAACACCACATTGACGCTTCCTTCTCCAGATTTGGCGACCAGAAGTTTAGGAAATTTCACCGGTTCAGCCTCCGGTTCAAAGTGCGCATCAAAGGCAGCCTCCACACGAAAAGCCTTCTCGTCCGCAGTCCAAAGATATCCCGCAAGAGTATAGTGGTCTTCATTGCGAATAACCGATACCGTTCCTGTGGTATTGAGGGGACTCAAGTTTCCACCTGCAGGGCAGAATGAACTTTCTTCAGCTATGTAATTGCCACTTTTGGCAAGATCTGCCGTAGAACCGGAGAACGTTTTCGAAGGAAGATAATAGGTGTCGGCTATCATCACCAATGATAGTTTGTCTCCCTCTGAGGAAGATAGACTGAGAGGAAAATGGAACTTTCCATTTTCGTCTTTCGTCCTGTCAATCGTCTCAACTTGGGTGAGAGTATAGGTCTTTGGCTTCGGATATCTGTCTTCAGAGAGCGGGGAAACCGCACTTTTGGTACATCCTGACAATAAGGCAAGGCCTGAGATAAGTGATATAATATACTTTTTCATAATCTTTTACCAATTAGGATTCTGTTTGAAACCAGGGTTGGTGTTCTGACTGGTCTCCAAGGACGGATATGGCAGACGGTTGTGTTTGCCTTCCTTGAAACCATATTTGGATGCATCCTTGTTGTACTGCTGGTAACTTACATTGCCATTGGCATCAAGAATAGGAATCTGTCCACCCTGATCTTTGAGACAATCATATGCAATTCCCCAACGGAGCATGTCCTGCAAGCGAGTTCCCTCACCACAGAGTTCACAGCGCTTTTCAACCTGGATATCCGCAAGGGTGACACCTTTTTTAGTAGAAGCCTTGGCGCGGGTACGTACTTCGTTGTAATACTTGTCCGCCTTAGTCTGATTTATGCCAAGATTGGCCTCGGCTGCAAGAAGAAGAACCTCCGCATAACGCATGTATCGTGGAGAGTAGGTATCGGTATAACCGGCACCTGCCGCAGGAGCCTCTCCGGAAAGACGGCGCCATTTCCACATGAAGTAGCCTTCGTTGCCATACAAGGTATTTCCGTCCTTTATCTTATTGCCAAGTTCTTTCATCTGCGCATATGTCTTCATAGTCTGATTCAGACGGTAACCGTTCGCGCCTTCGTTGCTCACAAATGCATCGTAGAGTGATTTCTGCGGATTACACTTTCCCCATCCCATTGATGCGAATCCGGGTGCCAGATCCATCGCGTCTGTCTTCCAGTGAAGCCCTACGTGATATGCGCTGATATTTATCCAGATATTTGCGGGATCATCCACTCGTCTCACGGTAAAGAGTTCCTCACAGTTAAAGGCATTGTCATAGCGAAGAATATCCTCATATTCACCGGGATACAATTGGTACAGCTTGCTGTCGATAACCTCGTCAAATACTTTGGCGGCTTCTTCGTTCTTGCCCTGCCACAGATACGCTTTTCCAAGGACTGCCTGGGCAAACTGTTTGGTAACCTGCCATGTCTGGGTATCATTAAGGCCTGCCTTCTCCATAAGAGCTCCGCTGCTTATTGCTTCGGTAAGACCTTTTTCTATAAATTCCCAAAGATCCTTGTCGGATGAATTAGGCTGAGAGTACTCTTTTGCTGAAAGTTCATGATCCACAATCGGCGGATTGCCCCAGAGAGATGCAAGTTCGAAATGCGCCCATGCCCTGAGGACCTTCGCTTCCGCCACCACGCGTTTCTTTACAGGAGTATCGGCCTCAATATGATTGATTGCCACATTAGAATAGTAGATTATGCTATAATAACCCTGGAAAAGAGACTTGATATTATTGTTATCTGAATCGAAAGTGAACTCATTGAGTTTTTCATCATCTGCCGCATCGTTACGCATTGCACCTCCAGTCCAGAAGTCATCAGAAAGCATATTCTTTACTGTGTAAATATTTGCCTCCTGGCTACGGATAGTCAGATAAATATATGCGGCGGCACTTTCAGCCTCTTCGTCAGTCTTGTAATAAGTGTTATAGTTGAGGACGCCGTGCTGCTCTATGTCCAGAAGATTGCTGCAAGACACAGCAGCGGACAAAATCACTGCGGCCGACAGGATATGTATTAATTTCTTTTTCATGAAAATGACATTTTAGAAGGTTAACTGAAGGCCAAATACCACTTTCCTTGAAGTAGGGTAACTACCGGTGTCAATGCCCAAATTCTCTCCGATTCCGGTGATTTCAGGGTCAAAGCCCGGATATTTGGTGAAAGTAAAGAAATCATCCAAAGAAGCGTAAATGCGGAAATTGTCCATCTTTACTTTATTCAATATTGACTTCGGGAAAGTGTATCCAAGCTGAATCTGCTTAATCTTGAAATAAGACCCGTCAAGTACACTGGCAGAAGAAATTGCATATTTATCAAGACCATTTGCACCTGCACGCGGCTGTGTGGCCGTGGTATGATTGACAGTCCAGCGGTCTTTGGTAAAATATGTGAGTTTATTATATGCTCCTGACGTGCTGTTCAATGCGCAAAGAATATCATTTCCGTAAGAGCCGGTGCCGAAGACCAGAAGGTCTATTCCCTTATATGCGGCTGTAATGGTTATTCCTCCTGTAAGATCCGGCATACCTTTTCCGATATAGGTCTTGTCTCCGTCTCCGATGGTAGGATCGTCATCCAGATTCTGGAACTCCGGTTCACCTGTAGCAGCATTGATTCCGGTACATTTATATCCATAGAAGTACCACGCAGGCTGTCCTACCTCAAAACGGGTAATGCCCGATGAAGAAGCGATGTAAGTCGCGGTCTTGTGCATTTTTGTAACTTTATTCTTTAAAGTTGAAATGTTTCCACGTATGCTGTAATTGAAATCCTTTCCAATCTGGTCACTCCACCCAAGTTCAAACTCAAATCCGTAATTGCGGATATTTCCTGCATTCATAGGTGAAGAGCTTACTCCCATGATACAAGAAGGAGTCAATCCTTCCACTATCAGATCTTTGGTCGTCTTGTTGAACCAGTCCATGGAGAATGTGAGTTTTCCGCCAAAGAATCTGGCATCAACGCCCAGATCTATCTGCTCGGAGGTCTCCCACTTGAGGTCATTGTTTCCGGATGTTTTAGGACCGTAGCCATAGATATACTGGAATTCCGGACCATTATTGATAGGCAGGGCTTCAGTTCCATAGAAATTATAGTAGCTGCCGATGGTATTGGCATAGCGGTAACCGCTGAGTGAGGCGATGGAACCGTTCTGTCCCCAGCTTGCACGTATCTTGAGGAAAGACATCCAACTCTTGATATTTGCCATGAACGGCTCCTCAGAAATAGTCCAACCGGCTGAAACTGCAGGGAAGAAGCCCCAGCGCTTATTTGCAGGAAGGACAGAGGAATCCGCGGCATCAGCACGCAAAGATGCCTGCAACAGGTATTTCCCGGCATAACTCCAGTTCAAACGTCCGAAGTATGCAAGTTTCCTGAGATAGCCGTTTTCACCTCCGTAAAGTCGCAATGTGGAAGAGGCGCTCCTGTAACCGAAATAATAAAACAGCGGATTGTCTTTCTGTACACCAAGGTCGCCCTTGCCACCGGAGACATTTGCCGCCACCGAATAGTTATGGTTTTGACTATAGGAAGTTCCGAGCATCACACCGAAATTATGCTTGCCTGCTTCCTTGTTGTAGTTCAAGAAGTTTTCCCATTGATAATAGGTAGGATCAGCTGCATATCCCGTAAGTGTGAGGTAATTCTGATTCGCCTTGGTATTTGCATAATAGGCGTTGTCGTATCCGTAATTATTGGAGCCATTGAGCCTGTACGACAGACGTGATGTTATAAGGAGACCTTTCAATGGAGTAAGATTTATGAAAGAAGTTCCATTTAGGGCAAAACCGCGGTTCTTAAGATATACGCGATCCCTCAAAATAAGAGGGTTCGGATTAGAATCAATTATAAAATTAGAAATGCCATAATAGTTTCCCTTCCCGTCACCAAGAAGAGGTCCGTTCTGTGGATTATCAAGGATAGCCTTCATGTTGTCAGGAAGCTCATCAGCCCCATAAATAGGCTTTGTGAGAGGATCCAGACGCAACACTGAAAGGACAGCATTGAGATCCGTGTGGGAGTTTATAGTCGTTCCTCCATCTGAGATGGATCGCCCCTCGGTGTATTCAATCTGGTTGTTGGAACCTATTTCCAACCATGGTTTAATCTTCCATGAAGCATTTATCATTCCCGTGATACGCTTGTACGTATCGGCATTGCCCGTGAACATACCATTATTGTCCATGTAATTCAGGGACGCATAGATATTTGCATTGTCATTGCCTGCCTGGAATGAAACACCATGGCGCTGCATAGTACCTTTTTCGAAAGCAGTATCAATCCAGTCCGTGTTAGTCTTAAAATCCCAGTTGCGGTAAATATTGTCCAACGAGAACAATCCGGCCTCTGTATAGTAGTCTATATATTGGTTGGAATTCATCACCTGAGGTATTTTGCCGAGGCTCTGGATAGTATACTGGAACTCATACGATACTTTACCTTTGCCCTTTCCTTTCTTAGTGGTGATGAGCACCACACCATTACCGGCCGAAGCGCCATAGATGGCAGCTGAAGCACCATCCTTGAGGACCTCCATTGTCTCAATATCATTAGGATCGATACCGCCAATGTCAGAGGCAATTCTGCCATCTACGACATAAAGCGGATCGCAGGAGCCATTGGAAGAAATACCACGGATGCGGATGGTCGGAGATGCACCAGGTCTGGCTGAAGAGTTCATCACCTGAACACCTGCCGTTTTACCCTGCAGGGCCTGACCTGCCGACGTGACGGTACGGGCTTCCAGATCTTGGCTCTTTACCTGAGAAATGGCACCGGTGAGGTCACTTTTCTTCTGGATGCCATAGCCCACCACTACCGTCTCTTCCAACTGGAGATTGTCTTCTTCCAGAGTAATGGTGAGGTTCTGTGTCTTGTTTACGATAATGTGCTTGGGCAAGTACCCGAGAGCATAGAATTCCACCGTAGCCCCTTCGGGTACAGTGATGGAGAAAAGACCGTCCAAATCTGTGGCGGTGCCGTTGATTGTCCCCTGCTGGACAACACCCACACCGGCTACAGGTCCTTGGGCATCAACTACCGTTCCGCTCAAAGTGACCGTTTGCTGCGCGTGCGCCATTGGGACCACGAGCAGAACTGATAGCACAACGGCTACTAGTCTTCTTAGTGCTAAAGGAATCATACAATATAATTTTTAAATTGGTTTGTTCTGGTTATGCGGTTTTTAACTTTTGCAAAGTTCCCTATAATTATATGAACGCGCTTGCACGAGAGACCAAGATGTTTTGATATGATTCAAAGCGCATTTTTGTTTTTGTCCAAATGTGTTGGATTTTGTGCAAAGCCCTTTTTGTGTATGCTAATTTGCTTATCTTTGGAACATGAAACGTTTAATCTGCATCCTCATATCCATCTCGATGATTGCCTGCTCCGAGCGCCTCTCCTCCATCCCCGAGGAGGACTTTTCCCGGAGGGTATCCGATCATCTGTCCAGCGGACAAGTCAATGCTTTTGCCGAGGATTCCTTGGGCCAGATTTGGATGGCCACCTCGCGGGGATTGAACCGTTACGACGGAAAATTCTTTCACCAATTCTTTACTTCCGCCGACAGTTTGTCACTTCCTGACAATCATATTAATGATTTGTGTTTTGATAGGGACGGGAATTTATGGGTAGCCACATGGGGTGGTGTCGCCCGTATGGACGGCGATGGACATTTCCATAGGATTGCGCTCTCGCCTGGTGAGAATAAAGATGCCTCTTGCCTTGTAGTGATGCCTTCCGGAGATATTTTTGCAGCTTTCGAAGACCATATTTCCGTCTGCCGAAAAGGGATGAAACATTTCCGTCATGTTCTGGATGTTCCGGAAACTTACGGTCTATCCAAGATTTATCCCGGTCCCCGTAATTCTCTTTGGGTTGTTACCCTTAAAGAAATATCATGTCTTGATGCCGGGAATCTTTCTATTGAGTCTTCCTTCACTGCGCCACATGCTGTTTACCGGAGCTTTATGACTTCTCAGGGCATTCTTGTCCTGGCCGGCGATGCCCGGGTGTCATTATTTGACATAAGAAACCATGAGTTTCACCATGCAGACATCCCTCTCAAAGAGGTCGCTCTGATTACCGAATTGAAAACAGAGGAGATCCTGCTTTCAGGGTCGGACGGAACAATAATCTATAACATCGGCAATGGTACCGTCCTCCAAAGAAACCAGGAATTGTTTCCCTATGACTTTCCTTCTTTTCCCGTCAAAAGTGCGATGCAGGACTCAAATGGACTTCTATGGCTAGGAGGAAAGGAACAAGGCTTTTCTGTCCTCACATCCCTTCGTTCCAATCCATACAGAGCCAAGAAGAACATTTTGGATTTCTTCAGAGGGAAATCCATCGCTTCGCTGTCTGCAGACAAAGATGGCAACCTCTGGGTCTCCACCAGAAACAGAGGATTATATCTATGCCAGACGAAGGAAGACAAAGTGCTGCCTATTCCCATTGACAGTTACCTTCAGAACACTCCGCCCGGCATGGACTACTGTAACCGGATTATGGTAAGTCGGGACGGCAGCTTGTGGTTCTGTTTCATAGGAAACGGCTTACTGTTGAATGCTTGTTTCCAAAATGGGCATTTGGAGCCCATCCGGCTGATAACAGGCCTTGATGCTCCGGATCATCTTCTGGAGACCGGAACCGGTGAAATTTGGGTCGGCGGCGGAACTGGAAAATTGTACCGCTGCACGTCTTCTGATTTGGACTGTTTCACACCTTTCATCTCCGGTCAAATCAAATTGGTGGATGGTCTCTTGGAATGGAACGACGGCCGGATTCTGGTCTCATCTTCATCTGGAGGAATGTACCTCCTCGACAAAAAAGGAGAGGCAACTTTGCTTGGAAATGCACCTTATCGTCCTCCTTTCCGCAACAGGACCGGACAAGTCCTTACACATGTATTCAACGAAGGCTGGTTCCAAGTGAGCGATAAAGGACTAGAGAAGCTCCCCTATCCTGTCATACGGAAACCGATTGCATCAGTGTGTGAGGATAGTGAGGGACTTTTATGGATAGGAACAAGCGACGGCCTGCTTCGTCTGAATCCGGCAACCTCTCAGATTGTCAGTTTTTCAGCAGAGGATGGTATAACCGGATATGAATTCTCAGATAACTGTGCCACTATCCTGCCGGATGGTTATCTTGTTTTCGGAGGGCCGGGAGGTCTGACTCTTTTTGCTCCACTTTCCATTGCGGAGCAGAGAAAGATTCCAGTCTGCTTCCAGGAGTTGCGTATACACAACCGTCTGGTGAGTCCTGGCCCGGATGCCCCATTTGGAAATTTGATGTTCAATAGTCCTCAGATAAAACTTAGCCATTTGCAGAACAGTTTCAGCATTTCATATGCGGCCATTGACTACTTGAACAAGAACAAGATCAATTACAGTTACCGGATGGAGGGCCATGACCCCTACTGGATAGAAGCTGGATATGGAATGGAAGCAAATTATTCCAACCTCCGTCCAGGACATTATACCTTCAGAGTGAGAGCAGAGGATAGTGCAGGAACCTTTGTGGACAGCGAGGCCGCTATCAGTATCCGCGTCCGCGCCAATCCATGGCAGAGTTGGTGGGCTATCTGCCTTTATACACTTCTGGGGCTATTACTTATCTTCACCGGGCTGCACCAAGCAAGTCTCAAGAGAAAGCGGGACAAGGAAGCCAAGGAGCTTTCTCGCCTCAACGCCATGCAGATGAGTTTCTTTTCCAATGTTGCACATGAATTCCGGACACCTCTCACCATGATTGCCGGACCAGTGTCAGCTCTTGCAGCTTCGGACCGCATTGCCGGACAAGACCGCAAAATGCTGTCCGTGATGCAACGGAGCGTGGGATGGATGATGCACCTTGTAAATCAGATTCTGGACTTTAACCGTCTGGAGGGCGACCGCTTGGAACTTAAGGTCTCCAAACAGGACATCGTTCCATGCGTCCGTGACGTACTGGATTTGTTTCAGGCTCAAGCCGATTCGAAAGGAATCGGACTTACTGATCACCTTGGCGGAGGCTTCCAAATGTGGCTGGACAGAGACAAACTCACCAAGATTCTGATAAACCTCCTTTCCAATGCCTTCAAGTTCACGCCTTCAGGAGGACAGGTGGAGGTAACTATGGATGTCCTGTCACGGGACCGCGCCAGCCTGCTGTTCCCGCTTACGGATGCCGACACGGACAACCGCTACGTATATCTTTCCGTCAGAGACACCGGCCCGGGAATTCCCAAAGACCAATTAGAGCGCATCTTCGAGCGTTTCTACCAACTCAGACGAGGAGAAATAGCCCTCGGTTCCGGCATTGGCCTGTATTATTCCCGTTCGCTCGCGACCATCCATCATGGGTATTTGAAAGCCTGGAACCGAACGGATGGACCTGGAGGTTCCGTTTTCGGATTGCTTCTGCCGGTAAGCAGTTACACAGAAACAGAAAAAACAAGTCAGGACTCTCAGCAAGAACTCTTCCCGGTGGGAATTGTCAGTGACAGCACATCAGAATCATTACCTGGGACACGACGCACCATTTTGGTGGTAGATGATGATGTGGATATTGCGAATTACCTGAAAGTCATGCTTCAGTCCCAGTATGAGGTACGCACTTACTTTGACGTGGACTCAGCACTTGAGGCGATTGGAACAGAGGCTCCAGATGTAATTCTCAGCGATGTGATGATGCCGGGAAAAGGCGGTTTTGACCTTTGCGATGCCATCAAACAGAATCTGGAACTGTGCCATATTCCTGTCATCCTCGTAACGGCCATGGCGCAGGTTTCTTCCCAGGTGGAAGGACTTGAGAGAGGAGCAGATGCCTATGTCACCAAACCTTTTGATCCGGCATATCTGACAGCCCTCATCAAATCACTCCTCGAAAACAGGGACAAACTCCGCAGTCAACTGACTAAGGTCGCCAACCCTTCCGAAGTCGAGGAAACACGGATGTCCCCGCAAGACAAATCTTTCATGAAAGAACTTTACAGACTGATGGATGAAGACTTGTCAAACCCGGAACTGGACGTGACAAGACTGACGGAAAAGATGCATATCTCGCGGTCAAAGTTCTATTACAAGCTCAAAGGACTTACAGGAGAAATCCCGGGAGACTTTTTCCGCACATATAAGCTCAACAAAGCGGCCGCTCTTCTTTTGGAAGGCAAGATGAACGTTTCAGAGGTGGCAGACCAAACTGGATTCAGTTCACTGTCATATTTTTCTTCCAGCTTCAAAAAGCACTTCGGCGTGCCGCCATCGGAATATAAAGCATAAAAACATATTATTGATTATGACAAACTACGGACATTTTGACGACAACTCGCGCGAATACGTGATTACCAGGCCAGATACACCTTGGCCATGGATCAACTATATGGGGACGGATGATTTCTTCTCTCTAATTTCAGGGACGGCAGGAGGCTACTGCTTCTGCCGCGATGCCAAGTTCCGCCGCATCCTCCGATACCGGTACAACGGCGTTCCGATGGACGCAGGAGGACGTTATTTCTACATCAAAGATGGAAACTCCGTATGGAATCCAGGGTGGAAACCCTGCAAAACTCCACTGGACTTCTATGAATGCCGCCACGGTATGGGCTATACCCGCATCATCGGGGAAAAGGATGGACTCAGAGCAGATGTCCTCTTCTTCGTACCTGTCGGACATCGCTGCGAAGTGCACCGGGTACGTCTCACCAATACAGGAACAACACGCAAATCCTTCCAATTCTACTCATTTGTAGAATGGTGCCTCTGGAACGCATCCACAGACATGGAGAACTTCCAGCGAAATCTTTCTACAGGAGAAGTGGAGGTCGAAGACAATGTCCTTTACCACAAAACCGAGTACCGCGAGCGTAGGAACCACTATGCATTTTATGGAGCTAACCGCCCCTACGATGGTTTTGACACCGACCGGGAAACATTTATCGGCATGTACAACGGCTTCGAAGCACCACAGCAGGTCATTGCCGGGACATCCGGAAATTCTGTCGCACATGGCTGGAGCCCGGTAGCAAGCCACCGTTTTGACTTGACATTGGATCCCGGAGCTTCAGAGGATGTGATTTTTATCCTTGGTTATGTAGAAAATTCGCAGGACGAAAAATGGGAAGCGCCTAAAGTCATCAACAAGACCAAGGCTCATGAAATGATGGCAGCCTTTGCCGTCCCGGAACAGGTTGACGAAGCTTTCGCGAAACTGAAAAACTACTGGGATAGTCTCCTGAATTGTTTTTCTGTACAATCGGAAATTCCCGAGTTGGACCGCACAGTGAACATCTGGAACCAGTACCAGTGCATGATTACATTCTTTATGAGCCGCAGCGCCAGTTACTTTGAAAGTGGAATCGGCCGCGGCATGGGATTCAGAGACTCCAACCAAGACCTGGCCGGCATTGTACATATGATTCCGCAAAGGGCTCGGCAAAGGATTTTGGATATAGCCTCCACACAGTTCCCGGACGGAGGTTGCTATCACCAGTATCAACCACTTACAAAGAGAGGAAACAACGACATCGGCGGCGGTTTCAATGATGATCCGCTCTGGCTCATCTTCGGAACAATCGCTTACCTGAAGGAAACAGGTGATTTCGACATTCTGAATGAACCGGTCCCGTTTGACAATGAGCCGGGAACGGAAGTCTCACTTCTGGAGCATCTCAAAATCAGTTTCAAGCACGTCACAGACAATTTGGGGCCACATGGTCTTCCACTGATTGGAAGAGCCGACTGGAACGATTGCCTCAACCTCAACTGTTTTTCTTGGAATCCTGACGAATCATTCCAAACCACAGAAAACAAGACCGAAGGGTCCAAGGCCGAATCCCTAATGATTGCCGGACTCTTCGTAGCTGAAGGCAAAGACTTCGCCGACCTTCTGGAAAGAATAGGAGATGTCAATGCCACCGGCGTGAGAAATGCCGTAAAAGCGATGGAAGAAGCCGTAAAGACGCACGGTTGGGACGGAGACCGGTTCCTCAGGGCCTATGACTTTGACGGAAACAAAATCGGTTCTCGGGACAATGATGAAAGCAAGATTTTCATCGAAAGTCAAGGCTGGTGCACCATGGCGCGTATCGGAGCAGATGAAGGTCTCCCGGACAAAGCCCTGGATTCAGCCATCCGTGAATTGGAATGCGAGTTCGGAATGGTACTCAATAGCCCTGCCTATTCCCGCTACCTCTATGAGTATGGGGAAATCAGCTCCTACCCTGAAGGCTATAAGGAAAACGGCGGAATATTCTGCCACAACAACCCATGGATCATTATCGGCGAGGCAATGGCAGGAAGAGCGGAAGACGCATGGAGACTTTATAAGAAAATCACCCCGGCCTTTTCTAAAGACCAGGACCTCAGGAAGGTAGAGCCCTATGTCTTCTGTCAGATGGTGGCAGGCAAGGAAGCGGCCAAACCTGGAGAAGGAAAGAACAGCTGGCTCACCGGCACAGCAGCATGGACTTGGAAGGCAGTAAGCGAAGCTCTTCTAGGCATCAAGCCACAATGGGACGGGCTACTTGTGGAACCATGTATCCCTATTGGCACGTACCATATCCGTCGTCGCTTCCGCAAGGCTGAATATGACCTGACAATCATACAGAGCGGCAGAGGGGGCAGCGTTTTCATTCCGTACGAGCCAGGAACACATAAACTCACTATAGAAATTTAAAAGGACACACCAGTTATGAGAAAACTCTTAACTTCAATTATTCTTATTATCATGATATCCCCACTAGTTGCGCAACCCAGATTGTCCATAGACAATATCGACGAGATAATTGCCGCCATGACACTTCAAGAAAAAGCCACACTCTGCGTGGGCTCAGGATGGGGCTCCATGGTAGCCGGATCAATGACAGCATCCGATGCCGTGCTCGTTCCAGGCGCAGCAGGAACCACCAGAGCCATAGAACGCCTTGGAATTCCACAGACAGTTCTTGCAGACGGCCCTGCCGGAGTCCGCATTGATCCTGTCCGCAAGGGATCCGACAAGACTTTTTATGCTACCGGTTTCCCTGTAGGAACTCTTCTGGCTTCCACATGGAACACGGAACTGGTCCGGGAACTTACTACAGCCATGGGTGAAGAAGTAAAAGAATATGGTATCGATGTGCTGCTTGCTCCCGGAATGAATCTCCAACGCAATCCGCTATGCGGACGTAATTTCGAATATTTTTCTGAAGATCCGCTGCTGAGCGGAAAGATCGCTGCGGCATACGTAAATGGCATCCAATCAAACGGAGTAGGAGTAAGTGCAAAACACTTTGCATTCAACAATCAGGAAACCAACCGCTTCCAGAATGACTCCCGCCTCAGCACACGTGCAGCAAGAGAACTATATCTGAAAGGCTTCGAGATTATGGTGAAAGAGTCCCATCCATGGACAATCATGAGTTCCTACAACAAAGTCAACGGAGTATTCACCCAGCAGGACCATCATCTTCTCACTACCATTCTCAGGGATGAATGGGGCTTCGACGGCATAGTAATGACCGATTGGGGCTTCAAGGACAGTACAATTGCAGCTGTCAATGCAGGAAATGACCTGATGGAACCGGGCATGGACTTCGAAATAGAACGCATTATAAAGGGCGTTGAGAGTGGAGAGATATCCATGAAGACTCTTGACACGAATGTCCGCAGAATTCTGGAGTTCATCATCAAGACTCCACGATTCAAGGGATACAAGTATTCCAACAAACCGGACCTCGCCACACATGGAGAACTTGTCCGCAAAGATGCGGCCGAAGGCTTCGTACTCTTGGAAAACAATGGAGTTTTGCCTCTTGCATCCAATCTCAAGACAGCACTCTACGGTGTAGGCTCCTATGATTTCATAGCCGGCGGAACCGGTTCTGGAAATGTAAACAAAGCCTATGTGCGAAACATCGCTGATGGAATGAGGGAGAACGGATACGAAGTAAATGCCACTCTGGAAGACTGGTACCTCAAGCATATTTCTCTCAAAAGGGCCGAAATGGAAAATAACCGCGCAGAAGGTGATTTCCTTGCAACACTTGGTGCATCGGTAATTCCAGAAATGGAAGTAAGACGCAGTTTTATAGAAAAAACAGAAAAAGAGACTGATGTCGCAATCCTTACCATTTCCAGAAATGCCGGAGAGGGAGGAGACCGTATGGCTGAGGACGGAGACTGGACTCTTACCGGAGCAGAACGTCACATGCTCCAGACCATCGCAGACTTGTATCATGCTGCAGGAAAGAAGTTTATCGTGGTGCTGAATGTTGGCGGCGTCATAGAGACAGCATCCTGGAAGCATATTCCAGATGCCATATTGCTGGCATGGACTCCTGGACAGGAAGGTGGATATACTGTAGCCGACATCCTGGCCGGAGCATCATATCCTTCCGGCAAATTGCCAATGACATTCCCTGTAAGCTATTTCGATATTCCTTCTTCTTACAATTTCCCTTACCATTATGAGGGTGAGACCTCTATGAACCCGTTTGCCCAGGCAGAAAGCAAAGAGCAAATAAAGAATGTGGATTATACCGAATATAAAGAAGATATATGGGTAGGCTATCGCCATTTCGCCACTAAAGGAAAACGTGTCTCATATCCTTTCGGCTATGGCCTTGGCTACACCTCCTTCGAGTACATGAAACCATCAGTAAAAGTATCCAAAGACGGTCTTGTTACGGCCACAGTCACCGTCAAGAACAGCGGGAATGCGTCAGGAAAGGAAATAGTCCAGCTTTATGTTTCAGCCCCAAAGGGCGGTCTTGAGAAGCCGGTTTATGAATTAAAGGCTTTTGCCAAAACCAAGGAACTTGCTCCCGGAGAGTCTCAGACATTGACATTGACAATTGATGCCTATACCCTGGCTTCCTTCAACGAGGAATCCTCTTCCTGGGAGACAGCGGCCGGCAGTTATCAGGTGCTGTTCGGCGCCTCATCGGAAGACATCCGCTCCACAGCATCATTCAGACTGGGAGAAACACAGACATGGCCTGTAATTCTATAACGCACACACATGGAAAAGATAAAACTTTCAGAAAAATTGGGATACGCCCTGGGGGATGCTGCTGCAGGAGGGGTAACATGGAAAGTCATGTCTATCGCATTCCCGCTCTTTTTTACAAACGTTTTCGGTCTCACTGTCGCAGATACTGCCACCCTGATGCTGGTAGCACGCCTCTTTGATGTCGTCACAGATCCCATGATGGGGGCATTGGCCGATCGTACACAGTCCCGTTGGGGCACATACAGACCTTGGCTCATATTCGGAGCAATCCCTCTCGGGATTGTCTTTGCACTACTTCTTTTCACACCGGATTTCGGACCGGTCGGGAAACGCATCTGGGCATACTCACTATACCTGCTGATGATGGCCGTATACACAGCCGTAAATGTCCCGTATGGTTCTCTTCTCGGAGTAATGACCGACGATGACGATGAGAAAAACCAATTCTCATCGTTCCGTATGGTCGGTGCCTACGCAATGGGGTTTGTAACGCTACTTTCCTTCCCTTACCTTCAGAAGATGATCGGAGGAACTATTCAACATCAGTATGCCGTACTCGGTGCGATCTTTGGCGGAGTCGCAGCAATCGGGACTCTCGTATGCGGTCTCCTGACCAAAGAAAGACTCAAGCCAGTGCGTGCAGAGAAGTTCTCTTTCAAGCCTTTTGCGGATCTTTTCCGCAACAAGCCATGGATTTATCTCACACTTATCGGCATCTGCACCAATTTCTTTAACGGATTCCGTTATGCTGTAGCCGGCTACCTTCTGGAATACTGTCTCCACGGGGATGTCACTGTCTCTGGCCTTATCATAAACTACACGGTATTTATGACATTCGGTGAAATTACCTGCATGATTTTTGGCGGACTGTCTCCGCGATTCACCCGTCTCGTGGGCTCCAAACGCAAGACTTTCATGTGGGCTGCCATCCTTTGCGCAGTAACTTCCCTCTTATTCTTCTTCATTCCTATGGACCCGTCTTACATATGGCTGATGATTGCGACAGTAATACTCACATCTGTCGGCATCGGACTGTATTCCCCGCTCCTATGGTCAATGTATGCCGATGTTGCAGACTACGCCACAGAGAGAAACGGGACATCTTCCACAGGGCTGATCTTCTCATCCGGGACCATGTCTCAGAAGTTAGGTTCCGCCATCTCCGGCGCCCTGGTTGCTCTCCTTCTTGGACTCGCCGGATTTATTTCCGGAACAGAGCCTTCAACTGGAGAAACCATTGTCACAATCACCAATATGGCATCCGTTCAGACCATGGTGTGGGCTCTCTTCTCGATTTTCCCGGCAGCCATAGCCATCTTGATGCTTCTGCTCCTTCGACTGTATCCGATACGGAAATAAACGACGGACAATATGCACAAAACTGAAACAGACCGGCCTTGACGACCGGTCTGTTTCGTATCTCAAGTTTGCCGACTTGCGAGACCTGAATTACAGATGGAAGGCCTCTTTCAGCTCGTTCATCTGCTCATCAGACATTCCTTCCGGAATGAACCCCATATTGCGGGATGCCTCATATATGAGGGCCGCTTTGTTAAGTACGTCCACCTGATCGAAAGCCTCCCCGATTTCCGGACCGACGGCACATACGCCATGCTTTTCCCACATCACGACATCATATTCATCCAACTGTGCAACTGTCGCGTCAGCGAGTGCGGTAGATGAAGGCATCTCGTAAGGAATAATGCCGAGACCTTTTGGACAGAATGCACGAGTCTCAGGAATCATTGACCACAGTAATCTCGTCAGAACGTCTTTTTCGAGGAACGGACGATAATGCGTCATGGCCACAAGCTCGATAGGATGGGTATGAAGCGAAGCCTTGTATCCGTTTCCTCTTTCTATCATCAACGAATGTATCGCGAGATGCGAAGCAAGTTCGGATGTAGGCTTCACCGGATTATCCGCGACAATTTCATAACTTCTGCAGTCGTCACAAATACGGATGACCGAACCGTTCTCCATCGGGAACCTGGCAAGATCCCGCATCCTCCTGTTGGTTCCCTTGCAGAAAAACCAGCAGCCTTTGAGATTCGGCAGTTCCTGCGCCATCGGCACGGCAGGTGCTATAGCCGGCAATGATTTCAGTTCATCATCAATGTATTCAGTAACATTGACAACAATATTGCCTCCGTTGCGCTCGGCCCATCCTTTCTCCCAAAGATAACCGGCAACTTCTGAAACATTTTCTATTTCTCGCCTCAATTCCGGGCGATTATCCAATATTGACATTTTTAAAAAAGATTAGGAAATACCAATGATATTATCAGCAGAATCAGTCCGCCGACAAGAACAGATACAGTCTTCAGGCTTGTCCCCTTCCATTCTTTAAGGACAATACCCCAGACATTGGAAAATATGACATTCAATGCCATGAGTATGCACCATGAGAATTTCATTGCCACGGATTCTTCCGCAAAAAATGACTTTCCGACGCCAAGTCCGAAGAATTGGCTATACCATAATACACCGGCAAGAGCACAGAAGACGAGATTCCCGCCAAGGACCTTGACATCAGCATAATCACCGAATGTATGATTGGTGAAATTCTTGTAAAGACAGTACACCGCGTTGGTGACAAAACCACCCATAGTTACAAGGAATGTTGCCAGCAACGCGGCGAACAGAGGCTTCATCCCGCTTATCTGGAGAGTCTTTCCGGCTTCAAGTCCGAGACTGAAACAGGCAGACATCACACCGGACAGAATCGCGATGAGCAGTCCCTTGGTAAGGGCAAAATCCTTGATGGCCTGAGCCCTGTCCTCATCACTCATCTGTTTCGAACGGAGAGCTCCAGCATATCCGATAACGGCTATACCTGCTATTGTCAGACAAACGCCTATAAGAAGGATGAGTCCACTGCCGTGAAACAAGTCTTCCCTGGAAATGACCGCCGGAAGAAGAGTTCCTACCGCTGCACACAAACCCAAAGACAGGGACTGTCCCATAGCGACACCCAGATAGCGCATGCTGAGTCCGAAGGTCAAGCCTCCGATTCCCCAGAGAGCACCGAAACCGATTGACTTTAAAGCCGCAGAAGAGTCTGATGTGAGGATTTCCATCAATGAACTGCCGGACGGGACCGAAAGCAGAGCACCCAAAAGAGGGAACACCAGCCATGCGAATATGCCCTGAACCAGCCAGAAGTTTTCCCAACTCCACTCACGTACCTTCTTTATCGGTACATATGAGCTTGACTGGCAGAAACTTCCAATCGCTATCACCAAAAGGCCGATCAATGTATTCATAGCTTATCTTTTAGAGGTCACTTCTTTCTCATATCTCTGTACTTCAGCAATGAAATCACTGCCTACAGGGACATTATTGCGAAGACAGAACTCGTCATATACCGCATTCCACGGAAGCGCCTTGCATTCTTCCTCCAGTGCAAGAACCTCAAAATGACGGTCCTCCATTTCATACTTCGAGATCAATGCTACCGGTTCAAGAAGAGCACGTAACATTGCCTTCTGGGCTGCACGTGAACCCGTCACGTATGCTCCGACACGGTTCATGGCGCCATCGAAATAATCCAGCCCGTAATGAACACGGTCAAGAGCGCCGGCACGTACAATTTCAGAGAAGAGTTCTACAGTATTGTCGTCCATGATAGTCACATGATCCGAGTCCCATCTGATTGGCCGGCTTACATGCAACATCAGCTCCGGAACAAAACAAAGAAGTGCAGAGACCTTGTCTGCCGGACTTTCCGTAGGATGATAATGTCCGGTGTCGATAGTAGGAATCTTGCCGTTCGCAGTCGCATAAGCGGTGTAGAAATCATGGGAACCTACAGTAAAACTCTCCAATCCGATGCCGAAGACCTTACCCTCAATGCAGTCCTTCATATTGTCTTTTTTCTCCGCAAATATTCTGTCAAGAGATTCCTTCAGCAGACTTCGATACAGGAAATGATTGACAGACACATCTTTACATCCATCGTGCACCCACACATTCATTATACATGGATCGCCTTGAGCCTTGCCGATCACGTCCGCAATCTCGCGGCAACGCTTAGTATGTTCTACCCAGAAATCCCTTATTCCCTTATCATGATTGGCAAGAGAAAGATTTCCGCTCTTGGGATGAGAGAATGAAGTGGAATTGAAATCAAGTTTGGTGTTGTTTTCATTTCCCCACTCTATCCAGCTCTGGAAATACTCTGGCGTAACCTCGTCACGATCAACCACTTTCCCTTTAAAGTCGCCATAAATTTCATGAAGATTCAGTCTGTGCGTACCAGGAATCAGGCTCTTGGCCTTGAGGATATCCGCACGAAGTTCATCAATGTTACGGGCAGCACCGGGATAATTTCCAGTCGCCTGGATGCCTCCGGAGAGCGCACCGGCCTGCACTTCAAAGCCTTTCACATCATCAGCTTGCCAGCAATGCATGCTGAGGTGAAAATCCTGAAGCTGTCCAAGGACTTTTTCAGTATCAATTCCAAATTCCGCATAACGATCCTTTGCGATCTCGTATGCCCTGTTTACAAGTTCCGTTTTCATAATATGTTGATTTATAGTCTAGTAATTTCTTTAAAACATTGATAAGCATTGTCCCAGATTTCTTTATTTTCAGGTTCAAACCTTCGTAAAGAGCTGTCAGAAGCAAGAGTTTTTCGCATATCTGACATTGATTCAGCCTTACCCAATCCGACAAATTGAGCCATCAGATTTCCTGCGGTAGTGGCTTCGGCAGGACCTGCAACGACGGGGATCCCAAGTGAATCGGCAATCATCTGATTAAGGGCAGCATTGAGGGAACCGCCTCCGATCACATGCAGGCGTCCGATATTCTTTCCCGAGAGTTCCCGCAAACGGTTGAGCACAAATCTATATTTCAATGCCAGTGATTCGAAGATGCAGCGTATATATTCCGCATCAGAAGAAGGCGGGACTTCGCCATGGGACAGACAATAATCACGTATCGCTGACCGCATATCGTCAGGATTGGCAAAAGCCGGATCATCCGGGTCAATGATACTCCTGAATGGCTCCACACCCTCTATCATTGACGCAATCTGGGAATAGGAATAGTTTCTGCCTTCATTTTTCCACTCTGCCCTACATCTCTCCAACAGCCACATTCCGGTAATGTTTTTAAGAAAACGGATATTGCCTTCCGCCCCACCTTCATTGGTAAAATTCATTTCGAAAGACTTTCCGGTGACAATCGGGGAAGGAATTTCAACTCCCATGAGCGACCATGTCCCGGAACTCAGATATGCGAAATTATCATCATCGGCAGGCACGGCTGCAACAGCAGACCCTGTATCATGTCCTGCTACCGCTATTATCGGAATCTTACCCAGCCCTGTTTCAGAAGCGACTTCATCTGACAGGATTCCGGCAACTTCTCCAGGCATGATGATCTTTCCGAACAACTCTCTTGAAAGGCAGGCGGCAGAGAGGATTTCTTCATCGAAATCATGGGTATCCGGATTCATGAGAGCAGAAGTTGAGAGGATGGTATATTCACAAACCTGACTTCCGGAAAGCATCCATATTATGGCATCAGGAATGAACAACAGTTTATCAGCAGCCTCTAAAGAAGAATTGCGTTCCTGCCGCATGGCATATAGCTGAAAAATGGTATTGAAATTCATTATCTGGATTCCTGTCCTCTCATACAGTGTTTTTTGTGAAATATGATTGAAGAACTTCTCCGGAATTCCACATGTATAAGTATCGCGATAAGAGCGCGGCTGGGACAGAATTTGTCCATCCTTACCAAGCAATACGAAATCCACTCCCCATGTATCCACGCCGATGGATTCCACTTTTTCTCCAGACAAAACTGCCTTGCGGAGTCCTGTCAGAATCTCATGCCAGAGTCCGAACAAGTCCCAATAACTGCGCCCGTTCACCTTTATGATGTTATTCTGAAACCTGTGGATTTCAGTCATTTGAATGCCCTTGTCAGTATATTTTCCAAGGACGACACGACCGCTGGTCGCTCCCAAATCTATTGCTACAGATGCCATTTTAGTGTTATTCTTTAGTAATTTCCCTGTCGGCAAACAATATGTGAATTTTTACTTGCCCGACGAGTGCAAATTAAGGTGATTTCATTTTCTTCAGTTCATACGATATGACATTAAACTTTAGTTTTTTGATTTTTACTGAGTTTTGATCATTTTTTCGTAAATTTGAGAAACACTGAAACAATCATGGACAACGTTCAGAGCATTAAATATCTTCTCAGTGCCAAGAAAGATGAGCAATGGGGAATTACCATAAATACGGTTGGTACGCAGACGATTGAAAAGAATTATATCAGCTATCCGCCAGCAGAAAAACATCCTGAAGGATTCTTCTTTGACGTCAACAAAGGAAGAATTCTGGATAGCTGGCAGTTGCTTTATATCCACTCAGGAAAAGGAACAATATATGACGAAAAGGGCAATGCCGGACAGATAAATTGTGGAGAAATGATTCTGCTGAGACCGGGTGTCTGGCATAGTTACACACCCGACAAAGAAACCGGATGGGAGGAATATTGGATCGGCTTCAAAGGGCCTGTCATAGATGAAAGGGTCAGAATCGGGTTCCTGTCCAAGACCGTCTATAGGGTAGGAGTCAGAGAAGATATTGTTTCCATTTACAATGATGCAATCAAGATTGCCATTCAGGAAAAACCTTCTTATCAGCAATATCTTTCCGGGATAGTGAACCTGCTTCTGGGGCTTGCAGTCTATCATGATACGAATCATGACGTGGAGTCAGACTACATTGCAGAAAAAATAGACTCCGCGAAGCATCTGATAAGAAGTCATTTCAACGAAGATCTGGACCTGGAGGACATCGCAAAAGATACGGGCATGAGCTATTCCTGGTTCCGCAAGAAATTCAAGGAATTCACCGGTATTTCACCTGCCAAATATATTCTCAGCCTGAGAATCCAGGAAGCATGCCGTCTGCTTTCTGAGTCCAAACTAAGCATCAAAGAAATCTCATGGCGTCTGAATTTCGATGACGCTTCTTATTTTTCGGCAATGTTCCTGCGTGAGGTGGGAATGTCACCGAAAGAGTACAGAAGCAAGTTCAACGCCGGAGACAGATATACCCCATTACAATTGGAAAACATTTGACACAATATGAAAAATAACCTTATTTCAGCCCTCGCTATGGGGCTATTGGCGCTTTCGTCATGTTCAGTACAAACGGAACTTCCTGTTTACCTGGACGAAAGCCGCGACATTGATGAAAGAGTGGCAGATGCTCTTTCCAGAATGACAATGGAAGAAAAAGTGGCAATCCTGCATGCGCAGAGCAAGTTTTCTTCACCTGGAGTACAACGTCTGGGAATCCCGGAACTCTGGTGCACCGACGGGCCTCACGGCATCCGTCCGGAAGTGAAATGGAATGAATGGGACCAGGCCGGATGGACCAATGACTCCTGCACTGCTTTCCCGGCATTGAGCTGTCTTGCAGCTACTTGGGACCGCGAAGCATCGGCATTGTACGGTAAAAGCATCGGCGAAGAGGCACGTTATCGCGAGAAAGACGTATTGCTCGGACCTGGCGTAAACATTTACAGGACACCGTATAACGGCAGAAATTTCGAGTACATGGGTGAAGATCCGTTCCTCGCCGGAGAGATGTGCGTACCTTATATTGAAGAGGTGCAGAAGAACGGCGTTGCCGTATGTCTGAAACATTATGCACTTAACGATCAGGAATGCAACCGTCACACGGCCGATGTACAGGTGGATGACAGGGCATTGTACGAAATCTACCTCCCTGCATTCAAGAAAGGCGTACAGAAAGGTGGAGCATGGTCATTGATGGCATCCTACAACCTATACAAAGGCCAGCATGTCTGCCATAACAAGTATCTGCTGGATGACATTCTCAAAGGAGAGTGGAACTTCGACGGTGCAGTCATCAGCGACTGGGGCGGAGCGCATGACCCGGACCAGGCTGCCGCATACGGACTTGACCTGGAGTACGGCACATGGACAGACGGCCTGACCACTAAAGGCAAGACCAATTATGACAGCTACATGCTTGCAGATCCATATCTGGAGCGTCTCCGCGACGGCAGAGCCTCACTCAAGACATTGGACGACAAGGCGGGAAGAGTCCTGAAGCTCATTTTCCGCACTTCAATGAACTCCAAGAAACCTTTCGGTTCGATCAATTCACCTGAGCACCTGGAAGCTGCCCGCCAGATAGGTGCAGACGGTATCGTCCTCCTCAAGAACAATGCTACGGCAACAGGTTCAAAAGTGCTTCCTGTCGACATTGCGTCAGCGAAAAAGATATTGGTCGTTGGCGAAAACGCATTGAAAATGATGACAGTCGGCGGAGGCTCATCTTCATTGAAAGTAAAACACGAGGTCTCCCCTCTCGAAGGCATCCTGGCGGCTGTCGGCGACAAGGCTGAGGTCATCTACGAAAGAGGCTATGCCGGCAGCACATCGAATTCCTACAACGGCGTGAGCACCGGACAGGATCTCTCGGAGACACGTTCCGAGGAACAGCTGATAGAAGATGCAGCCAAGGCCGCTGCCGATGCTGATGTCGTGCTTTTCTTCGGCGGACTTAACAAAGACTACCATCAGGACAGCGAAGGCGGTGACAGAATCGCCTACGGCCTTCCATATAATCAGGACAATGTCATCGAGGCGCTCGCTGCTGCCAATCCTAACCTCGCGGTTTGCATCATCAGCGGAAATGCTGTCGCAATGCCGTGGGTATCACAGGTACCGGCTATCGTAGAGTGCTGGTATTGCGGTTCACAGGCCGGCAATTCCATTGCTGACGTTGTTTTCGGCAAGGTCAATCCAAGCGGAAAGCTTCCGTTCACCTTCCCTGTAAAAATCGAGGACTCCCCTGCTCATGCTCTCGACGCATATACTTGCGGCCCTGACGTGAAATACAAGGAAAGCATCTATATCGGTTACCGCTGGTTCGACACCAAGGGAATCAAGCCGTTGTTCGCTTTCGGCCATGGACTCAGCTATACGGAATTCGAATACAGCGATTTCAAGGCAAGTTCGTCAGTTTCCGCAAATGGCACATTGAAGGCATCTGTAAAGGTAAAGAACATCGGTTCCCGTGAGGGAAAAGAGGTCGTACAGCTCTACATCGGCGAGCAGTCTCCTGTCATCGACCGTCCGGCAAAGGAACTCAAGGCCTTCGAGAAAGTGAGCCTGGCTCCAGGCGAGACCAAGACCGTCAAATTCGAGATTCCTGCATCCGATCTCGCTTATTTCAATGCAGAATCACATAGCTGGGTTCTCGATCCTGCCCACACCTTCACTGCATATTTCGCAGCAGCATCTGACGATATCAGAGGCACAGTGGAATTCCGCACGAAGTAATTCACGAAATACAACAAATAATTACGCCACGTTATGTTTTCCCATAACGTGGCGTAATTATTTGTATCAAGCTATCTGCTAGAGAACTGTCATAATAGCACCTACAAGAGCAAGGATGGCGTAGAACTCAGGAAGAGCGGCATAGATAAGGGTATTTGTCATGACGCTGTGACCCTGGCTTTCACCTACGATACCGTTTGCACAAACCTGGCCCTGACGGATTGCAGAGAAAAGGCAAACGAGACCTACTGCGAGACCTACACCGAAAAGCTTCGGACCCATGACTGCGAAGTCAGGCTTGAAAACGACGAGCCAAAGAAGGAATCCTACGAATCCGTAAAGACCCTGTGTTGCAGGAAGTGCAGAGAGAATCATGTAAGTAGATGATTTCTCAGGATTCTTTTTGAGGGCGCCCTCAGCCGCATTGGCAGCAATGGTAGTTCCGTAGCTGGAACCGATACCGGCGAGGCCAAGCATGAGGCCAAGACCGAGATAACCAAGAATTTCGTTCATAGTTTTTAATTATTATTTGTCATTATTTTGTTTTCGTCAAAGGGTTGTATTTGGCACCGGCACCCTCATAACCGGAATTCTTGAAGTACTCCACAAACGTAAGACGCAGCGGATGTACAAATGCACCGAGGCAGGACATCGCCAGATTCAGTACATGGCCGAAAATCAGGATCACGATGCAGAACACCCAATTCACTACCGGAACAGGAATATCCAGAATCATCGTTCCCATGATGTTGAAAGCATTTCCGAGCATACCGCCGGCAAGACCGAGCGCATAAAGACGGATGTAGCTCAATACGTCTCCGAGGAGGCCTGTAACCATGTTATAGGTATCCCAGAGGCCGGATCCGATGTTCACCAACGGATTGCGCCCAGGTGTATTGAACACGAAAATCGCAAGACCGCTGACAGCAGCAAGTGCAATGATTACCCACTTGAACGCCTCTGCGGAAAGGACTTCTGTCATGCCCAATGATATTACGACCAAACCGCCGACGATGAGCAAAGTCCATCCCCAGGTAGCGACAGTCTTGCTGAATCCGAACCGTTTGGTGAAGTTTATCGTCTTGATAATCATCGCCAGGCAGATATGGAACACACCGATTGCCACGGCAAGTACCATCTGGACAGGGAATCCGGCAATCTTGCCGTCAGGGAACCACCCGTCAACGCAAACGGCCTTCAGCCAGGACGGTGCCCATGACGCCTCCAGAATGCTCATTCCGAAGAATGTTCCAAGGAACAGTCCCACGAAGAATGTCATTCCGCCGAGGAAGCCGATAAGCCTGTACATCTTTCCCAGTCCGGAATCACTCATCTTCAACTTCATGAACAACGCAATGAGCATCAGCAGGATACCATAGCCGGCATCTCCCATACACATAGCGAAGAACAGCATGAAGAAAGGTCCGAGAACAGGTGTCGGGTCGAACTCGTCATATACAGGCATGCCATACATTCCGGTCAGGACCTCAAAGTTCCTTGCAAACCAGTTGTTGTGCAACTTGATAGGAGGATTGTCCTCCTTCGTGGCCGGAGCAGCCGTATAATATACGCCCATTGAATCGAATGCCTTGCGGAGCTTGTCATCATCTTCAGTAGGAGCGAAGCCGGTAAGAACCGTAACATAATTGTCCACGGCTTTCTCGGTAGCAGCTTCCGCGAAATAGAGATCAAGTTCGCCAAGCCTCGCTTCATAATTCTTTTCAAGCTCACTTATGCTTGATTTCATATTGGCGAGCTTGCGGTTTTCTTCATCCGATTCAGCCTGGAGTTTCGCCAACTCCGCTTCCGCTTCATTTGCAGAACCGGCAGGAGCAGCGACAGGTTCAATCGGGAAACTGTATTCACCGTCCGCAGGGGCTACTGTCACGAAATAGACAGTGCTGTCTGTCGAACTGATGACCTGAAGAGGCTGGATCTCAGCCCATGAAGCATCGAAACGCTTCTTCTGACAGCTATAGAACCTTACTACAAGTCCCTGCTGTTCAAGCTTATGCAAATCTTCGCTGTTGAATGCACCCCAAGGCTTCCTCGATGTCAGCTCTTTCTTGGCTGAAGCGATTTCTCCACGGAGTTCTTCAATACGCTCATCAATCTCAAGAACATCATAAGCAGAAATATGCGAGTTCACTTCAGCGCCCTGCCCGGGTTCCCCCTTGCAGCTGCCAAGTACGGCCAAAGCCTTCTTGACCTTATCCGCTTCCGCAAGCAATGCCTCTGACTTCTCATCGACAGGCTTGAGCGAACGGGTAATGTCAATGACTCCAAGGTCCTGGATCTTCGACAGGAATTCCTCCGTCTGCCCTGAAAGCAGCACAAAGGAGTATTTCGTCATTGGACTAATCATTCTGCAGCTCCTCCATAGCTTCTTCCTCTTCGTGACGGCTCTTGACAATCTTGGACGAGGCCTTGCTCAGGTTCTCCTCATCCTCCATATATCTCTTGATTTTTCTGATAGCCTCCTGATAACCGGGAATCTGCACCTTCTCGTAGAGGTTCACCTTCTGTGTGGTCTTCTTCCTCTGCCAGTCAAGGATGCGGCTCTTTTCCTGATATACTTCCGACTCGATGCCCAGACGTGTGAGTTCCTTCAGGATCGTCACGCCGTCAGCATACCATGCCGGTTTCACGAAAGCATTGAAAGGATGAATCTCATAATGGATTTCCTTCAGCTCAGGTGTCTTCACTCCGGCAAGTTTCGCTGTAACCAGATCCACATCCGTAATGGATATCAGACCAGGATCGAACTCGTTCCAGAGAGCGGCAAGATAGTCGTACTTCTTCATGGAGGCATTCAGTTCCTCAATAAGCTTTTCAGAACGCTCCTTGGCCTTGCGGACTTCGAGGCGCAGGGCGGACTCCTTATTCTGTAGAGTAGGGAGCGCCTTCTGACGCATCTTCAGCTGCTTGCCGAGATTGTTCAGAGATGTCTTATTGTATTGGAATTTTATTGCCATATCAAAATTTTCAATTAATGGTCAACATTGACCTTTACGCTTTCCAGTATTTGTCGATCAATGCCTGCTTGATACCGGTCTCAGCCTTGGAGAAATACTTGCCGAAGAGTTCCCAAGCAGTGTCAAGCATCTCCTCGATAGTGATGTTGACGTCGATGGAAAGAAGTCGGGTAGCATATTCCTTGGCATATTTGAGACAACGGTGGTCGTAGTCGCTCAGGTCGAAACCGTTCTCCAGTTTCGTCTTCGCATTCTGCGCATCGGCATACAGACGCACGCTGGCATTCATCACCTGGCTATGGTCCTCACGGGTTTTCTTGCCCTGTACCAGCTGTTTCAGTCGAGACAGCGAACGGAACGGGTCAATGATGACCTTACCGGAATCAGCGTCAGCACGAAGATACAACTGACCTTCAGTAATATAACCGGTATTGTCCGGAATAGCGTGAGTAATATCACCGTCGTTCAATGTAGTTACGGCAATGATCGTGATGGATCCGCCTGACGGCAGCTGTACGGCCTTCTCGTAAATCTTGGCGAGGTCGGAGTAAAGCGAACCAGGCATGGAGTCCTTCGAAGGAATCTGGTCCATACGGTTGGACACGATACTCAGTGCATCGGCATACAATGTCATATCCGTCAGCAGCACAAGCACTTTCTCGTTCTTGTCCACGGCGAAATACTCGGCAGCGGCCAATGTCATGTCAGGAATGAGCAGACGCTCTACAGGAGGCTCCTCAGTCGTATTGATGAAGCTGATGATCTTGTCCAATGCTCCGGCTGACTCGAAAGCGTTGCGGAAGAAGAGATAATCGTCATTGGAAAGACCCATTCCTCCGAGGATGATCTTGTCCACATCCGCACGGAGAGCAACATCCGCCATAACCTGGTTGTAAGGCTGGTCCGCATCGGCGAAGAAAGGAATCTTCTGACCGGAAACGATGGTATTGTTAAGGTCAATGCCCGCGATACCGGTAGGGATAAGTTCTGAAGGCTGACGTCTCTTGTAAGGGTTGACTGAAGGACCGCCGATTTCGCGTTCCTCGCCTTCCACCTCCGGACCGCCGTCAATAGGCTTGCCGTAAGCATTGAAGAAACGTCCTGAAAGCTGGTCGCTTACCTTCAATGTCGGAGGAGCGCCGATAAATGATACTTCAGCATCAGTCGGAATTCCCTCAGTGCCTGAAAAGACCTGAAGCGTAACTGCATCACCCTTGGTCTTCACCACCTGGGCCAGACGTCCCGCTACAGTAGCAAGCTCGTCATTGGCTACACCTGAAGCCTTCAGTGAAACTGTTGCCTTGGTGATGGCATCCAGCTGTGTATATGTTCTTTGAAAAGCTTTATTTGCCATTTTCTTCCAGAAGTTTTGAAAGTTGTGAGTTATATTTCTCGAAAGCTTCGCTGTGGAAGTCCGTGTAGTTCATCTGACGGAGGTCATTGATCATCTCCTTGAAGAAATTACGGCAATCCTCGAAGTCGTTGAATTCGAATTTTCTGTCGCAGATGCCCAGAATGAGGTTCAGCATATATTTCTGACGCTCAAGCGGGCAAAGGCTGTCCACAGCATCGAATGCATCCTGCTGTAGGAAGACGAAGTCCAGAAGTTCTGATTTCCAGAATGTCTCATGGTAGCTCATCGGAACACCGTCGTCACCGAGAATGTTGATCTGCTCGGCAGCATCACGTCCCTGACGGATGATGTTCTTGGCCTTTGCGACCATGTCTGCCCAGCCCTTCTCAATCTTCTCGTCCAGGAATTCGCGGATCTCCGGATATTCGAGATATTTCGAGTAAGAATCAATAGGGTTCACTGCAGGATACCTCTTCTGGTCTGCACGGTTCTGCTCCAATGCATAGAAACATCTCGCAGCCTTCTTGGTAGATTCCGTGACAGGCTCCTTGAGGTTACCGCCGGCAGGAGATACCGTTCCGATAAATGTGACCGCACCAGTCTTTCCGTTGTTCAGCACGACCATTCCTGAACGTGCGTAGAAGTTGGAAATGATGGCAGACAAGTCCACAGGGAACGCGTCAGCGCCAGGAAGTTCCTCCATACGGTTACTCATCTCTCTCAATGCCTGAGCCCAACGTGACGTAGAGTCGGCAAGAAGAAGGCATTTGAGTCCCATTGCGCGGTAATACTCGCAGATGGTCATTGCCGTATATACGGATGCCTCACGGGCAGCGACAGGCATGTTCGAAGTATTGCAGATGATGGTGGTACGTTCCATCAGGTGGCGTCCTGTATGCGGGTCGATAAGTTCAGGGAATTCAGTGAAGATTTCCACGACCTCGTTCGCACGCTCACCGCAGGCTGCCATCACGATGACGTCAGCATCACCCTGCTTCGCAATCGCATGCTGAAGCACCGTCTTTCCGCAACCGAAAGGACCCGGAATGAAGCCCGTACCGCCTTCGGCAATCGGATTCAGCGTGTCAATGACTCTGACTCCGGTTTCCATGATCTTGTTCGGCCTAGGCTTTTCCTTGTAGCATTTGATAGCCACTTTCACAGGCCATTTCTGTACCATCGTGACAGGCACGTCTTCACCGCTTTCATCGGTAAGGACGGCTATCGTATGGTCGATATTATATTGTCCGGCAGCGACAATGCTCTTCACGGTGTATGTTCCCTTGAATGAGAACGGAACCATGATTTTATGAGGCAGCCAGCCTTCCTTGACTTCACCGAGCCAGTCAGCGGCAACTACCTTGTCTCCCGGATTCACCATAGGGGTGAAGTCCCAGAGCTTGGTATTGTCCAATGGTGCGGTGTATTCGCCTCTCTTGAGGAATACGCCTTCCATGGTGGTAAGGTTGTTCTGAAGTCCGTCATAGACGCTTGACAGCAGTCCGGGACCGAGAGATATTTCGAGCATCTTGCCCTCGAATTCGACAGAATCCCCGTTTTTCAGGCCTCGTGTGCTTTCAAAGACCTGAACGGAAGCATTCTTGCCTTTCACCTTGATGACCTCCGCCATGAGCTTGGTCCCGCCCAAGGTGATGTAGCAAAGTTCGTTCTCTGCCACAGGTCCGTCGACCTCCACAGTGACAAGGTTCGAAACGATGCCCGTTACCTTTCCGTATGTTTTCATCTATCTAATAAATTTTATTAATATTCAAGTATTCTATCCGTAAAGATTTTAGCTGACGGCTTTGTCGGCGGCGGCACGGATACCGGTGTAGGAACCGCGCACCTCATCCACGAGACGGGCAAACATTTGTCTGCCGGTCGCGTCATCCAACTTCAGCCATCTGGATACAATATGAAGCTTCGCTATAAAACCGAGAACGGCATCAATGTCGAAATAGTCAAAAGTCGTCAACTCATCAATCTTCGACCACATCAGATCATCGATTCCACGCTCCCTGGCCAAGATATCATCCGTATTCAGCACAGCCTCCAATCTCTGCGCCTCCTCGAACTCTCCCGGAGCCTCAAGAAAGACATCAGTTCCGGCAGGACGTCCGAGTTCCCTGTTCAGATACGCCACCTTGGCATTCCGGACATTGAGGTCGAAACGGAAATACTCCTTCAGGAAAGCATCTTTGGAAGAAAGCATCTCCTGATAGAACTCCAGATTCAACTTGTCATCCTGGTAACCATCCAGCAGCTTATCTATCAGGCGATTATCCTTTTCAGAACTCAGTTCCCTGATTTCCTGCATAATAGCATCGGCAGTTCCGGCATCCGCACCTTTCCAATCAGGGCTGATGTCAGGAAGACCGGCTATCAGATACTCGTAATTCGCCATAATTCAGCAGCAGATTATTCTCCGAAAAGAAGTTTTCTGGTGGCAGGACGCAGATACTCGCTTATAAGTTCCTTGAATGTCTCATCAGTAAGGCTGATGAAATATCCGCCATCCTTGGGACCGATCGTGAATCCGCCGGAAATCTTCTTGGAGAATGAAGCATTGACCTCACCTTTCAGCATGGAAGAAAGCTCCTTCGTGATGAAAGGCTCCAGCGCTGACTTCATTGACTCAGGAAGTACAATATCCAGATCCACAGCCTCTTCAGCATTGAACTTGGAAGCGACAGCCTTTACGATTTCTTTCACGAACTCGACATCGGAGAGCGCCTTGTCGGCAGCGGCACCTGTCATCTTGAAGACAACGAGGTTCTCGATATCCTTTCTTGTAGCCTGGATGCTCTGTGAAGCAGCCATCTTGAGGTCACCTGCCACCTTGGTCTTGTAACCGGCAGCCTGTTTCTCAGCCTTGGCAATGATTTCCTTAGCTTCTTTCTCGGCAGCCGCTACAATTTCAGCAGCATCGCTTTTAGCCTTGGCAAGAAGAACTTCGCCTTCTGCCTTACCCTTGGACAGACCCTCGTTATAGAGCTTGTCTGTCAATTCCTGTAACTTATTCTCCATATAGAGTTTCAAATTTTAATCGTTTTTAATCAAAATCAAGCAAATTTACTCATTTTGCACGTCTTTGCAAATTAAATCTTTTTATGTGCCCGGGTATACGGCCTAGATGCTATAACCCCACTGCCCGACGGCCTTGTGCCAATGCTCATTGACAGTGTTCACGGTCTTTTCGTCGTATTGGTACTTGTTCTTCTTGAACCCTTTCTTCTCGCCGGCATATGCCGCCATCAACGGCTTGACCGCCTGGAAATCACCGAGACCGAGCTTCGCATAAATCTCCTCCGCCTTGGCTATCGGATCCTGCTCGAAATCCTCGAAACGGACTTCCATGAGGTGTCCTTCCGGAATCAATTTCTTGTCAGCCTCATACTTGTCATAGAGCTCCACATAAGTCTCGACAATCTGTTTTTCCAATTCCATCTCATCCATATCCTGCAACTGAAGAGTCTTGATGGTATTCTTGATGAAACTCATCGTGGATTTATAAACAGTGTACGGATTACGGACCATGTAAATGAACTTCGCATCAGGATAAAGCTCCAGCAACTCCTTCACGCGCCCGGTATGAGGAGGATTCTTGCTGAGGAACTGCTTCTTCCCGCTGACGTGCAATGCCGTGTCAATCATTGACTTCTGACAATGCTTGAATTCATTGAGCTCTTCATCCTTCAAGTCCTGCATCAGCAGATACTTATGCCTGTATTCAGCAATATGACGCGGGAACATCCAGAAATGATAGTACGAATACGGCGTCATGTTCGTGAATGCGAACTCTTCCTCCTGCGGTTGGTCCGGATTGAGTTCCAATGAATCCGTCGGTCTGCTTTCAGGCATGACAGCCTTCATGCACCAACGGAAAAACGGCCTTCCGCACAACATAAGATGCGGAAACACGGTCTGATATGTAGAACAATAACCGAACTGCGGGTCCTTGGAAAGGACATTGTGAATGAACGTGGTGCCGCTGCGCCAATGTCCTATGATGAACACAGGATCCTTCACGCCTTCTGCAGGAACAAGCTTGGCAGCCTTCCTGTCATTCAGTTTGTACATCGGTGTAAGAATCGCAGATACGAACTTGGACAGGCGGTATTTTCCCTTATATTTTTTATCCACCTCACTTCCGCCGTAAGTAACCTTGTTGAAAGTGTCCAGACTTGTGCCCACAAGAGTATTTACAGGCAGATTCTCGAAATTAAAGAGTCCCATCAGTATTTTAGTTTAACATTGTCAATGTGGAACATAGCCCCAGGAGAGCCTACATAAGCTCCGCCGTGACCTGAAGAAAAACGTAATATAATATGTGTCGGCTGCTCGCCTGGATCAGCCCAGCCCACCTCATGGACAGGAACCGCCTCGCCTTTGCTGTTCTTGCAATGCGGAGCATCTTCCCCTCCGGCAATGAGAGCCATATATGACTTATATTCAGGATTTTTCGTAATGTCGCCATAATGAATCTCCGCCTCATGGGCATTGATCCATTTGCCGGAAGACTTGTCATACCTTTCCCACGCGGTAGCGACACGCTTCGCATAGACATTGCCGTCTGCATCCTCCCATCTCTTCTGAAGTATCAGGCACATTTCCGCAGCATTGGTCCCCGGGACATCCTGAACGCGGCTGAAGCCGGTCATTTTCAAACGTTTGCCACCTTCTGAACCTTGGTCGAACTTGTAGTCATATATGACGCTCTTCGGACACTCAGTAAACGGGATTCCCATCATCAGTTTTGCCTGAGGATTCTTCGTATCCCTCACAGGTTCAGCGATTTCCCCGAGAAATATTGTTCCGGTAGCAAGTACGGAGATATTGACAAGTCCCATTACCTTCACCCTCTCGATACGGGTTTCCAGACGGGCGGCATGACCTTTTCCATGATATTCCGGAAAAACAGTGCAACTGCTCTTGGTAACGCCCTTGACCACGGCGAGCACGCTGGAAGTTGCCCATGGAGACACCTTCAGATTCGGAACGAACGGGGTATTGTCCTTCAGCGTATCACCGGGAGCGACCTCATAGAGATAACGGGTCTTGCCGCCTATGATAAATGACTCGTCCACCTCGCGGACAAGCCACTTTTCCATATTTCCGAAAGGAATTTCACGCACCTGCGCGAACAAGGAAGAAACGGACGCCGCCAGCGCGACGACCAGACTAAAGATAATCCTCTTCATATTTTCCGCCAGTGTTTCTGCCGGGCAATGCTACCCTCCCAATGATTTTCTCCATAATGCGTGACGCACATTCCTCTGGATTGGAATTGGTAGTATCCACGTCAATATCAGCATTTTCCGGAACATCGAACGGCGCGGAAATACCGGTAAAATTCTTGACTACCCCCTTGCGTGCACGAGCATAGAGCCCCTTCACGTCACGGCGTTCGCACTCCTCCAGCGGAGTCGACATATACACCTCGAAAAAATCGTCCTGACCGATGATATTGCGTGCAATCTGACGCAAGTCCTCGGTAGGAGAAACAAAAGAAGCTATCGTAATGATTCCCGTGTCATCGAAAAGTTTGCAGACTTCAGCGATACGTCTGATATTTTCCGCGCGGTCCTCTGCTGAAAAACCGAGATTGGAATTAAGACCTGTGCGGATATTGTCGCCGTCCAGGACTTTGCAAAGAAAGCCCTTGGCTGCCAATGCCTGTTCCAATGCTGAAGCCACGGTGCTCTTACCTGAGCCGGAAAGTCCGGTAAACCAAACGGTAAGACCCCTCTGGCCGATAAACGCCTCCTTGTCGGCACGAGTCTGAATCTTGTTGAAAATCGGATAAATATTTTCCATCTATATTATAGTCTCTAAAAAACGCCGACAAAAATACGACTTTTTGACTGAAAATAAGTAACGCTGCGACATTTTGACCAACTATTTGCTGTTTTGGAAAATTTTTCCGGGTCATATCAATGTCCTGTTTCGAAAAACCGGGAATTATTCGTAAATTGCGGATTGCAAAAACAAAAACCAACAACATGATCGAAAAGAATAACGCCGAAATCCGGCAATACATCGAAGAGAACAAGGACAGATTCTTCGAAGAATTGTTTTCCCTGATGCGCATTCCATCCGTAAGCGCAAAACCTGAGCACAAGCAGGACATGACCAGATGTGCGGAACGCTACGTGGAACTTCTGAAAGAAGCCGGAGCGGACGAAGCGGGAGTCTTCCCTACAGCCGGCAATCCTGTGGTTTTTGGACAGAAAATCATTGACCCGACACTCAAGACCGTCCTCGTCTACGGGCATTATGACGTTCAGCCGGCAGAGCCGCTGGAGAAATGGAATTCGGACCCTTTCGAGCCGGAAATCCATGACGGCGCCATCTGGGGACGCGGTGCGAATGACGATAAAGGCCAGACTTTCATGCACTTGAAGGCGTTTGAATATCTCGTCAGGAAAGGCCTGTTGAAGCACAATGTCAAATTCATTTTCGAGGGCGAAGAGGAAGTCGGCAGCAAGAGTCTCCCTGCATGGGTCGAAGCCAACAAGGAAAGGCTGGCATGCGACGTGATCCTCGTTTCCGACACGACAATGATTTCGGACAAAGTCCCTTCCATCAACTGCGGAATGCGCGGCGTGACATATCTTCAGGTCAATGTGCAGGGCCCGGACAAGGACCTTCATTCCGGACATTATGGCGGAGCTGTCGCGAACCCTATCAACACATTGTGCGACATGATTTCAACCCTCATTGACGAGGACGGAAGAGTCACCATACCCGGATTCTACGATGATGTCGTGGAGGTTTCCGACGAGGACAGGAAAGAACTGGCAAGAGCGCCGTTCGACATTGACGAATACAAGGAAAGCATCGGCATAGACGAAGTCAAGGGAGAGAAAGGTTACACGACTTTGGAGCGCACGGCGATCAGGCCTTGCCTGGATGTGTGCGGAATCTGGGGCGGATATACCGGAGTCGGAAGCAAGACAGTGCTGCCGTCCGAGGCTCATGCGAAAATTTCCATGCGCATCGTGCCTGACCAGAAGGCGGACAAGATCATTGACCTGGCAGCGAAGCACATACTTTCCATCGCCCCGCCTTACGCGCATGTGACGGTGGATAAGATGGAGGCCGGCAACGGATTCCTTATTCCGATAACATCTTCAGCTTATCAGGCGGCATCCAAAGCAATGGCGGAAGTATATGGCATTGAGCCTGTTCCGAGCCGTGGAGGCGGCAGCATCTGCGTTCTTGCCGACATGAGGAACATCCTCGGCGCCGACCCGCTGCTCATGGGCTTCGGACTTGAAAGGGACACCATCCACTCCCCTAACGAGAGCTACCTGATCAAGCAGCTTTTCGCGGGAATCGAGTCCATCGCCCTGTTCTACGAATACTGGAAATAATCACAAACATAAATAACAATGAACGAATTGAACGAAATAATCTCGGCATTTGCCATCGAAGGCGATGTCGCAGAAATCAAACCGCTGGGAAACGGACTTATCAATGATACATATAAGGTTACCACTACTGGTGCGACACCTGACTACGTTCTGCAGAGAGTGAACAATGCGATATTCAAGGATGTCGATCTCCTGCAGCACAACATTGAAGCCGTTACCGGCCATATCCGCAAAAAACTGGAAGCGGCCGGAGAGCAGGACATTGACCGTAAGGTGTTGAAATTCATACCGGTAAAAGAAACCGGCAAGACATATCTCGAAAAGGACGGCAAATTCTGGAGAATCTCCGTGTTCATTCCGGACGCATTCACTTACGAGACCGTCAACCCGGAATATTCATACTACGCAGGCAAGGCCTTCGGCAATTTCGAGGCAATGCTGGCGGACCTCGACGAGGAACTCGGTGAGACCATCCCGGACTTCCACAACATGGAACTGCGTATGAGCCAGCTCATAGAGGCTGTCAACAACGACAATTTCTGCCGCATCGACGCACCGGAAGAAGGTGACGGAAGAAAGCCGATAGAGGGCGATCCCGACCATCAGGAAGAGGTTCTGTCAATGCTGGAGGACATCGACGAGCATAGCGTGGAAATGTGCAAGGCAGAGCAGCTTCACAGAGACGGCAAACTGCCTAAACGCATCTGCCATTGTGATACGAAGGTGAACAACATGATGTTCGACAAGGACGGCAACGTTCTCTGTGTCATTGACTTGGATACTGTCATGCCGAGCTATGTATTCTCCGACTTCGGTGATTTCCTGAGGACAGCTGCGAATACTGCCGCCGAGGATGAACCTGATACAAGCAAGATCAGCTTCAACATGGACATCTTCAAGTCCTTCGCGAAGGGTTACATCGAGTCCGCCGGAGGATTCCTCACGGACATCGAGCGTGAGAACCTGCCTTACGCCGCTTGCATGTTCCCGTTCATGCAAGCCGTACGTTTCCTGGCAGATTACCTTAACGGTGACACGTATTTCAAGACCAAATACATCGACCACAACTTCGTGCGTGCACGTGCGCAATTGGCTCTGTTCCACAGTGCTATGGAGCATGCCGACGAGATGGCCGAATATATCGCTACACTATAAGCGCGACAAGAATTCCAGGGCGATATCCACGGCTTTCTGTCTGATTCCCCTTGAAAACAAATGGTCGCCACGTGGTATTATATGCAGCTCGGCCTGAGGCAGGGCTGCATTTATCTTGTCCGCCAGATTCATCTCCACGAGGCGGTCCCTTTCTCCCAGCAGCACGCAAGCAGGCCCATGATAAGCGGAAATCGTCTTGAACGTATCGAGTTCGCGGGCCGTGACGAAATACTTCTTCGACAAGCTGGAGCCCCAGACTTCCACGATTTCCGGAATATTCTCAGGATCAAATGTGATGGTTCCCACGCGTCCTGCCTTGGAATCCGCTTCCACATTCACAGCCGGAGCCAGCAGGAAAAGCCCTGCCAATGCTGACGACAATTTTCCAATGTCTCCCGCATATTCCAGCCCGTGTACCCTTCCTCCGGACAATGCCGATGCCACCAGCAGCGACACCAGGCCGCCCAGTGAATGACCGCACAGGACAATGCTGCCATGACTTCCGAATTCATCGGAATGCCAGACGGCATATTCCATAACAGAAAGCAAATCATAGACTTCCGTAAGCGGAGTCATATCCGTTATCGCGCCGCTGCTGCGTCCGTTTCCACGAAAATCCAGCCGCATGGTATCATATCCACCCTCATTCAGACCTTCAGACACGTCACGTATCGGATTCAAACTTCCGCTCATCATCATGCCGTGACACATGATGACGAGCGGCTTTACAGGATCTGGAGTTTCCGCAGATGTGTAAACCGCGAAAACATCACCCTCTCCCGTCGGAACAAATATTTCCTTTCTGACCATAATTACAGACCGACATTGACAATGACTCCGGCCTTGGCGATTATTCCCGGCTGTGGGATGTTGCCGTAGTCGTAGTACTTGTGATTCAGGAGGTTATTGACTTCCACATAGAAGCTGTACCCCGGACGGCAGCGTTTCACGCCTTTCGTTTCCACCGTCCATGACAGGCGGGCATCCACCAGAGAATATGGCCTATATGGTTCCAGACGTCCGGTAGACACTTTATTTTCGAAAAGTTCATAATTGCCGACGCGGTCCTGCCAGCGCCATGTGGCATCTGCGCAAAGCCCTTTCCAGATATGGAATCCGGCTTTAAGGACGGCCTTATGTTTCAGATATTCAAGCGCATATTTGGATTGGATGTCTTTTCCAAGATCCTTGTCCTGATGGATGTGGCTGTACGAAAGTTCCAATGTACGGATGAAGAAATCGTCGCGGACGAGCATTGTCGGGAAATCTATTCTCGCAGAAATCTCCTGACCGAAAGTATTGATTTTCGTATAGTTGACCGATCTCCACGGAGCGTCGACACCTTCTGACAAATCCTTGATCCAGTCGATCATGTCGCTGCCGTGATTATAGTAGACCGTAGCCACGGCATTGATCCAAGGACGAGAGAAACGAAGTCCGCCTTCCACGGACTGCATCTTTTCCGCTTTCAGATTCTTGTCCGCCGCATGGCCGCCGACCGAGTAGTAAAGTTCCGTGAAGGTCGGCATTCTCAATGATGAGTTGTATGATACGTAAACCTTCCAGTCGCCCAGGAATCTGTAACTTGCATTGACACCCGGATAGAAACGGAACTTGTCATTATTGCCTGTATTTTTCACGGCTGCGACGCCGGCCGATGCCGAAAGATTCCTGAACTCCGCACAATGCTCCAGGAAAATGCTGTAGTTGGTTCGGTTCAGGCCTTTAAGATATTGGGCATCAGCACCATGCACTTTCTTGGGATTATCCAGGTCTTCACCGAGATTGGTACTGACAATGTCCTCGTTCCTCACCTCGAAACCAAGTGCCGTCTTTCCTGCGATTGTCTCTATCCAAGCATTGACATTCGCGCCCAACACGCTGGTTCTGTGGTAGTTGTATTTGACGACATCCGGTTTTCCCCTGACGAGTTCGAACCTGTCCTCTCCCCTGTTCCAGTACAATGCCGGTTTCACTTTCACGAAGCCTCGCGTCTGAGCCTGCACCGAAGCGAAAGTCTTGAACGTATGCTCGAACTGGTCATCAAACTTGGCACTGTAGAAAGTATTGGAACCGAAGTCCCTGGCGCTTAATCCGGCATGCCAGTCCAGATCCGCCGCGCGGCTCTTGAACGTGCCATGATAAGAGGCTTTGACCGTCTGGTAGTCACTGTTCAGCCCGCCAGCAGAATTGCGGCTGAAGCCATCGGAGCGAAGATATCCGGCAGAAATCTGATTCGACACCTTGCCGGTGACCAGACCGACACGAGCCCCGCCGTTGAAATAACCGTAGGAACCGCCTTCGGCATGAGCGGACACACCGCTGGAAGCGCATTTCTTCGTCACGATATTGATGGCGCCGGTCAATGATGATGAGCCGTATGCCACGCCGGCAGGTCCGGAAAGTATCTCAATGCGTTCAATATCAGTGATATCCACAGGAAGGTCGACGGCATTGTGACCGGTCTGCGGGTCACAGATATTTATGCCGTCCAGATAGATTGCGACTTGGTCGCTGGTACCGCCGCGCATGCTGATATCAGTCTGCGCGCCCATATCGCCGCGTTGTCTCACGTCCACACCTGCGACGAATTTCAGGACATCGTTCACGCTCACCACCGGCAGCGACGAAATCATCGTGCTGTCCATCAATGTCACGATGCGCGCACTTTTCCCCAGCACCGACGGCACTCTGCTGCCAGTCACTGACACCGAGTCCAATTTCAATGTTTTTCCAAATGAATCTGTAGTTTTCAAATCAGCCGATCTGGCTGCAAGACAAGAACTTGACAAGACTGTCAGGACAACTGCCACACGGCAGCCCCATGTTCGTTTCATAAAAAATAAACGTATATTTAAGAGTCATACGCCTGCAAAGGTAAGAAATAACCTCGACAATCCGAAACTTCGGGGCATACGCAGTGCTGAAAGGATTTTTTTTCGTAAATTTGAGGATAATCGGTGGCATGGCCATCGGAGATAGCAAGAAAAATAAATGGAGCATCCGCCATTATCCGGACAGACGCTCCTTGATCATTAGCCTTGGAGCACTTCCAAAACTCGATGAAAATTAAACTTCACTGCGAAAGTAAGCAATATTTTTGAAACTGAAAATTTTAAGGAACTGAAATAAATTGCTGAATTCTCATTTATGGAAGAGGCCGTTTACATAATGGACAATAAAGGAGCCGCTCCGGTGTGGTGGAACGGCTCACATGCGGATGAGGTCGCGAATCAAAGCTGCCTGTTACCGATTACGGTAATGAGCTTTCACATAAACCTTTCTGCCATTGACCATTCTGAAATGGCCTCTGACATAAATTGGTTTCTGAGACGCTTCCTTGCACTCTGTGCAAAGGCGCTCATCAAGACTAATTATGATTTGGGAAATATTTATTCTCATAAGAGAAAACTTTTAGTTATGCTTGAGAGCCTGGAGCGGCTTTTCAAGAGTACGTCATCCGCATTAAGTCTAAAAAAAGAGCACCTGCCACCTGACAAATGCTCTATTTTTTCAAGTCTTGAAGAGCGCACTCTAAAAGTCTTAATATTTCCCTATGCAAAACTAGACATAATATTCTAATTAAACAACAGAATCGGGATCATTTTCATGAAAGAA